>Ga0210377_10000349_pt1 | contig 43455 bp, 44 predicted proteins | sample PLM4_65_b1redo_FD_155480 | JGI IMG/M metagenome (GOLD analysis project Ga0210377, IMG submission 155480) | Groundwater sediment microbial communities from an aquifer in East River, Colorado, USA - PLM4_65_b1 redo | ecosystem: Environmental > Terrestrial > Soil > Riparian zone | place: USA: East...
GGAAGTGCGGCTCCCCGAATTAGCGGATCGTTTCTTGAACCACTTGAATTCGACTGCTTTTAGAAGTTCTTTTCTGGATCGCTATGGCTATAACGCTATTTGTCCGAGGTTTAATTAATTCGTCTATAAGTTCCATTCGACAAGCACTACAATAATTCCCGCAAGTAACGCTCCCCAAGATGCCCAAAGGTAAGAAACTAAATTTGGCTTCGGTTGGATTTTCGCCAACACCCACAGCGCGGAACTTGCGAAAATAGTTAATAATTCAAATGCTATTATGCTCAACCAACTTGGCAGATGTATATGGATTTTTTCAAGTGGGAGCGAAATGAATTTTATTACTTGATTGCTCATTACATTTTCGCGAGCTTGAATGTCCGCCATAATTACCTCCTTCCGTTTTTATGCCCGAAATTCGTTGACCAAAAATCTCTCAACATCGTCAATCATTTTCACAACATCATCCTGTGTGTATTCGACAAATTTTCCGTGAGCTGCTGCATTGCCAATATCTAACCATCCTTGAATAAATCGCCATTGGGGTTGGGAAAATCTTCCTTTTTTCTTCAATTCATCATTAATAACCGAAGCCTTTTGATTTTCATCCACAGCCTCAGTTCTTGCAATTCGTTTTAGCGCATCTTCGAGCACAACTCTAGCGAGAACAGCCGCAGGGTCTTTATAACTATTTTGAACTAAATACTTTGCTTGCTCCAAAATTGAATCAAAAACCTCACCAGCAATAAAAAATTCTTGACCCGTCAAAAATCCATTTTCTAAATCATTTAAAGCTGCTTCTAATACGCCAATAAAGGGATATATGCGATAAGCACGTGTTGCATTAGTGATACCACCTTGGGGAATAATGTTGTCAAAATGTCTTAAATGTGGGCTTTGAGAACCAAAGGCAACTTCTAGGATGTTTCTTGCCTTAGTTAGCCAGCTTATGACCTGAACCATACCTTCATCTTGAATATAAGGAGGTCCACCTGATGAAGGCCTCTCTAATTTTGCCACCTTGTTACCTTCTTCGACAAGTTCACGGATTCTATCCCCGTATCGTGCATATTTTGGATTTAACATCTTGTTTCCTTTGCAATTTCAAACATTTCTAATATTGTACCAAGTACACACATAATTATTTAACGCCATTTCTCTTCCCCTCCCACCACCCCATCAACTCACTCAACGCCAGAGATGGCGTCGCATCGCCCTGCCTGCCTGAATTCCACGTCACGATCAAATCCCTCTTCGCGCGCGTGATCCCCACATACAACAAACGCAGACGTTCCTTCACGTAGCCCAACCGCGAGCGCATCGTCGCCGCGCCTTCCTCGTACCAATCATATTCGCTCGACGACTCCAGCGCGGTCAACTGCGCCAGCGCCTCCGCTTCGAGATTCAAGCCGCTCCGCACGAACCACTTCTCCGAAATAAAACGGTCATTCGGCATGTTCGACGGGAAGTCATAATTATTGACCGACATTATATACACGCGGTCCCACTCCAGCCCCTTCGCCTTATGCATCGTCGTCACCACCACCTTGCCGCGATGCCGTTCCGGGTCAAAGCCCGAATCGTCCGACGAGAACCCGATAAAGCGCCGTTCGTTCTTCGCGATCACCGCCAGTTCCGAAGTCAACTCCGGCAGGCGCCAATCCACATGATCGTCCGCGGCACTCCTCAGCACCAGCGCCAGTTTATGCGCCAGCGCCAGATCCGACGCTTCGCTGAACACATCCTGCGCCAGCGTCAGCACCAATTGATCGATGGGGAGAGTCACCGCATTCAACCATCTCTGGACATTGACTCGAAATGCACTTAATTCTTCGATGACATGCTCCGCTTCGGACTCAGCCAAAGCTGCCAGCCAGTTATCAGCTTGACTCGGTGCGACGAATTTTTCCACTTCGCCCACACGTCGAATCAAATCGCCCACGCCTTTGACCAATTCCATTTTCTCGACATCTTCCCGCCAATCCCTGCGCCAAACCTGATACGCCCTCTGCAGCTTGCTCGCGGACTGTGGGTCTGCCAGATACGACAACAAATAATTCAACGAGCCCGCCGCCGCCCGCGTCATGGACGTGGACGAGATCAACTCGATCACTTCGATATTTTTCTTCTTCAACGCTTCGATCACTTCGATGCCGCGATTGTTGCGCGGCACAAGCACCGCGATGGTCGGCTTTTGTTCATCTTCAGCAAACGTATCCAAATGACTCTTCACCGACTTGACCACCGCATCCAATTCTTCCTCAGGCGTGTACTTCCTGCTGACGAACCGAATCCCCTCGGGGTTATCGGGCGGGTTTTGCTGCGGGTCATCTTCAGGGACAGGCACAATATGCGGCAGCGATAACGCCGTCCGCACATTCTCATCGGGATGCGCACTCATCGTCCAATCGATCAAGTGATTCGCGATGGCAAGCACCGAAGGCTGCGACCGCCCCGACTCAGGCATATCCGCACTGGGATTATTTTTTATAAAATCACGCAACAAATCAGGATCAGCAGTTGTGAACGTTTCAAAGATGGCTTGATTCGGGTCGCCCACGCGGACCCAGTTACCCTCTTCGCGCTGAGCGGAGCGACGAGTGCTCTCCGAGGAGCGCAGACGAAGCGCAGGGTCACCAGTAACCTGCCCTTCGACTGCGCTATCGCTCCGCTCAGGGCGAGAGCCACTTAATAATGACAATATCCTCTGCTGTGACAGACTCGAATCCTGCGCCTCATCCTCCAAAATGAACGGATACCGAAAACGCAGACGCTCCAAAAATTCCTCATCGCTTTCGAGCAGGGTTAATGCCAGGCGAATCAAATCATCAAAGTCCACGGCGCCGCGATAGGCGAGGGCGCGTTGATAGTCCGCGTAAATGCTCCAGCCGAGTTCAGCGAGAGGCAACGGGGCGAATGAAGCATCTAGTTTGAGTCGCAGGCTTTCGGGAGTCAGGAGGCGGTCCTTTGCAGAACGGATGAACGCATTCGCGAGCGAGTCCACCATATCGGGCAGTTGCTGACGTTTGACCCAATCCCGTTTTGAATCATCGAGCGACGCATCGAGATAATCATCCAGCGAGTGCGACGCCAGCCACGCATTGACCGACTCGCGGCGGATGAAGCCTGCCTCACGCTCGTCAATGATGCTGAAACGCTCCTCGAGCCCCACGCGCGCAGGCTTCTCGCGGACGATATCATGCGCCAGCCCATGCAGCGTGCGCACGCGATATTTGTACAATGCCTGCAAAGGATTATCAAAGAAGCGTTTGATGCGCGCCTCGAAATTATCCACCGCCGAGTTGACGAGCGTAACAATGAGAACTTCCTGGTCATCCTGCAATACCCCGCTATGAATGATCTGCGCCGCCAACGCCGAGAGAATATGCGTCTTGCCCGCACCTGGCACCGCGGCAATACCCAGCCGCCCGCCGTTATAGCGGAGGATGTTTTGTTGGGAGGGACGAGGAGTGAAAGTAGGTGTCATGTGCTAAAGTGTCAAGTATCAAGTTGTTCCTGGATATTTTTCTGATCCATCGACTGATTCTAATTGCAATTCATATGGTGCTGAGAATAGTATTGATGAATTATAGCCCAACCTTATTTCAAGAATTCGTGGAATGAGATAGAGATGAAACAAAAATTCACCTGCTATGAAAACAAAGGTTGATGCTATCAATTGAATGGTCAATTGTTCTACAAAAATTCGACAATAGACCCAAATACGGGGGTGGAAATCATCAAAAAGCTGTCTATGCTGTAACCTAATGGTCAGCAGGTCGTCTTAACAAAAACTCAGGAAGAAAGTATATAGGAAAATAGTACTGTGCTATAATGTCAAAATCAGGTGGAAAAGTAGTGTAACCACCCAAAAACCAACCATAAATCTTCCGCTGAGCATATCTAGGTTTTTTTGTCGATTCCTACACTATTGGAATAGCATCAAGTAACAACCCTCGTTCTCACAAACTGTTACCCCTTCGCCTGTGCAAAGGAAAGAACCATGACTGAACAGAAACCACCCAATAAGTCGGTAGCGCAGAAACCACCCGATCAGTCGGCTTCACAGAAATCGCCCAATGAGTCGGTGCTTATCGGACTCTTGTTAGTTGCGATCCTTATCTTTGTATGCATTATCGTTTTCATTTTCAAACCGCTGATGGAACCTCCCGCTCCCACACCAGTATTAACGGTTGGCACTGCATCTATTTCCAACCCCAACCTTAACGTTAGTGTGAGTATTTTGAATACCGTATGTTTAGATGCTGAGATGATCGATTATTCCCTAGTCGAATTAAGTATCGATGGTGGCACGCCACCATATAACCTGACCATCACCAACTCAAACCTGGAATTGTCTGGACCGTATTTAATCGCGACCAACAATTCCCCTGTCCGCATCAAAATATACGGAGGGGATCATTTTACAGCCAGTCTCCGTTCCGATAAAGGCGAGTTCTGGAGTGGCACCATTGGACTGCCTTTCGAAGCCCAGTACTGTAAGGCTGCATCACTCCCTACACTTGAGCCAGCACACACGGAAATGGTCCCGGATACCGAGGTTCCTGTCAACACGGAAGTGGTTCCGGATACTGAGGTTCCTGCCAATACGGAGAGCCTTACGGCAAGCCCAACCAAAACTCCGGCGATTACATCCCAAACCAATCCAACAGCGACAAGCACGAAAACTCCCAAACCGGGAAAAACAAACACTGCACCATCTCCCCATGGTACTGCTACAAGCAACCACGAACCTTCCAAGACGCCTGATCCACAGCCAACTGATACTCCTCATCCACAAGTGACAGATACTCTGCGTCCACAGCCAACCGATACTCCTCGTCCACAACCGACGGACACTCCGCGCCCACAGCCAACGAAAACGTCAGCCCCACCGCCCACTGTAATTATTCCCAACCCGAAGGAGTGTGAAGACGGCGTTGATAATGATGGAGATAATTTAATCGATTATCCAAGCGACCCGCAATGCGCCAGAGCTGGTGATCCGCACGAAGATAAATAGCGATCAAGTCATCCCTATGCCGCATTTTCTTGAGCAGCATCAGGGTATGTTTTTGATTTGTATGGAGATCCTATGACCAAGTTTCTACAGAAGACGATTCTCAGGGTCGTCTCAATTCTAGGTTCCTTATTGTTGTTAAAAATTGCCATGGATGAGATCATTGTCCACGATGAAATCGTGATTCGGATTTTGTATGCCACTTTCATAGTTCTGGGTATTCCACTTTTCTTTTTAATCATAAACGTGTTTGCAAACCGAATAAAGTATGGCAATAAAGATAGAAGGGGGAAGAAATGACAACCTCAAATATCACCTTGGGTACAACGGCGGAGAAATTGTTGTCCAAGAAATTAATACTTAGATTTTGGGAATGGAAGTCCTGGTTAACAACATTGATACAAGAAGCAAAACGCATCATTCTCGAGGAACCAGTGACTCGCTACATCATTTATATTACGTCTATCATTGCATCCCTGTTGGTCTTTAAAATGATCTACGACAATTTTATTTCGGTAAAATTCGGCTGGATGCCATTTCTTTCCGCTGCCGACAAAATACTTGCAAGAGAATTTGTAGAATGGTTCGGGGTCTTATACGGTTTTCTACTGCCTCAAATATTGGTGCGTGTATGGGAACAGTTTGACGAGATTGACAATGTCTTTGACAGTGAAGCGGATGCCATTAAGATCCTAGCGGAGGATATGTCACTGCTACGGGTCGAATTTAGCGGGACACGAACAGAAATATTAGAAAAACTACATGCTTATTCTAAACATGTACTAGATCATCATACGGAGGAAATAAAACTTGCCGAATTGACGAAAGAAAATGAGGAAGAATCCAAGAGTGACCTCGGAGCCAAATACCTCAAAGAGATTCGAGATAAATACAAGGATATTATCCATCAATCAGATCCCGCCAAACCGGAGGTATCCTCCTTGATCTCAGAACTTCTGCATGGATTGAATACTATCATTGACTTAAGGGGAGATCGCATTTCTCTTTCTTCAGAACGCTTATACGAAAGTTTAAAACTTCTAGCCATTATTACATCGATCGTCTGGCTGGTCCCCTTTTATTTTCTTTATTATACAGATAATTTCGGGGGGAATTTATCCCTCGGGATATTTGGTTGGTTATTAGTTGTCGCTGTTACCTTCCTAGTGATCATGATATTGACGGTCATCGATGATCTTGATAATCCCTTTGACGGATACTGGACGGTCAATATTAATTCATGGAAAAAACTAATTGTAGATATTGATGAGATGCTTGGCTCCAAAAATTCCTTTGAAAAACTACAACTTCTTTACTTCTCTGTTAGAGTTCGTTTGGATAAATCAAGGAAATTGGGAAGGCGTAGCAAGATTACACAGCCGCATAAGCTGAGCGCTCAGACCAGACATCGCAACGGTTATTGATCCCATCCGAAAGACAATTACATCCTAATACATCAATTTTCAAAATAATTATCATATTCAATTAAAAGTATTTGCAGGCACTAGGAAATAAAATGTTACCTCTTTCCTGCTGCTTCTGATTCCACCCAGATCTTTCCGCCGTGGGTTTCGACCACGCGTTTGATGCGCGCTTCGAAATTATCCACCGCCGAGTTGACGAGCGTGACAATGAGCACTTCCTGATCATCCTGCAACGCGCCGCTGTGAATGATCTGCGCCGCGAGGGCAGAGAGGATGTGCGTCTTGCCCGCACCCGGCACCGCGGCAATACCCAGCCGCCCACCTGCATAGCGGAGGATGTTTTGTTGAGAGGGACGAGGGGTGAAAGAAGGTATCATGTGTTTAGGTGTCGGCTACTTCTTCAATAGGATGATTCTACCCTGCAAACTCGCACGGACGTGAACGTCCATGCTATTCGTACAAAGCCCGCTGAAGCGGGCTAGGCGGCTTGAGCCGCCTTTGTATGTGTAGCCCGACGGTTCATCGTCGGGCGGGCAATGCCAAGCGAACAACCACACTCACGCAAATTAATCATCATCCAGTCGTTCCATCGCCGCGACCAACGTCCCGTCTGCGTGATGTTGTTTCTGATTATGAATATATCGTACCACTGAAGCGAGATTTCTTTCCCCAAAAGATAACACGCCATATTCATCCTGCCAGTAGAATTCGAAATCAGGTTTGATCACATGGTTGACATAATGGGAACTATTCCCTTTCACATCACCGATGAATTTAGCAGGTGCAAGTTTAGGCGGAACGGAAACCGCGAGATGGACATGGTCTTCCATCCCGCCGATGGCATGAATAAATCCACCCAAGTCCTGTGTCTTTGCCGCGATGGCGCGGTGCAACTCTGGTTCAAGAACCAAATCAATCAAGGGTAATCTATTCTTCGTTCCCCAAACAAAATGATAATAGAGTTTCCAGTACGGCATTGACAAATTATAGTCCAACCTGATTTATTCCCACCCGAGCAGGAATGAAAAAGCCAGGTACAGCCTTTATATCGGCAATGACAAACACACTTCGAATCTCATCCAAAAGATCATCGAACCACAATTTATCAGATAGCGAACAAGGCATCTCTGTAACATATCCGTACCAATTGGGGGTAACCCAAAAACCTGTTCAACGTCATGTATCTACATATAATATAGACAATGTGAATAATGAATGTAGAAATTCACATAAACGGCATCGCAGCTATATCATCCCGCATGCGTAGGCGGGAGGAGGTATGCCAGAACAAATACCACAACAGTTCTCCACGGTTTGAATCGTTCGCCAAAAATACCAATTCAAAGAGGAGATTAAGTAATGCGTAACAAACGTTCGTTTCTGTTCGTTGTGGTGATACTAATGTTGGTCCTCTCGTCCGTTACCCCGGTAGCGGCAAAGGGTGGTGCTCCAATCTACGGTACTGATTCAGCCACTGCCATTCCCGGTCGTTATATTGTCGTCTTCAAGGCTGGGACACCGGCAGCGGAAGTGAGCGCGGCGGCTGAAAACGCTCGCGGAGGCGGTGGACAGGTGGATTTCGTTTACGACTCTGCGCTGAGTGGTTTTGCCGGAAATTTCTCTGAGCAAGCGATCTTTGGGCTCAGTCATAATCCCAATGTCGAGTACATTGAGGCGGATCAGGTTGTTGCGATTGACGCGACCCAATCCCCCGCCACTTGGGGACTTGATCGCATCGACCAGCGCAATCTCCCGCTGAGCAATTCCTATACCTATAACTTCACCGGCGCAGGTGTGACGGCTTATATTATTGATACGGGCATCCGTGTCACCCATAATGAATTTGGGGGCCGTGCATCTTCTGGTTACGACTTCGTTGACAATGATTCAAACACCGACGACTGCAACGGTCATGGCACACATGTAGCAGGAACGGTCGGCGGTGGCACTTATGGCGTTGCCAAAGGCGTATCACTGGTTGGAGTTCGCGTACTTAACTGCTCAGGCTCCGGTACGACCTCCGGTGTTATCGCAGGCATCAACTGGGTCACTTCAAATCATGCCGCCAAGGCCGTGGCAAATATGAGTCTGGGTGGAGGCATGTCGACCGCCCTCGATAATGCCGTTAGCAATTCGATCGCCTCCGGCGTGGTGTATGCAATTGCAGCAGGGAACAGCAATCGCGATGCGTGCAAATTCTCACCAGCCCGCACGCCTAGCGCCATTACAGTGGGCGCTACAACTTCAACGGATGCCCGCGCATCCTATTCAAATTACGGCTCCTGCCTCGACATATTCGCTCCAGGCTCTTCGATCACTTCGTCATGGTACACGAGCAACACAGCCACGAATACCATCAGCGGCACATCCATGGCGACTCCGCATGTTGCAGGTGTTGTGGCGCTCTATCTTGAAGGTCACAGTGGGACGCCGCAGCAGGTTCGTGATGCAATTGTGGGGGCTGCCACCGCGAATGTAGTTGGAAGCGCAGGGCGCAATTCACCCAACTTGTTGTTGTATTCTCTTGTTCCATAAGCATAACTGAATAAAATAATTGCCCTTGGCTTTTTGCCAAGGGCAATTTGATTCTCACCCTACATCATTTGATTGGCAGTAGATTCATTCTTATTGTTTATGGCATATGGGTCAGGGAAAAATCATATTCCATATCCGCCTGTGTAAATGAGGATCGAACAATCTTCTGCGATTGATATCCCGGGGCTGAAACGGTCAACTTGATCGTATCGGTATCATGGAAGAAGACCCTTTGAAAAACATACCCGCCAGATATATCTGTCTCGATCGACCCTGAGCACGTAGCGGGAGCAGTAGATGTATATGAGCTATGCTCACAGGTAACCAGCGCATCCACAATCGCATTCCCAGTAACGGCATCGGTCACCACACCATGAATCGCGCCCCAGCCTAAATCTCCCACACTGAAGGGTGTTGTTCCAGACGCATCCTGAGTTGCCTTCAGGCTAGAGAGATCGAATAAATAGAGTCCCATCAGGGACGGGTCAGTGCCGCAGGTTCCATTTAGCGCAACACGATATTGCGTATTACTTTCCCACGTTCCCACCGCAACGGGATAAACAACCTTGTCTGCCCCATTGGGGATACCTGAGAACTGTTCCTGCTTAATGGCTTTTACACTTTTATAATCATCAGCCATCTCGAAAAATATCACTTTCGAATCCAGGAAACAGGCATCCCCAAAGCCTGTCCCCGCGATGCCCGCAATGTACTTTCCATTCGGCGAAGGATACAACCCGCCCGTTGACCCGAGGGTGGTTTCACTTTTATATAAAGACCTTACTTCCCGACTTAAAATATCCGCGACCCAAAGCTCATCACGAACGCCTACCAAAAGATTTGAAACCTGTCCTGAACGATCCCTGTCCACGAACAGAACGTGCTGACTATCTGGGAGCCAGGATACGTACGGGATCTCACGCCCGGCAAATATCTCAGTGGGCACGCCCGTCGCATCACGGATGACAAGCCGATTACCAAATGATACGCCCGCACTCCATTGAGAGTTAGGAGATGCCACATCCGTAGTAAATTCATCCCGGAGAATCTCAAATATGATGAATGTCTCTGGTCCACCGGGGGTATTAACTCCAATCGGCTGTATGACATTGTTGATGTAAACCCTTAATTCATACAGACCAGATGGAAGACCTGCATCCAGGTCGTAGATCGAGATATCCGGCATGACCCCAGCGGCGCCGTATTTTTCAAAGTCCCAGGGGTCTTCACGCAACAACCAGGGTTCACCGTTCAAATACCATTCACGTTTGATCGTCAAACCTGCGCGCATATTCTGATAGTGCCAAATCGCAAACACTTGCTTTATCCCCGTTGGGAACGCAATTCGAGCTGGCACACCGCTCTGATCCAGCGAGACCGAAGCATTGTAGAACACTGGGTCGGAGGAAACCGGTGTAAAGCCCACGGTCGGTAACTCCGCAGTGGCAGAAATTGTCGCAATCGGTGATGCAATACTGTTTGTAGAGGGCGTAGTATCCTCCTGCTCCGGGGCAGGAGTCATCACATCTACATTGAACGAACAACCTGAGATCAAAAAGACAACAATTAAGAGGCATACCAATATCTTTTTCATAACCATCCTTTCAATTATCGTCTATAACGAATAGCTTCCCCCCGATGTTCCCGAAATCTTATTTTGTCTCCCCCGAATTCATATCCACCATCAGTACTGAAGTATCCACGGCTTCGAAATCATTCCCAGTCAGCACATCAAGCAGGTGCAGCATGTCGTTATCCCAACGTTCATCGGGCGCACCGCTCACATACCAATTCGAACCGTTATCTGCGAGGATAATCCCATACGTTTTCATCGCCTGCAAAATAATTTGCATTTCTTGTGGGAAACCTGAGATGTCGTAATCTGCTTTCAAGCGAAAGCGCGCACCCATCGGCGGCACCCCGTCTTGCGCATCAGATGTCTGATGCCGCGCGGGCCAGATATAACCAGCCGTATCTTCGACAGTAAACCGCAAAGCATGTTTAATTTCCCCTGCCGCAATCTCATCATAGCGCGCAAGCCCGGGCAGAATCGGCAAACCCGCCGCGTCAGCAGAAGTCCAGGTATCGGGGCGCAGAGTATTAGAGTTCAAATCCCAAATCGCACCCGAGCCGCCGCTCCACTTGCCATTATCGAAACTGGCGTCATAGATCTCATACAATGTGCAAGTTTCCGTATCCAGAATGAGAATATGACGATCGCCCCCTGCTTCTATATTTGGATTTTCCGGAATTGGATATGGTCCCGCATCGGATTCATCAGGATAATAGAATTCCGCCTCAACCTTCGGGACGGCTGATCCGGCCACGATATTAAATGGGATTCCGATCAAGCCTCCATCCCATTCGCCCGAACCGAAGTCCATATGAAAGGATTCAGCGGCGCCAATGTTCTCGATCCACGCAGCAGATTGAGGATGAGTCGGAAGCGAGTCCACGCGGGCGTTCCAATAATTATCTGCAGGGAACATCGGGCAGTTGGCAATTGTTGGTCCGCTTGTTGGTTGAGGCGGCGCAGTGGTTGCATCAACAGTAGGGATGATTGGAGTTGCACTCGGTGAAATGGGCGGCTCGATCGTCGGAGTCCCGAGCGCAGTGCAAGCCAATAAAATGAGCGAAATTGCAACCAGTAAATGTTTTTTGTTCATTTATAAAACCTTCTGAAAAGCACGCAACAATTCGCCGCGTTGTTCGTATCCACTTTCGCCGAGTTCGGCGATTCCCAAATAGACACGTTCTCGGCATCTGCGCAGTAAACCAGATATCAAACGCGCCATCGCCTCTTTGCTGTATTGGACATCATCCGCATCGCTCCACATTCGACCGGCTTCCCAACCTCGGCTTAACACATACGGATGCGTCAACGGCTGTGAGAGGCGCTCGTACCAGCCGCTTGAACCGGGGTCGAGCCAGAATTGGATAGTGACCGGCTTGTTCATCATCAGGAAGGTATGCGCGGGCGCGACGAGTACCGCATCTTTATCTTCGGTCTTCCATGATTCGACATAAGACGCGGCGATCACACCATCCTGCAACATGGCGATATATTCCCTGCCAAGGTCGCCGATATCACCCATTGACTCCATCGCCATACGGAATTTCTTTACCGACTCAACCAAACTTGCGGCGACGCGCACAGAATCAAAGTTATCGTGGTAACCAAATCCAACTTGAGATAATACTTCACCAAATAGTTTTCTGAAGAAATGATCGAGTGGCAATTGGTCGCTTTCACGATACACCAATATCCAATCTCGCAACATGGAATAACGATTACCCAGTGTGAATGTGATCCGCTCCTGTACGTCTGGTTTGATGTTGTCAAATGGCGATAGCATGAAATCGCGTTGACGATAGATAATTTCCGTCAACAATTGCGCGCGGATAAGATCGAGCCCATCAATGGATTGCATCAACGCGTATGCCACATCAAATTTTGGCGGGTGAATATTCCAATGCGGATGTGCGAGCGCAGCTAAAGTAATGAGCGCATGCGAAGCAGGTTCATCGCGCAAAGAACGCGATGGTCGATGTGAACGCCAGGGAATGCTTCTGGCTGCGAGTCGATTTGTGATGGAGAAGCGCAAAGCATCAGAGAGATACGGAGCAAGAATAACGATTTCAGAAGGCGAGATACCGAAAGCAGAAATTAAGTTTTCGACTTCATTAACTACCATGTCAAGCAATTCGGGATAGAAACGGGATTGAATAATCGAAAGCGCATCCGAGCCTGACGTTTGACCTTCGACGTTCGACGCTAAGTTAGGAGCAATCGCCGCTGTCAAGCCTTCACTCAAATCCGCTACATCCGCCGACATCACAAACGATTCATCCAAAACGACGTGGTCATTGCACAACTCACGCAACGCCCAGCCAGTGGTCACATCTGCACCGAGGAAGTAGCGGAAACCTCCACCTTCGTCATAGATCAGCAATGCCGAGTCAAAACTTGGTAACCAATCCCGGACAATGTCATGCGCGCGCGGACCGTCCTCTTCCACGTTGTCGTAGATCAGATGGCGATAATTCCTTGTAAGATAATTACGCACAATATCTTGAGTCCATAAAACATTCGCAAAGATATCGAGTTGTAAAGAGAAATCGAGCAAATTATTATCAAGGCAATACTGTCGAAAACGATTCGCACAATCCTGTGCGTCGGCATAAACGCGGCGCTGTGCTGGATCGCCAAAGTAGGACGAGTCAAGGCGTGTGCCAATTTCAGTATGCGGAAAGCCGATCACCGCAGCTTTGTTGAGGTTGTCAATGATCTGGGAATATAAGCGATTGCGGTCAATCGTCACCGATTCAAAATAGCCTTCGTCCAACAATGGGCGGACCAAATGCGCCATGTAATATTGTGCGGTTTCGAGCGTGAGAAAGACCGGAGGTTGATCGGGATTTGCAATACCAGCCACCTCTGCCGCGAGGGGCCAGAACAGATCCACCATACGGCGCGCAAGTCCGCCAACTGTAGCAGGCGTCACCTCCCCACCCGCACTGCGCTCGGGACTATACAGTAGATCGAGATATGGCTCCTGCAATGTCCGCTGTGGGGTGAGCATCAAAATTGATTCACCAGGCACACCTTGCGCGAGGAGCGTGCGCATCCGCTCGACGCCTGCGATGGTTTTCCCCGTCCCAGCAGGACCGGAGACAAAGAGCTTAAGGTCAAGGGGTGATTCAATAATTTGACGCTGAGGCAGGCTAAGGTCAGGCATGAAGCGAGGGTACAGTAGTCACGGAGGTTTGTCAATATGATCTGGTTGTATTCATATCCGATATCAAGTATAGTTATCAAAATTATTCAACAAGGAGATAAGCATGCCCACCTCAATTAGACCCACTGCCAGAGCCAACGTGATACCCGCAAAACCCGCATCGATGGTCAAGTTCTCAGATAAACTAACCGACTCGCTGACCGACATCACAAAGATGATCGATGAACACAAAACCATGATCGATTCCATCCAGGATATTGCACTCGAGTTGACCAATTCTATTGGCACGCTGCATGTGCTTACCGTCAAATATGCAGGCATTGCCAACAACATTCTCGATGGGCTCCTCCCCATCGCCAAAAGTCTTCCGATCATCCCCAAGAACATTTTGGATATGCTCATCAAGCTCGAAAGCATGACCCAAAAGATCATCGATAGCAATATGCAAACCGCCAAAACAATTTCAGACGTTCAGGTCGGCTTGAAAACTGGTGATGTGAACAAGATCAAAGGGCACGCCGGTGAACTCCAAAACGTGACGAAGGCACTCACCGCGATCCTGCCTAAATAGGACGCTGCGCCTCCGCTTCGCGTCAGCCGGAACCTGCTTCTTCATTAACAGGTCTGCTCTGCGCTGTTGACACAATCACCGCCCCGCATGTATAATACCGCTCGCTTCTGCCTCAGCAGTAAGAATCGCTGGGGCACTTGCTTCTAATACCCCCAGCTTCCCCGTTCGCAGGCGACGAGTGCAAGAACTCCGCAGGTACACGGCGAAGTGATGACTGGAGAAAACAAATGAGATATGCGATTATTGATAGTGGCGGCAAGCAGTACCGTGTCGTCGAAGGGCGAACCATTGAAGTGGATCGCCTGCCTGTTGAAAAAGGCGAAAAGTTCGGTTTCGAGCGTGTGCTGTTCATGGGAGACGGCGAAGATTTCCTGATCGGCACCCCTGATCTCGATGGCATTGAAGTTGAAGTGACCGTGGTTGACCATATCAAGGGTCCCAAGATCGATCGCTTCAAGTATCGCCCGAAGAAACGCATTCGCGTGCGCGGCGGTCACCGTCAGCAGTTCACACTCTTGATGGTGGATTTCATTGGCAAATCCGGTGAAGAACGCAAGGTCGAGGTAAAGACAGCCAAGGTTGAAATTGAAGCGGATGACCTTGTCAAGATTGAAGGCATCGGTCCGAAAGTCGCCAAAACCTTGAGCGCAGCAGGTATTTCCACTTTTGAAGCGTTGGCAAATGCCAAAGTTGAAGATATTCAGAAGATCCTGAGTGATGCCGGTTTAAAGATGATGGACGCAACCAGTTGGCCCGCCCAAGCGAAACTTGCGGCTGAAGGCGATTGGGATGGTCTCAAGAAAATGCAGGATGAATTATCAGGTGGCCGCAAGGCCAGCCCTGCCAAGAAACCTGCGGCAACCAAATCGTCTTCCAAGAAGACTGATTCCAAGAAGAAGTAAAAGAGGTAAATCATGGCACATAAAACAGGTGGCGGATCAACCAGCAACGGACGCGATTCAAACGGACAGCGTTTGGGCGTCAAACGTTACGGCGGTCAGTTCGTGCTTTCCGGCAACATCCTTGTGCGCCAGCGCGGCACAAAGATCCTGCCGGGTTTGAACGTAGGCAAAGGCAAAGATGATACTTTGTTCGCAACCGCTGACGGCGTTGTGACATTTGATGTCAGACACGGTCAGAAGCGCGTGAACATTGTTCCGCAGGTAGAAGGCTAATCATGAAGACTGAAATTCACCCAACTTATTACACAGATGCGAAGGTAACTTGCGCATCCTGTGGCAAGACCTGGACAACGGGCTCAACCAAAAAAGAATTGCGCGTGGACACCTGCTCGAACTGCCACCCCTTCTTTACCGGTGAAGCTTCCCGCATCCTCGACATCGAAGGTCAGGTTGACCGCTTCTATAAGAAGCTCTCTGTCCGCCAGACCTATGTTGAACAACAGAAGGCCAAGGAAGAACTCAAGGGTTCACCCGAACGCCCCATCGAGGAACTTGGACTCGCCAATCGCGCGGTGGAAGCCCTCAAGTCCGCTGGCATCACCAACGTGGGTCAATTCCTTGAGAAACTCAGCGGCGGCAACGAAGCTTTGCTGGCCATTGCCAATTTTGGTCAAGCCTCCCTGACTGCTGCCAAGAAAAAGTTGCGCGCACTCGGTTATGAGCTTCCCGAAGTTGCAGCGTAGACTTGCAGAATAAATAATCTCAGGTAAACTTACAGGCAGATGCGAATAGCGTCTGCCTGTTTTTTATTCCATAAGGTCATTGTGGTGGACATTAATGCGCAATGACGAGAGGTGACATGCGTCATACACACGGTTCCATTGAAGTAGTTTGCGGTTCGATGTTTAGCGGCAAAACAGATGAATTGATCCGCCGCCTGATCCGCGCGACGATCGCGAAGCAAAAAGTGCAAGTGTTCAAACCAGCCATTGATATTCGTTATGCAGTGGAAAAAGTCACATCGCATGCCGGCGCAAATTATGAAGCCACTCCAGTTGCCAACGCAGCAGAAATTCGCGAGAAGCTCGATAAAGATACAACCGTTGTCGGAATCGACGAAGCACAATTTCTCGACCCTGAGATCGTTGATGTGGCACAGGAACTTGCAGCAAGAGGCATACGAGTTCTAGTAGCCGGGTTGGATATGGATTTTCGCGGCGAGCCGTTTGGTCCCATGCCGTTGATTTTGGCAAAAGCCGAACGTGTGGATAAACTCCACGCCATTTGCATGGTCTGCGGCGATGAAGCTTCACGCACGCAAAGACTGGTCAATGGTAAGCCTGCCAGATATGATGATCCCGTTGTTATCGTCGGCGCATCCGAATTGTACGAAGCGCGTTGCCGTGCGCATCATGAAGTGCCAAAGTAGTCTATTTGCTTTTAAAACAACTCAACTACAAGACTAATCACTAACGGACCTACACCCATGCAAAACTATCAAGACTTCCTCGCTGAAATTCTCGTAGATGAGACATCACTTCAGACGCGCCTCAAAGAATTGGGCGCAGAGATCAGTGCAGACTACGCTGACTCAAATGGCAGTCTCCTACTCATTTGCATTCTGCGCGGCGGCGTCCCCTTCCTCGTAGACTTAATGCGACACATTACTATCCCGCACATGCTTGATTTCATGGCGATCTCATCCTATGGCAAAGGCGCGCGCGAAAGTACCGGCAACGTCCGCCTGACGATGGATCTGCAAACCAATATCCACAACAAACATGTATTGCTCGTGGAAGACATTATTGATAGCGGTCACACCATCGCATCCGTTTTGCAACTGCTTGAATCACGCGAACCGAAAAGCCTCAAAGTTTGCGCATTGCTTGATAAAGAGGAACGCCGCGAAGCCGTTGTGCCAGTCCATTATCGCGGCTTTAGTATTCCCAATAAATATGTTTTCGGTTATGGCCTAGATCTTGATGACTATTATCGCAACCTGCCCTTTGTCGGTGTTGTCGATCTGGAAAAATATATACCACCCTCCTAGCTAGAAGCCATGTCAGACGATTCTCAATCCGCTTCACCATACGCCGGGCGCTGGGTTGCCCGTGTCCGCGGTAGGATTGTCGCCCAAGGGGGCACGCCAGAACAAGCCTTACATGCCGCACAATCCAGTCGGCATAAAGAAAAACCGGAAATTATTTATATGCCCACGCCATTTTCACATTCCCCTTTAATTGACAAAGTCCATGATGCACTGCCCGGTCAGGAGATCTATCTCGTCGGCGGCGCCGTGCGGGATATGCTCCGCAACCGCCTCTCACACGACCTTGATTTTGCCCTGCCTTCGAATGGCATTGCCCTCGCCCGAAAAGTCGCCAACACACTTGAGGCTGATTTCATGGTCTTGGACGCTGAACGCGATACGGGGCGCGTCATTTTCAGCGATACCGATGGTTCGCGAACCTTTTTAGATTTCGCCACCTATCGCAACGGAGCTACGCTCGAGGCTGACCTGCGCGCGCGCGATTTCACCATGAACGCGATTGCCTATGATATTCACGCAGGCACCATCATTGATCCGCTCAACGGCGCCTCTGACCTGCGTGCAAAAGTCATCCGCGCCTGCTCCCCTACTTCGCTTCAAGATGATCCTATTCGAATCTTGCGCGCGATCCGACAAGCCGCGGCATTTGATTTCAAGATCGAAATTCAAACACGCAAAGCCATGAGAGCCGCCGCAGAACATTTACTAAATGTCTCACCTGAACGCCAACGCGATGAGATCTTCAAGATATTGGAAGGTCCCAAACCAGATGCATCCATCCGTGCCCTGGAAATGTTGAGGGTCTTCCCACACATCATGCCTGAACTCACAGCCATGAAAGGCACCACCCAATCTCTGCCACACATCTATGATGTATGGGAACACACACTAAGCGTCCTCAGGCATCTCTCAGGGATTCTCGCTGCTTTGCGGGTTGGCTACTCCGCCGAAGAAACCAACGACATGTTCACAGGCTTGCTCACCCTCCGCCTTGGACGTTTCCGTGAACAATTTGCGGCACACTTCGCCGAATCCCTGAACACAGATCGTTCCGTGCGGAGTGCATTATTTTTCGCGGCGTTATATCACGATGTCCAGAAGCCAGCCACAAGGACAGTGGATGAAGCGGGACGCATCCGCTTCTTCGAGCATGAAAACAAAGGTGCGGAGGTCGCGGCAGAGCGTGCCCGCGCGTTCAATCTAAGCAATGACGAAGTAGAACGTATTCAAAAAACCATCCTACACCACATGCGCTTTCACTTCTTTACCAGCCGCATTGAAGGCGATCAACAGGAGCCTTCACGCAAAGCCATTTATCGTTACTTCCGCGATGCAGGCGAAGCCGGTGTGGATCTGGTTCTGCTCGGCCTTGCTGACTTACGCGGGATATACGACCACACCTTAACTCAGGGAACCTGGGTAGCCGCACTGGATGTTGCGCGCATCCTGCTTGAAAATTATTGGGAGAAGCGCGAACAGGTGGTTGCTCCACCCCGCTTATTGGATGGGAATGAATTGATGCGCGAATTGAATCTTCAACCCGGACGCATCATCGGTCAATTGCTGGAAGCCATCCGCGAGGGACAGGCAACCGGCAAGATTGAAACGCGCGAGCAGGCACTCGAATTTGCACGTGAAGAGTTGCAGAAATCAGAGAACCAATGAACATTGTCTATTTCGATCTGGAAAGCCAGAAGCTTTTTGAGGAAGTCGGCGGACGCGATCCATCAAAATTATTACTGGCTTGCGGCGTGACTTGGTCCACGGCGCGGAATGATTTTGCGGTGTATTGGGAGAAGGATGCTGCGGCGCTGGTCGCAGAACTGAAATCTGCAGACCGCGTGATCGGTTTCAACATCATCAGCTTTGATTATGAAGTGCTGAAGCCTTATACCCCGAACGAGAACTTCCGCTCGATCCGCTCGACCGATATGTTGCAGGATATTTTCCGCACGTTGGGTTTTCGCCTGAGTTTGGATTCCATCGCCAAAGCGTCGCTCGGCGCGACCAAAACTGCGGACGGCTTGAAATCCGTGGAATGGTACAAAAATGGCGAACTGGATAAGGTCGCCGAATATTGTAAAGCCGATGTGGATATCACACGGCGAGTGTATGAGTTTGGTAGGAACAATGGCTTTGTTCATTACTATTCAAAATTAGGTAGTAAACTAAAAGTGGCTGTCAATTGGAAATGAAAGGAAGAACAGTATGGAAAAGATAAATATTAACGGTATCAAACTTGCTTACGTGCGCCATGGAAAAGGAACTCCGCTTGTGCTTCTACATGGGTATCCGCTCGATCATCATCTGTGGGATGACGTTGTACCTCTACTCAAAGATACCTTCGATCTGATCATCCCTGATTTGCGCGGGTTTGGCGAATCAACAACCGTAGATGCAAAGTACACAATGGATGATTTTGCATCAGACGTCGCAGGGTTGCTTGATCAGCTTGGCATCCAAAAGGCAGCGATTGCAGGTCACTCCATGGGCGGATACGTCGCTTTGGCATTTGCACGGCTTTATCCTGAACGAATGCGCGGGCTTGCATTAGTATCTTCGCAAGTATTAGCCGATCCCTCTGACCGCAAGGAAGGACGCTACAAATCCGCGGCAGATGTTGCAGAAAAAGGCATCAGCGGCGTTGTGGAGACAATGACTTCCAAGTTCACGTCGAATCCACAGTGGCAGGCTTTTGCACGCAAAACCATGGAAGCCCAACAACCTGCAGCTTACATTGGCGCACTCAAAGCCATGGCGGAGCGAGTAGATGCTACGCCCCTGCTTTCAACAATGAAATATCCAGTGGTCCTTGTCCATGGCGATGCAGATGCGTTAATTCCGATCGAGCGGGCACGCGAAGTCAAAGCTGCAATCCCAGAGTCACATTTGGTTGAAATATCAGGTGCTGGTCATATGCCAATGTGTGAAGCGCCAAATGAAACAGCCCAAGCGTTAATGCTGCTAAGTTAATAATTAATGAAACATCCCGTCACTGTTTGAGTGACGGGATGTTCGTTTTGTAGAATCAGGTTCCGGCTAAGAAAGCCTGCGTTGAGCTAAGTCGAAACGAAGCGCAAGCGTGTCCTTTTATGTTGTCGGATATGGCCTTGTCAGAAGATTATTGCCTGCTGATATCTCGTGCTTGCTCGTCTCATTGCGTTTGAGCAGGCGATTGATATGTGCCACCAAGACACGGCTGGGTGTAGGTTTGGTCAAGTAATCATCAGCGCCGGCATCCAACACACTGGCGACCATGGATGGGTCATTAAGCGCTGAAAGGACAATAATCGGCACCTGGCTAAATACGCGGACCGATCGGCATACTTCCCAACCATCGATCTCGGGCATCATCAAATCAAGGACGACCAGATCAGGCTCATTGTCACGGATATAACTCAGTCCATCTGAACTACTATTGGTTGCAGTTACTTCGAAGCCCTGTGAGCGTAATAGTACAGAGAGAAGATCGGTTACTGCTGTATCGTCGTCAATAACAAGTATTTTTGTTGTCATAGTTAAATTCCTAGGTGTCCATATTATCACCGATTTAGCAGAATCTGTACTTTGCAAGGTACTAACAGGTTCATACTTAATTTAATTCACCATATGCATATATTCTATTCATGCACAGCGGTAAAATACCCAACGATCTTGATGGATTCCCCCTTACTTTAGCGTAAGGTGCAGCAATTAACACTGACAAATGAACGGAAAAAATATCACTTTTGTCATAAATTCTTTGTGGTAAACTTCACACGATTAATTGGAATCATACTTAATTACTGGAGGCAACATGGCAACAAAAGTTAAATCAAAGGCTGCGGTTCGCAAGGGTAAACCAGCGCAGACATCTGCAAAAGGCAAGAAATGGGTTTATCTGTTTGGCGAAGTAAAGGCAGCCGAAAAATATGCAGGCTCATGGGAAGGTGTACGCTCCCTGCTCGGCGGTAAAGGCTCAGGTCTTGCGGATATGACACGCGCAAGCGTACCCGTACCACCCGGATTCACGGTCACGACCGAAGCCTGTAATGGCTTCCGCACAACCGGCAAGTTCCCCACCGGAATGTGGGAGCAGGCGCTCGTTGCAATGAAGCAGACCGAAAAAGCGACTGGCAAGAAATTTGGCGATGCCAATAATCCATTGCTGGTTTCCTGCCGTTCTGGCGCAAAATTCTCGATGCCCGGCATGATGAACACCATCCTGAACATTGGCCTCAATGACAAGGTTGTGGATGGCATGATCAACTTGACCAAGAACCCGCGTTTTGTGTGGGACCTATACCGCCGTTTGATCGAGATGTTCGGCACGACCGTATTCAACCTGGACGATGAGGTCTTTGAGCACCCGATGGCTGAATACAAAGCCAGCAAGGGCTACAAGGTCGATACAGAAATGACTGCGGAAGACTGGCAGGCTTTGGTCTCCACTTTCAAAGCAGTCTTCACGAAGCATGTTGGTTTTGATTTCCCGCAAGATGTGTACAAGCAACTTGAATACGCGATCAAAGCCGTCTTCGAATCCTGGATGGGCAAACGCGCGATCGATTATCGCCGCGCAACCGGCATTTCAGATGACCTCGGAACTGCTGTCAACATTCAAACCATGGTCTTCGGCAACATGGGCGATGACTCTGGTACAGGCGTGGCGTTCACCCGCAATCCATCCACTGGCGATCAGAAGATGATGGGTGAATATCTCTTGAACGCACAAGGCGAAGATGTAGTGGCTGGCATTCGCAATGCCGACCCGATCGAACACCTTGTAAATAACATGCCTAAAGTCTACAAGCAGTTCATGGATATCACCAAAAAGTTGGAGAAGCACTACAAGGATATGCAGGACGTCGAGTTCACAATTGAGCGCGGCAAACTGTATATGCTCCAAACTCGTAACGGCAAGCGCACCGCCAAATCCACAGTGAAGATCGCTGTCGACATGGCAAAAGAAAAGCTGATCTCGAAGGAAGAGGCGGTACTCCGCATCAGCCCTGAAACTGTGGATGCGTTATTACATCCGCAGTTCGATGAATCAGCGATGAAGAAGGCTGAAAATGATGGAGCGTTCTTCGCCAAAGGCGTGAATGCCTCCCCCGGCGCCGCTGTGGGACAGGTTTACTTCGACGCTGACACCACCGAAAAGATGACCAAGGAACACAAACAGGACACCATCATGGTGCGTCCGTTTACCAAGCCTGATGATGTGCATGGCATGATCGCCTCACAAGGTGTACTCACCAGTGAAGGCGGCGCGACATCGCACGCTGCAGTAGTTGCCCGTCAGTTTGGCATTCCCTGTGTAGTTGGCGCTTCCGCGATCAAGATCGATCTCGAAAAACGCCACATGACCGTTGGAGATGTTGTGGTTAAAGAAGGTGACTGGATCTCTGTTGACGGTAACACTGGCAAAGTGTTCATTGGCAAGATCCCCACAACCGCTCCCTCCCTCGAAGAACAAACCGAGTTGCTCACCCTGCTCACCTGGGCGGATGAAATTTCTGCACGCAAGGGCGTTCGTGTTGGTCCGAAAGGTTACCCGACCCGTGGCTTGCAGGTTTGGGCAAATGCCGATTATCCGAAAGATGCACAACGCGCCCGTGCGTATGGCGCCGTGGGTATTGGTCTCTGCCGCACCGAGCACATGTTCTTTGAACCCGAACGTTTACCCATCGTTCAGCGCATGATCCTCTCCGAGACCAGCGCAGAACGTACCAACGCCCTTAACGAACTGCTCCCCTACCAGCGCAAAGACTTTGACGGTCTCTTTGAAGCGATGGACGGTTATCCCGTTATCATCCGCTTGATCGACCCGCCTTTGCATGAATTCATGCCCGATGAAGAAAAACTTCTCGAAGAAGTCATCACGATGCGTGTGAAGGGTGAAACAGATGGATTGAAGGCAAAAGAAGATCTGCTCGTTGCCATCAAAGGGATGCACGAATCGAATCCCATGATGGGCATGCGTGGTGTGCGCTTGAGCATTTCCATGCCTGAGATCGTGGAAATGCAAGTCCGCGCCATCTTCGAAGCGGCAGCTGACTGCACGCTGCGCAAGATCGTGGTCAAACCCGAAGTGATGATCCCGCTCACCGGCACCGTCAAGGAATTGGAATGGATCCAGCCGAGACTCGTCCGCATTGCAGCGGCTGTTATGGCTGAGAAAAAGGTCAAGTTCGAATATAAGTTCGGCACGATGATCGAGATCCCGCGCGCGGCTGTGACTGCAGCAGAGATCGCCGAACATGCTGAATTCTTCTCTTTCGGCACCAATGATCTCACACAAATGACCTACGGTTATTCACGTGATGATGCGGAACGCAACTTCCTCATCACCTATCAGGAACAGGGCATTCTCGAAAAGAATCCGTTCCAGACAATTGATCGCGGCGGCGTTGGCAAATTGATGGACTGGGCAATCGCAGAGGGACGCAAGACTCGTCCGAGTCTCGAAGTGGGCATCTGCGGTGAACACGGCGGTGACCCTGACTCGATTGAGTGGTGTCACATCATCGGCAACAACTATGTTTCCTGCTCACCGTTCCGTGTGCCGATCGCTCGTCTCGCTGCAGCACATGCTTCATTGAAGCACGCTGGCAAGAAAATTGCAGAAGATAAGTAAACCAGTTTGATGAACCAAAAAGTCCCGCAGATTTTCCTGCGGGACTTTTCTTTTGCCGGGAATTTCTGTACAATGGAGAGCAGATATTCAAAAAGGAGAGGCTTATGTCAACCAATGAAGTTCCCTTGATCCCCCGTAAATTTTTGTTTGGCAATCCTGATAAGACCCAGGCGCGTATCAGCCCAGATGGAAAGCAATTGAGTTATCTCGCCCCAGTGAATGGCGTGCTCAATGTATGGGTTGGACCCATTGACAACCCTGACACCGCCAGACCAGTAACCAATGACACCAACCGCGGCATTCGTATGCATCAATGGGCATATACGAGCAAACACATTCTCTACATCCAGGATAAGGGTGGCGATGAGAACTGGCGGATCTATGGCGTCAACCTTGAGACTGGTGAGGTCACCGATTACACGCCCATCGAAAAGGTCAATGCCAGGATCGAATCGCTCAGCCCGCGCTCACCCGATAAGATTATTATGGCGTTGAACGATCGTAACGAGCAACTGCACGACCTGCACATCCTTAACCTACGCACTGGTGAGCGAAAATTGTTGATGCAAAACGATGAAGGTTTCCTTGCATATACGTTGGATGACGAGTTCCGCGTACGCATGGGTTCACGCATGACCCCGGATGGCGGCATGGATATCATGACTCTTAAGGACAGTGGTTGGGCATTATTCGCCCACATCCCAATGGAAGATATGCTGACCACTCAAGTCTTCGGGTTCGAGGCTTCGGGACAATATCTATATCTTGCTGACAGCCGTGAACGGAATACATCCGCACTGGCGCAATATGATACGAAAGCCAATGAATTCAAAATCCTGGCGGAAGATCCACGCGCCGATTTATCGGGCGTGATCATCCATCCAACCGACTTTCACGTGCAAGCTGTCTCTTTCACGTACGAGCGCAGGCACTGGCAAATCCTGGATGCCTCCACTCAAGCGGATTTGGATTTTCTTGCCACAGTGGAGCATGGTGAAATCGATATCGTCAGCCGCACATTGGATGATCAACATTGGATCGTGGCTTATACGATTGACAATGGTCCTTTGCGATACTACCGTTACAACCGCACTGCACGCCAGGCAACCTTCCTGTTTTCCAACCGCAAGTCTTTGGAGGACAAGCCCCTCGCCAGTATGAAACCCGTTATTATCAACTCACGCGACGGGCTCGAACTGGTCAGCTATCTCACCGTGCCGGTCGGAAGTGAGAAAAACGGTAAGCCGCTGCCTATGATTTTATTTGTGCATGGTGGTCCGTGGGGACGTGATGAATGGGGCTTCGATCCTTATCATCAATGGTTGGCAAATCGCGGTTACGCAGTATTGAGCGTAAACTTCCGCGCTTCGACCGGACTGGGTAAGGCATTCACCAATGCAGGGAACATGGAATGGGGTGCAGCCATGCACAATGATTTGCTCGATGCTGTGGACTGGGCAATCAGCGAGGGAATTGCCGACAAGAACTCGATCGCCATTATGGGCGGCAGTTACGGCGGCTATGCCACACTTGCCGGGTTAACATTCACCCCGGATGTCTTTGCCTGCGGCGTTGATATTGTAGGACCTTCCAACTTAATCACTCTGCTTGAGACCATCCCGCCATATTGGGCGCCGATGCTGGAGATGCTGACCTCCCGTATGGGCGATCATCGCACCGAGGCGGGTCGCGAGTTTCTTAAATCGCGTTCACCACTAACTCACGCAGATAACATCCGCAAACCACTGCTGATCGGTCAGGGAGCGAATGATCCCCGCGTGAAGCAGGCAGAAGCGGATCAGATCGTACAGGCGATGCAAGCAAAGAACATCCCGGTAACCTATGTGTTATATCCGGATGAAGGTCATGGATTTGCGCGACCTGAAAACAACATGTCCTTCTCGGCAGTGGCAGAGGCATTCCTGGCGGGCATTCTGGAAGGGCGGTTTGAGCCGATCGGGGATGACTTTACCGGCGCAAGTATTACTGTTCCAAACGGAGCGAAACAAGTCTCTGGCTTGGCAGAGGCGTTGCAGAAAAAGTAACAGGACCGCATAAATGAGCATGCCTCATCTGAAAACGATGAGGCATGCTTTGATTCGGAGGATAAATTTTGTTTTGTTAAATCAGCTTCCGGCTAAGTAAGCATGAAGCGGGGTTATATTTTTCCCGCAACGTAATCCAGCACATCGATCTTTGTCAGGATGCCGATCGGACGGCTATTATCCACAACGATCAAGGCGTAACCGGTTGTGAGGGAAGGCATGGCTTCTTCGAGAGTCGTCTCGGGCGGGAAAACCGCGCCAGCGTTTTGTACAAGGGCGTCGATGGTTTCATCATGACTATGTTCGTGTTTTTCGAGCATGTGATTGAGCAGATCGACTTCTTCGATCAAACCAACCAGTTCGCCGTTCCTACCAACCACGGGCATTTGCGAAACGCCATGTTGATGCATCACTGCCACAACTTTGCGGATCGAATCGCCGAGCGTGGCGGTGTGTAGAACTTTGTTGGGCTTCGCGATCAAAAGATCGCCGAGCGCGGTTTCGCCAAACTCCATCGAAAGGAAACCGAACTCGCGCATCCATTTGTCATCATAAAACTTGGAAAGATAACGCGATCCAGAATCAGGCAGGATCACTACCGGGATACGATCTGCGCTCAACTTGCGACAATACTTGATTGCACCCGCCAATGCGGACCCGGATGAGCCACCCGCAAAGATACCTTCCTGCCGCACCAATTGACGCGCCCACAAAAAGGACTCGCGATCTCCCGCGCGTTCGATGGCATCCACAACAGACAAGTCAAGTGCGGTAGGTAAAAAATCTTCGCCGATGCCTTCAACCTTATACGTCTTCGGGTACGCCCCATCAGGAATCTTGCCTTTGTTCTGCCAGATCTCTGTGAGGATCGAACCTTCAATATCGATACCCACGATCTTGATGTTTGGATTCTTCGATTTCAAATAGCGACCGACACCCGTGATCGTGCCACCTGTCCCCATACCGATGATGACATCGGTCACACGTCCATCGGTCTGATCCCACAACTCGGGACCGGTCGTAAGCTCATGCGTTTTTGGGTTATCGGGATTGTGATATTGATTCGCGAGGATCGCATTCGGGGTTTCACGCACATATCGTTTTGCCACTTCGTAATAGGATCGTGGATCATCCGGCGCGACAGCCGTTGGTGTAATAACAACCTTGGCTCCATACGCGCGCAGTAACAGAATCTTTTCATTGCTCATCTTGTCGGGCATGACGAAAATGGTTTTGTAACCTTTGAGCGCCGCGGCAATCGCGAGACCTACGCCCGTATTACCTGAGGTTGCCTCGACCACAGTTCCGCCCGGCACAAGTTCCCCACGCTTTTCGGCTTGTTCAATAATAAATGCTCCGACCCGGTCTTTGACCGAGCCCCCCGGATTCATGAATTCCAATTTGGCATACAAGGGAACGGGCAGGTCTTTTCCAATTCTTGAAAGCCGCACCAGCGGCGTATGCCCCATTGCCCCCAACACATTGTCGTAGACACGCTTTTCTGATGAAACAGATAATGTCATTCTCTCTCCTTTGGCTGTGAGTAAGAGTATTTTACCAGTACATAAAAAGACCTCTGAGATTTTGAAAATCTCAGAGGTCTCGTTTCTAGTAAAGTGGCAAACTCTGATCCACTTCCTCAGCCCAGGCGTTGATGCCGCCTTTTAGGTTTTTCATCTTCTTGAAACCAGCACTGGATAATATTTCAATCGCGCGTGCGGAACGTGATCCGCGTTTGCAGAAGACGATCATCTCTTCGGCAGAATCCAGTTCAGACATGCGTTGGGCAACTTCGCCGAGCGGAATGTTCTTAGCGCCTTTGATGGCGGCGATTTCCAATTCGTGAGGTTCACGCACATCGAGCAGGAGCAGGTTCGGGTCATGTTCGAGACGTTCTTTTAATTCCTGAGCAGTGATGTCCCAGCCTGCACCTGCGGAGGTGTCATCCACATGATGACCGGGGACTCCGCAGAATTCCTCGTAGTCGATCAACTCTTTAATATCAGCGTTCGGTCCGCAGACACGACAGTTGGGATTCTTCTTGAGTTTCACAAAATCAAAACTCATATCGAGCGCGTTGTATAACAGCAGTTTTCCGATGAGCGGCTCACCGATGCCTAACAAAACTTTGATGGCTTCGGTGGCTTGGAGTGTGCCAATCGTGCCGGGCAGCACACCCAGCACACCACCCTCCGCGCACGAAGGGACAAGTCCGGGCGGCGGCGGCTCGGGGAAAAGACAACGATAGCAAGGACCTTCCTTCGCGTAAAAGACACTCACCTGCCCGTCGAAGCGGAAGATGGAACCGTAGATGTTCGGCTTGCCCAGAAAGACCGCCACATCATTGGTAAGATAACGCGTCGGGAAATTATCAGTACCATCAATGATGACATCGTAATCCTTCGCGATACGCAGGGCGTTCTCAGAAGTATACGGCTCGTTATAAACATCGATTTGAATATCAGGATTCAAATCCATCAAACGATCGCGCGCACTTTCCACTTTGAGTTTGTTCACTGTGGAAGTGCCGTGAATCACCTGCCGTTGCAGATTGGATGAATCAACGATATCGTAATCCACCAACCCAATGCGACCGATGCCAGCCGCGGCGAGATAAAGCGCAACGGGGGAACCGAGTCCGCCTGTGCCGATGACGAGTACCGACGAGTTCTTAAGTTTGATCTGCCCCTGCAAGCCAACTTCGGGCATGAGCAGGTGACGTGAATAACGCAGGATCTGTTGATGAGAAAGTTCTTCGATCATGAAACTCCTCCCGCAATGGATGGGATCAACATGATCTTATCGCCATCCTTGATCGGTGTATCCACACCCTGCAGGTCTTTGATGTTGTTTTCACCTACGAATAGATTCACGAACGGGCGCAGTTCCCCGCCTTCGTTGAACAAGTGCGGTTTAATGGCCGGGAATTGACTCGTAAGGTCGGTCAATGCCTCCGATATTTTTGCGCCAGTCACGGTCACTTCACTTTTTCCGCTGGTGTAGGCGCGCAAGGGAGTTGGGATTCTCAGGGTTGTCATAGATTCTATTTTTCTCTCATTTCGTTTTTTATTTTCTACAAAAATGTCGCCACGGATTACACAGATTATCACGGATTGTTTTTTATAATTCGTGTAAATTCGTGAAATCCATGGCTAAGGTCTTTCGCTATATAAACAATTGTACATCAGCATCGGCGGCATATTCAAGGAAGGTTGCCGCGCCGCCGATCTCGGTTTCCTTGATGAAATCTTCCTTCTTGAAACCAAAAACATCCATGGTCATTTGGCAGCCGATCAAGCGTACATCCAGTTCAATACAGGCATCGCGTAATTCTTCAATAGTGGCAACGCCCTTGTTGTGAAAGGTCTGCTTCATCAAGTTGGTTGCCAGGCTTTCGAACCCCGGCACATTTGCCATCAACAGGTTCGGCATTGCCCAGTTGATATTTTGGAAACCTTCCGGACCAAAGGGCATCTTCATCGGCATGGCGGGGTTACCCAGTGGCGAGACTGCCGCTGTGAGTTCAGGCTTGAGCAGGGTCAGACCATAAAAGGTAAAGAAGATGCCTACTTCCCAGCCCATCGCTGCAGCGGCACTGCCAAGGATAAAGGGCGGATACGCCCAGTCCAGCGTGCCTTTACTGGAAATGAGCGCAAGTCGTTTGGGGGCATTTGGATTCGATTTAGACATAATATTCTCCCGTGTGGAAGTAGACAAGGAAACAAGTAGACAGGGAGAATGTCCTGTGTGTACTCGTCTACCTATTTACTTGTCTAACATCCCTAACTCTTCTTCAAAAAGAAAATAAACTTTTCGCCTTCGGTTGTGGAAAGCAGTAACTCATTCCCGGTCTGGCGGCTCCATGCGGCGATATCGGGCGGCGAACCGGCATCAGTGGCGATCATCTTCAAAATCTGACCGGACTGCAAGTCCTTGATCGCTTTGCTGGTTTTCACGATCGGCATCGGGCATAATAAACCCGAACAATCCAATAACACATCTTCCTTGATCACTTCAACATCGTTCATTGTATATCTCCTAAATGATTTCTATTTCTTCTTCTGTATATTGCGTGCGATCTTCCGCCAAACGCCACGAACGGTGACTGACAGCCTTGCCCTCGTCCACACGTGTGATGATGTATGAAAAAAATGGCTGCGCCCATTCACGGTCATATTCAGATGGCACATTCGGACAATCGGGATGTGAATGGAAAACACCGATCAGACTCAGCCCGAGGCTGTCCGCTTTTAATTCGGCTTTTAAATAATCTTCGGGCGTGATCAAAAACCGGTTATGCCGCGCCGCATCTTCACGCGCATTCGACAAAGCCAGGATCTCTTTTACTTCGCCATCAGCACCGATCAAAAAACCTGCGCCCTCTTCCGGGTACGCTTCTTTTACATGCAAATTGATCCGTTCGATCAATTTATTCGCTACAATCAACATTAATTACCCTCCCACAATTTTTTATCGCTCAAATATTTGTAACCTGCATCCGGGAATATAGTGACAACCACGCCTTCATCCAATTCACTGGCTACGCGTAGCGCTGCAACTGCTGCCGCACCGGATGAAATTCCCACGAACAGACCTTCCTCCCGCGCCAGACGTTTGACCATCTCATGCGCCGCCTCGGTCCTCACTTCAAGTTGCTCATCCGCAAATGACTCTTCATAGATCCCAGGCTTGATCGCACTAGGCATATGCTTGAGCCCTTCGAGACCGTGGAACGGTGCATCCGGTTGAAAGGCGATCACTTTGATATGTGGCAATTGTTCCTTCAAGTAACGTCCCGTGCCCATCAATGTTCCAGAGGTTCCAAGACCGGCAACAAAATGTGTCACTTGCTCTTTCGTCTGGCAAAAGATCTCCGGTCCCGTGGATTTGTAATGCGCCTGCCAATTGGCATCATTGTTATATTGATTCGCATACCAATATAGATCGGGGTTTTCAGCAGCGAGCTCACGCACTTTGAGAATCGCACCATCTGAACCTTCCAGCGGATCGGTCAGAATCAAATTGGCGCCCAGCGCCTGGAGAATAGACATCCGCTCCGGGCTGGCGTTGGCGGGGATGGTGATCGTCACCGGGATGCCCAATGCCGCGCCGAAAGTCGCGTACGAGATGCCCATGTTGCCAGAGGTCGAGTCAAGCAGACGTTTGCCATTGCCAAGGTCACCATTGGCGAGCGCGGTCTGGATGATGTTGAGCGCGGGTCTGTCCTTGATGGAACCGCCCGGGTTGAACCATTCAGCTTTGGCAAAGACCTGTACACGCGGAGACAGGTTCCGGCTGAGGCGGCGAAGCGGGAGCAGTGGAGTATTCCCCACGTGAGCATCCAGCCCATCCACAGAAAATGTATTCGTTTGAGTAAGTCGGTAATCCAGTAGTGTCATTGGTTCCTTGTCAAATGTACGGGCGACCCATCAACCCATTAGAATATTTTGTCTTGCTGGGCGGGTCGCCCATTCGGTATTTAAATCAAAACAGCCAACGGGTAAACAAAAAGACGGCGAACAAACGCCACACACGTTGCAAAGATTTGCACGCGGGGGTCGTCCAACCGTCTGATTCCGTTGACTGCGGAGGGTTATCTCAGGCGGTGGCTACGAGCCCCGCCATATACACAAGCAATAATTAGATGTATTCATAGGTTATTGACTAAGATGACGGCTATTTTACTGTTCTTACCTGAATTGTCAAGTCAAATATGTCTGACGTATTTCAGCCACCAGCCGCCGCCGCCAAAATACGGACAACATCCTGCTCCCCCACGGTTGTCTCATTGCCATTCAACTCCTTCACGTTGACATCATTCACAAATAAATATGCCTGCGCAAATCGCCTTCGACTGGATAGGACGGGTCGCCTTTTTTGAGGAGTTGGTTTACTTTTTGTTTTCATTGATTACAAAGTTTCCTTTCTGGTCTATGTCTATAATCAAATCAAAGGTTTCAGGTTCAAAATTTCCATCCAATTTTAGTTCCATTTTTATTGGGGGTTTACCTAAAAATCTTTCCTTTAGAAGTTCATCTAACTTCACTTTAGGAGACAACCTTTGATGATCTGTGAAGTAAAAAGCATAAACATCGTTACTATGTTTTCTCTTGAAAGCCACAACAAGGGAAACAGGGTTATCCTCTCCGGGGTATATGTCAACAGTTTTCAGAGATTGAATGTCACCAAGGGGTTGAAATAGTGGGGTTTCTTCATCCAACCATCTAGCGTGTTTGATAATTTTTTCGGATTCGGTTTTAGGATGAAAGGTTAACCGTGCGTGTGTCTTTTCTGCTGTTTTTCCGTTCGTTCGATTCTTTGGATTATTGATAACATCCAGAAAAGCAAACTCTAATTCCGAATGAATGTTAGGGTCGGTTAATTTTAAGTCTTTTATTTGCCACTGACGGTGAACAGGCTTGTACTTAGTATCTATCAATCCTAAAACAAGTCTAGGCTTAGTTGCATCTATAAGCAAACCGTCTACAAAAGCTACCACAGTAAGCAATATAACACTGATGACAAAAAGCGAAAAACCTAATTGCTGTGTCTGCTCATCTGTTAGAATCCAATTTGGGTTAAGAGAAAAGAAGCTACTGCCGAGGCTCATTGCGCCTCCGATAACAGAAAGAAGGGCAGATAGCCCCCGTAGAACATTGATAAATTTTCCCATAGCGTCCTCCGTGTTGCCCCATTTTACACAAACTTGTGACGTTAAGGGATACCCACCTGACGTATTTCAGCCACCCGCCGCTGCGGCAAGGATACGGACAACATCCTTCTCCCCCACCACTGTTTCATTGCCATTCAATTCTTTCACGTTGACATCATTCACAAACAAATAAATATGCCTGCGCAAATTTCCTTCACCATCGAACACATGAAACCTAAGCGCCGGGAATTTTTCGACAGCACTTTGAACAGCCTCCAACGCCGTGGAACCGGAAACTTCAAATTGCGATTGCCTATCGGTGTAATAACTGATGACATTGGGAATGCGGAGGATTGGCATAAGTCTATTTTACAGGAAAACAAGTACACAGGAAAACACGTAGACACGAAAACAGGCACACAAGTTCTTCAACCTGTGTACCTGTCTACTTTTGTACTTGTGTACTTGCTTGTTATTCTTCCTTCTTCGATTCCATTTCCTTTTTGTGCGCTTCGATAATCGTGGCAGCAATTTGGGTCGGCACCACATCGTAGTGATCGAATTCCATCGCAAAGTAACCGCGTCCGCCCGTGATTGAGCGGAGCTGCGTAGTATAGCGCGTCATTTCAGCCATTGGCACATGCGCCACAATAACGGTACTGCCGTGTTCAGAATCCGTGCCTTGTACACGTCCGCGGCGGGTGTTGAGATCGCTCATCACATCCCCCATGTTCGTATCCGGAACAGTCACACGGATGCTCATGATCGGCTCGAACAAAACGGGACCAGCTTCCTGTACTGCCAGCTTGAAAGCTTCGCGACCCGCAATTTCAAATGCAACGGGCTTGGAATCCACTTCGTGTTCCTTGCCATCATAAACGATCACTTTCACATTACTCATCGGGTAGCCCGCGAACGCACCACGTTCCAAGGTGGCTTTGATGCCTTTTTCGATCGGCGGCAAATAGGACTTGGAAAGGTTCATACCCACGAGTTCATCATCAAACTCAAAATCCGCGCCGGGGAGTGGCTCGATGCGCAGATGCACTTCGCCAAACTGCCCTGAACCGCCCGATTGCTTTTTATGACGATATTGAGCGCTGGCTTTACGCGTGATACCTTCGCGATATGGAATTCTGGGTTGGTGAGTAGCCAAGCCCACCTGAAACTTGTTCTGCGCGCGGTTGATCGCAACATCGATGTGCTGATCACCCATGCCTTGCAAAACTGTTTCATGCGTAATGGGATCGTTCTGCCAGGTGAGTGTCATATCTTCATCGCTTAATTTGGTAAGCGTTGGGGATATCTTCGCCGCATCTGCCTGGCTCTTGGGAGTGACAGCCACACGATACAACGCGGCAGGGAATTTCGGTTTTTCAATCGTCAGCGGATGTCCTTTATCACAGAACGTGTCACCCGTTGACGTCGCAGCCAATTTTGAAACAGAAGCAATATCACCCGCATGGATGGTCTTCGCTGGGATCGCTTCCTTCCCGCGCTGGAAATGCAACCCAGACATGCGCTCATCGGCGTTCTTATTCTGATTCCAAACATGGGCATCGGCTTGCACAGTGCCTGAGAACACCCGAAAATAAGTCATTCGTCCCACGAACGGATCAGCAGTCGTCTTCCATGCATAGGCGGCTAAAGGACTCGCATCAGATGGTTTTAATTCTTCCACGCCTTCCTTGCCCTGTGCCACACGTTTGGGCGCGTTCAAAGGCGAAGGGATCAAGTCAATGATATCGTTGAGCAAAGCAAGGATGCCAATCTCGCGCGCACCCGCCGCACAAAAGACCGGGACAAATTGTCCAGCCCAGACTACATCTTCCAATCCACGAACCATTTCGGCGTCGGTGAGGGAGCCGTTCTCGAGATACTTCTCCATCAACTCATCTTCACCTTCCGCCGCATCTTCCACCATCGCAAAATGCGCCGCTTCCGCCATTTCCCGCATGTCGGCAGGGATCTCGGCGATCGTTTTGCCATCGCCCATATAGGCTTTCATGCCGATCACATCCACCACGCCTTTGAAATTCTGCTTCTCGCCGATCGGGATATGAACTCTGACCACACGCTTGCCATGCGCCACCACAAACTCCTCAATGGCGGCATAGGTCTTCTCGAAATCTGCATTGTCGCGATCCATTTTGTTAATCACAAAGAAACGTGGCAGGTTGAACTCATCGGCATAACGCCAGGCAAGTTCCGTACCCACTTCGATCCCAGCCACAGCATCCACTAAAATAAGCGCGCCATCAGCCACACTCAGGGCGGAGATCATCTCACCCACGAAATCGGTGTAGCCTGGCGCGTCGATAACATTGATCTTGTGATCGCGGTGCTCTATGGGAATTACACTGGAATAAATGGAAATCTTGCGGCGGTGTTCCTCATCATCATAATCTGAAACCGCCGTCCCGTCCTCAACCTTGCCAAGGCGGGTTGTTGCCCCCGTTGTGTGGAGAAATGCCTCCGCTAACATCGTCTTGCCTGCGCCTCCATGTGACACCAGCGCGACGTTGCGAAGAAACTCGGTGGTATACTCTTTCATGAAAAAGCCCTTCCCATTCAGTTAGGATATAAAGCTAGTCGCATGATTGTAAAAGAACTCAAGTGAATTGTCAAAGTAAGAACCGTCACCTTCCCACAATGACATTTAACGTAGCGTGGTAATTTAAGTGCAAAACCTGTTCCGTCGCCTGCTTTTTCAATATTGGTATTTTAGTCAGCCGCCATGGGATACAGGCATCAGCCCACCAGAATTGATCGAATTCATTGAACAACACCAGCCTGGTCGCGCCATTGATATTGGCTGCGGCACAGGCACGAATGTTATTACCCTGGCAAAAGCCGGTTGGCAGGTCACAGGCGTGGATTTTGCCCCACGCGCGATCAAACTTGCCAAACAAAAGCTAAAAAGAGCAGGCATCCAAGCCAAGTTATCTATCAATGACGCGACAAAACTCAGCGGGATCATCGGTCCATTCGACTTTGCGCTGGATCTCGGCTGTTTCCACGGCATCTCAAAAGAGGGTCGGGAAAAATATCTGCATCAACTGGATCGCATCCTCGCCTCAAATGGATTCTGGCTGCTCTACGCTTTCCTCAACCCCAACACGCCTCAATCTTCGTCCGGGCTTGATGAGGCGGACCTCAGCCTGATCTCAACCCATTTCACTCTACTCACCCGCCGCGATGGCTTCGACAAACGCGAAAGACAATCCGCCTGGTTCCTCTATCAGAAAAAAGCCCAAATCTAAACTCAACGGAAACATGTATGAAACCTGACCTTCGCATCTTCAAAGATACGGAATTGCTCAGCCGGCATGCGGCAGAAATTTTTTCCGAGCAAGCCGCGCAATCCATTACAGCCCGCAAGCGTTTCCTCGTTGCGCTCAACGGCGGCGGCACGCCCGTTCGCTTATTTCAATTGCTCGCCACAGAGTACCGCAACAAAGTAGACTGGAGTAAAGTCCATATCTTCTGGGGCGATGAGCGCTGTGTTCCACCAAATGACGCAGGAAGTTGCTATGGTCAGGCAAAAGAAATATTATTGGATCTTATAACCATTCCAGAACGACATATTCATCGAATAAAAGGAGAACTTGAGCCTATCTCTGCCTCGATGGAATACGCACAGACTCTGAAATCATTTGCCGAAGACGGACTTGAATTTCCTCGCCTCGATCTGGTCTATCTCGGCATGGGCGAAGATGGGCACACCGCGTCACTCTTCCCCGGCTCGCCCGTGGATGTCACAGAATCAACGCTGCCGGTCACCGCACATTATCAAGACCGTCCCGCCAACCGCGTCACGTTGACCCAACTCGTTTTCAATCAGGCACACATGGTTGTATTCATGGCAACTGGCGAAAAGAAAGCCGTCACTTTGGCAGAAGTGCTCAGCGACAGATATAATCCAGAGCTATACCCCGCCCAAAGGATCGACCCCAAAAATGGTGAGTTGATCTGGCTGGTGGATGAAGACGCAGCAAGTAAGTTGCCGAGAAGTTTAATAACTAAATTTTGTGAAGGCTAATCAAAAGAGACCTGACAGGTTTCCGTAGACTCGCTGATTAATAAACTACAACTCCACAGCGAACAACCTGCTCGGCACATATCGCGATCAAACCTGTCAGGTCTTATACCAAAGGAGCAAATGATGGAATTAGCAATTATCGGTTTAGGCAAGATGGGTATGAACATGGCAACACGTCTCGTGCGTGGCGGGCATCGTGTAGTGGGGTACGCGCGTACCGCTGCCACAGTTGATGAAGCCATCAAAAATGGCGCAGAAGGCGCACATACACTCGAAGAAGCGGTTGGCAAACTCAACGCGCCGCGCATCGTTTGGGTGATGGTGCCAGCCGGTCAAACCACAGATGATACGATCGAGAAATTGTCCGCCTTGCTTTCAAAAGGCGATATCATCATTGACGGCGGCAACTCAAATTACAAAGACTCAGTCCGTCACGCCGCGTTACTTGAACCCAAAGGCATCGACTTCATGGATTGCGGCACGAGTGGCGGCATCTGGGGACTCAGCGAAGGCTACAGCCTGATGATCGGTGGCAAGCCCGAAGTCGCAGAAAAGATGCGTCCCATTTTTGAGACGCTGGCTCCTGCGGCAGATAAAGGCTGGGGTCACGTAGGTCCACATGGTGCGGGTCATTTCGTCAAAATGATCCACAACGGCATCGAATACGGCATGATGCAAGCCTTTGCAGAAGGTTTTGCCATTTTGAAAGCCAAAGAGGAATTGGGGCTCGATCTTTCGCAGGTCTCGCACATCTGGCAGCATGGTAGTGTGGTGCGTTCGTGGCTATTGGATCTCGCCGCCAACGCGCTGGATGAAGATACTCAACTCAAAGATGTCAAACCTTGGGTGGCGGATTCAGGCGAAGGTCGTTGGACAGTATTCGAATCGATCGATCTGGATGTACCTGCGCCTGTGATCACACTCGCCTTACAAATGCGTTTCGCCAGCCGCGATGAAGAGAATTACACTGCCCGTATGTTAGCCGCCCTACGCAATCAATTTGGCGGTCATGCAATCAAGAAATCGGAGTAATTTGGAGTCAGGAGCTTGTGTGCCCAAGAGGGTACACTCCCGTAATTCCGACCAGCAAGCAGGTCGACTCCCAAAGGAAAATATATGGATAACGGTTTACCAACTTCTATTGTCATCTTTGGTGCATCGGGCGATCTGGCACAACGCAAACTTGTACCTTCGCTTTTCAATTTGTATCTCAAAGGACGCATGCCGAAACAATTTCGAATTGTCGGCTATGGCAACACCGCTTTTTCAGACGATGAATTTCGGGCGCATCTTGAAGAAGGCGTTAAGCAATTTGCCGCGTTTGAATTTAAGCCAGATGAATGGTCTGCCTTCGCATCGAACCTGGCTTACCAACAGGGACGCTACACCGATCTGGCAGATTTCAAAAAACTCGGAACCCTCCTAAAAAACTGGGAGATCAATTCTGGCAATCGCATCTATTACATGGCGACTCCGCCCGGGGTCTTCCCCAACATCATTGACCTGCTTGGGCTGACCGATCAACTCACCGAATACAACGGCTGGCGGCGCGTTGTCATCGAAAAACCGTTTGGCACGGATTTTGCCTCGGCCCGCAGTTTGAACGAACAGATCCATAAGACGCTCAACGAAAATCAGATCTATCGCATTGATCATTATCTCGGCAAAGAGACTGTGCAAAACATCTTGGTCACACGCTTTGCCAACACGATCTTCGAGCCGTTATGGAATCGAAACTACATCGACCATGTTGAGATCACAGTAGCAGAGCAAGTCGGCGTGGAACATCGCGCCCGTTTTTACGATGGCATCGGCGTAGTCCGCGATATGTTCCAGAACCACTTGCTGCAACTTACAACGCTGGTTGCCATGGAACCGCCCGCGTCTTTCGATGCAACTGCCCTGCGCAATGAAAAGGTGAAAGTATTAAGTTCCATCCGCCCAATGAAAGCGGATGAAGTGCTGCAAAACACAGTACGAGCACAATACAAAGGCTATCTTGAGGAGGAAGGCGTTGATCCCGCCTCTACGACTCCCACCTATGCCGCCGTCCGCTTGCAGATCGATAACTGGCGCTGGCAAGGTGTGCCATTCTATTTACGCTCTGGAAAAAAATTGAAGGAAAAACTCTCGCAGATCACGATCGAATTCAAAGAACCTCCTCATATGCTTCTCCCGAACACCAAAGAACACATCACGCCCAATATGCTGGTGCTCTACCTGCAGCCTGATGAAGGCGTACATTGGCGTTTTGAAGCAAAGGTGCCTGACACAGTTTCCCAACTCCGCTCGGTGGATATGGAATTCCATTACGCCGATTCATTCGGCAAGACAGCGATCCCCGAATCTTATGAACGTCTCCTGCTCGACACGCTGACGGGCGACGCCTCCCTATTCACCCGCGCCGATGAAGTGGAAACCGCCTGGAGCTTGATCGATCCCATTATCGAAACCTGGGATGCGAACAAACAATCCATCGCACAATACGAACCCGGCTCGTGGGGTCCTGCTGAAGCAGCTGATCTGCTCACACGCGATGGGCGCAAATGGTCCACCTGGGATGGACGTAAAGAATAAAAAACAGTCCGATGTTTCAAAACATCGGACTGTTTTTTATTTGCGGTTATGCAAAGGTGTCTGGGAACTTGCAAACCTGAAAATAATATCAATTGTTTCTATCAAAATACTCCATATAATTTCGTTTGTATATTCAACACATTTTTATACAGGAGAGAAAATAATGAAAAGACTTGTTTCAGTAGCATTTGTTACACTTGTTCTCATGGCCATATTTGCTTCAACAGTATTTGCAGCACCAGCGCAAAACGGCAAGAGCGTGACCCTGGTTAGCATTAAATATCAGCCAAGTGGAGTTGTGCTCATGTTCCACACATCTGGGCTGACTGAGAGTGACCTCAAGAATAGTTCTTTTTTTGCACACTCGAGCGACCAGAATATTTATTGTAACTTTGTCAATGACACAACCGATGTCCGCTGTCTACTGGCAAAAAAACTGGCTCAATACCAGGACGAAACATTCCAAGGCACCTTGGCGGGAATTAGTTTTTATGGCGAATTCCCTACAAACACCTATTGTGATGCAGGTGAATCTCCCTGGTACAACTTTAGTGAATATGTGGACGGTGAACTCATATATTCAGGAGAGGTTCCAGTCTGGATCTGGAACAATGCAGCCAATCAAGGATATTTTGATGTTTGGGCAGAGTACGGAATCACATATGAGATCACTGGAGGCTTCTGCAGTTCGGCAGAATTAATCTTCACATAATATTTCAATCCGCGCATAAGGACTACAAATAAAAAACTCACCCGGGCAATTTGCTTTGGTGAGTTTTTTATTTGACCCTATAGCAATATACATAAATTATCAATCAACCGTGATCAAATCCTTGATGCGCTCATAAGTGCCGGGACCTATACCAGGAACATTGATAATATCTTCGATCGTCAGAAATGATCCATTTTGCTCACGATATTGAATGATCTTTTGGGCGGTAGTCGGGCCAATTCCCGGCAATGACTCAAGTTCAGCCTGCGAAGCGAAATTGATATTGATCAGCTCCGTGCTTACAACAGGCGCTTCTGTCGCGGCTGGATCTTCGAGAATCACTGGAGAGGCGCCTTCCATGTAGGGAATATCCAATTGCTCGCCATCTTCCAGCGCACGCGCCAGATTAATACCGGTCTTTTCAGCCTCTGCCAAAAATCCACCTGCCGCTGAAATGGCATCCTGCACGCGCGAACCCTGGGCAAGCGCATACACGCCCGGGCGCGGCACTGCACCGGTAATGTGGACGATAATCGGCGTTTCAGTTGGTACAGGGCGCAACGTCACTGCCTGCCCAGTTGGGTTGCGGGCAACCACCCAGACCAAAACAGCAATGAACAACCCAAACAACACACCGGATGCCATATAGAGAATTGACTTTAAGTTTTGCATTGGGGTTATTTTACTGCAACTTCATCACAAGCAGGCGCTGAGCTCTTCTGGCGAGCGTGGTCACTAATCCTGCTAATTTACTCATACGCTGAAAATAACGCGGCATCTCATTATAAGAAACCGGACGAAACCCAAATCTTTCATACAATGCCCCAAGCGAAGATTCGCACATCAAATACAACGGACGCGGACTGTCCTTCAGCAAGTGTTCAATAATCGCACGCGCAACACCAGTTCCGCGATATTCAGGGAAGACCGCAATCGAAGCCAGCTCAAGGATTTCCGCGTCCGCGCCATGTGGCTTGATCTGACCGATTCCGACCACTTGATCTTGAGCATTGATTGCAACGATAAAACGCTTCCAATCCAAGCCCATCGGGTTGATCCCGGTTAAATGAATTAGATCTTTGATGATGCCTGATTCTGATTCCCGTGCGGGACGAAGAATGTAATTAGTCATGTAGTCTCTTAGTAGGGCTGGGTCTTCCAGCCCTATATTATTAAATCAACCCTGCTGCCACAATGATAATAAACGTCGCAATAAACCAATGAATAATAAACGGATATAAAAACGATTTCGTTCTATATGCGACCCAACCAAATGCAAACCCGCCAAAAATTGTTGAGAGAGTCTCCACTTCAGGTTTACCGTTGTGCATCAACGCAAATGGGACAGCTTGGACCCACAGAGCTTCTGGTCCAAACTTGCGGGCGTAACCGAATAAGATCCAGCCGCGAAAGATGAATTCCCAGCCGATTAAGTCAAGGAAGGTTGTCCAGGGAAGTCCGTTCACATATGGCTGATAGTACTGCTTCATGGATTCATCCCCATGCCCCAGGTAATAAATCACCGGAGCCATAAAAAGAATGCCTATCGCCGTAATGATCAATCCGGTCTTCCAATCACCAAATCCAAAACCATATTCTTTCGGGTTTTCACGAAACAAAAAGATGATCACTACTAGTGGAATGACCAGATACAGAATGACACGATCCCAATATTTATAGGGTGTGAGTCGGTGATAATAATCCACCATCAACAACAAAGTGCTGACGATGGTGATAGTGACGATCTTCCAATCAAATTTTAGTTTTTCGCCGAGGAGATATTTCATAGTACCTTTCGCGTTGAGCGGAGTGAGCCGCCAGGCGAACGCAGTCGAAACGTAGTGTTCTTTCTTCGTTCAGTCCTTCGACTTCGCCGCAAAATCATGCGACTCCGCTCACATCGTCCCGGTGTCCTTTGGGAGGACGAAGTTAGTATGGGAAATAACTTTGATTTCCAGTTGGTCCAAGCAACTGCGCTATTTTATCCGCATCGCGGGTAAGTTCAAGCCCCCAATTGGTAAGCAAAAGCAACGCCGCACAAAAAGCGACAACGACCATGACCTTTCCAATCCGCGATTCGTTCCAGTGGACACGCAAAGGCACAAATCCATTGACCCAGATCTGAGATGCCAGAATGGCGATATAGGGAATCAACGCAAGATGAAAACGGTCTTCGGAGAGGATAAACACGTGCGGCAGTATATAACTGAACAGCAACAAACCAAGCAAAATGTGTTCAGGCTTCCAACGCAGAAGAGATAATCCCAACGCTGCCAACACAGAGATAAAAACAAATGGTAATAATAAAACCGCGGAAATGGCCAACAACCACGGAAGCGGGATATATCCGATAATATCGTTCCCATAGAAATACATCAATACGCGTTTTTCGAGCCCAAAGAAAAATCCCAACCGATTAATGGCAAGCGGCAAAAATCTTTCTGGCTGTGCCTTGATAAATTCAATGGCTTTTTGCGTACCCACCTTGTCACGTTCGGCATCATCGAGAATTGGAAGTAGATCCAATGATGGACCGAAGACAAATGAGCCGTTTCCCTTTGGGTGATAGCCGAGATACAAGTTATAGCCCATGGATGTCTCGACACCTGTCAGCTTATGATGCAATAGCGAATTGCGAATGATCCACGGAGCAATTGTCAAAGCAAAGGCAACCGCCAGGAGAATCGCGCCGCGTTTCTGTTTGTTCGCAAACCAAACCCAGAGAATTGCCAAGCTAACAAACGGAAGAATGACAGAACGAGTGAGAGTTGTAAGACCAAGAAAGATGCCGGAAAGTAGAAAGTGGAAAGTGGTTGGCCTATCAATAGAGGAAAGAAGAAAGAGGAAAGAGGCGAGAAGGAGAATGAAGAATGGGTTTTCAGTTCCGAGTCCTAACGGATAAACGAGAAGCATCGGATACGCCGCAACGATCCACGCGGACATACGCGCCATATTTTCTTTCAGCTTGCCCCGTTCAGTAATCAAAGCAAGAGGCAGAGGAAATAGTCGTTGAGCCACCCAGTAAGTTAACGGTGCCAGTGGCGCACCCAGAAAAATTGCCTGTGCCAAACGCGCGGCGAAGAAACGCAAGAAATCGGTGCCGCTAAAAAAATAAACAATGGCAAGAAAAGTTGGGTATAACGGTGCACGAAACGAAGTGGGAATGCCGAGGGCGGGATCATAGTCCTTAACGCTGGTCAGGTCGAAATCCACGAAAGAGGCGAGTTGTTTTAAGTCTGTTTCAGCATACCAGCGGAAGCCATGTCCCCCAGCGAGACTGCGCGCGAGCATGTCATATTGGAACATATCGTCGAGACCGATCCCCAAGCCGCGCGCAAGGATGACGGGGATCAAACGCAGAACAAGTGCAACGATAAAAATTCGGAATGCAAAGGTTTTAAACATAAAACGGATTGCGCTGATTTTACTACGCAATCCGTTTTATCTTTTTAGGCGAGCACGTGCATCTTGGCTTTGAGCGCTTCGATACGTCTTGCGAGATACGGCATGAAGTAGCCGTCATATTTCTCCCATAGGTTAGGCAGCGACCAATCGGTGCCTTTGACCCTG
>Ga0210377_10000350_pt1 | contig 43378 bp, 56 predicted proteins | sample PLM4_65_b1redo_FD_155480 | JGI IMG/M metagenome (GOLD analysis project Ga0210377, IMG submission 155480) | Groundwater sediment microbial communities from an aquifer in East River, Colorado, USA - PLM4_65_b1 redo | ecosystem: Environmental > Terrestrial > Soil > Riparian zone | place: USA: East...
CTTAGGTAATTCAATCTCTTCTAATAAAACTTGAGATTTACACCAGCTTTTTAATCCATCTGTTCCTAGTCTTGGACTTGTACTTATTGCAAATAATCTTGGATTAGTTATGTTTGCGTGAGTTTGATTAAATAGTACTGCAAGTATTGGGTGTTCGTAGTAATGTAATACTTGATTCGTGCAAGGTTTTTTACCTTTTATTTCAGAATCAATAGTTACTCTTTCTCCTAGCTTCCACTGAAAATTATCATGAGTAGTCATAGACTGAGTTGTTAGTTTGCATTTAATACGTTTATTTATGTTCATGTTATATTACTCCTTGGTTTGGTTGAGCCTAGTTAAGTTATGAATTACTTGTTACAAGGTATGCTACTTTGTATTACATTGTATTACTTTGCACATATTATATAATATAATATATTTTGAGTCAACATAAATTTATCTTTCTATATTGTACTTAAAATATATCACAAAGTTATACACATATATCAGATTTTAATACTTATAACAAAATTTCCAAAACCCCTTCAACAACAAAACTACTTACAAACACTTCCCTATTTCCCCTGTTTTACACATTCCTATTTTTTTACCTTATATCTTATCCTATCACTTCCTACTATCTTTTGCCTTTCCATCTCAATGTATTTCTAGAACCCCCTATTTTAAATTAATATAAAATATAGTATACCTATAACATTATATACTATACAGATGTATCACTACTTGTATCTATACCATACACTATACAAGTATTATATACTAGTACCAGATACAAGTATCATATACTAGTACCAGATATAACTATCATATACCACCATAACTAGATACTATAGTTTGGAGGAATGTGAAAACCGAGGGGAAAGGGGAAGTGTTTGTAAGTAGTTTTGTTTGTGAGAGGGTTTCCGCAATTTAGTTACAACATTATATGTGCATATGTGCATATGTGCATATGTGTTAAGATAAGTTAAATTACATACATACATACATACATACATACATACATACACTATAAAAATGGATTGCACACTATACAAGCTATGCAATCTATCCAGTACAAATACTACTTCATAGTGCCAGCAAATCTGCTGCCGGTTTAACTTTCATTGCTTCCAACTTTGCAGTAAACGCGACTGTCAACTTATCTTCTGCTGGTGCTGCAACTTCTAAAGCACGTATCAAGCGAGTAGCGATTTCAGGTGCATAATACGTCTTGCTACCACTCAGCGCTGCAAACTTCTCGCAGTAATCAGATACAATCTTGTTAAGCTTCACAGTCTCAGTTTCACTTGGAGTATCACTGATACCTAACTTATCTGCGATTGCAACACTTAACAGCTCTGCAACATTGCCATTGAACCAAGCAGTGATGCTATCCTTGCTTAATCTATTGCCTTTTGCTGCTTCATCAAGCCAATTGATACAGGCAAGTACACTGATGTCAGAATCCAGTATCTCTACACCTTCACCAGTACCATGCTCAAGCAGCTTTGCTCGTATCAACTCATTCTGTGCACCTTCAAGTAGTTCATGCACATGCACTGCAAGTTCTGCTTGATACACTGCAATTTGCTCTTCTTGCAACACTGGAACTGATACACACTTACTAGGCATTACTGCCTTCTGATTAGCCGTAGTCTTAAACACTATCTTTGCTAACCGCTGACCATCAAGCGCTACTGACTTCTTTGCATCATAGTTACGGACAGAATGTGACACACTCATGTTAGACATGATTATTTCCTTTCTCTAGGTGGTTTAAAAGAACTAAGTCTATGGGATGCAATACGCACCCGTGCTACTATAGTAGCAGGAACCGTGCCAGCTATCACACTATATAATACTCAATGAAATCAACCACTTACATACATAAGTCACTACTAATATACTCTCAATGTGACCATAATCGTCACCTACCCCTCACATATCATACAATATCCAAGGCAATCAATCAGTTACAGGTGATAATTTACGTCATACAATGTGACCATAATCGTCACCTGCATCCGGCAACAGCAAGTAGCAACTGAGTATCATTCTCAACTAGTGTAATGTAACTAAGAATCATTCTCACTAGGGGGTGGAAGCCTTTTTTAAGTTTTCATGTGCGTCTGTATCCTATAAGTAACTCTAAAATTTTCTAAACTTTTATATCCCACATAACCTCACATACTATCTACAGCACTCATGCAAATAGTTTTGCCTGTATATTTCTTACACAAGGTAATGCTATATTCATGTTAAAAAGTACTTTAGAATCATATATTTCTTACACAAGGTAATGCTATATTCATGAAACCCTGCTACCAACACAACAATACTTCGCATAGTATATGCATAAGTATTGAAAGGTGCACAGATTAAACAAGGACAGTATTATAATGACTACGACTAATAGTTCTGTAGCAGTACAATCAAATAGTACAATTGAACGAGCAATATCTTTGCTTGGTTCTGGACTATCTCCAGAAGTTGTATCATCAACACTAGGAGTAACTTCTGGATACATATCTCAACTTATGTCACAGGATGAAATAGCATTTAAAGTTACTCAATTGAGATACGAGTCATTGCAAAAACACAATGCAAGAGATTTAGGATACGATGAGTTAGAAGATTTGCTACTTGTTAAGATGAAAGAGTTACTTCCATTAATGATGCGCCCAATGGAAATATTACGAGCACTGCAAGTACTTAATAGTGCAAAACGTCGTGGACAATCTGCACCGGAAGCAATACATCAACAACAAGAAGTAGTAAAATTAATATTACCTATACAAGTGATACAAAACTTCCAAGTAGATATTAAAAATACAGTAATTAAAACTGGAGATCAAGATCTGCTAACTATAAATCCTAAGCAACTTCAAGCCTCTACACAAAAGAACGGAGTAACATATGATGGTATCTCCTCAAGAGAAACAAGTATTAGAGAAAGTAACTCTAACAATACAAGAAGAATTGAAACGCAAACACTTAGTAGCTAATAAAGAAGCTGCTAATACATTACTATTATCTATGTCTTTAAGTTTACAAATGTCATCCACCACAGTTAAAGTAACTAAAATAAAATGACTATCCTTTCTGATTTAGGTTTTACTCACGAAGAGATACAAAAAGCACAAGAAAACTTACCGAAGGAAGATATACAAGAACTAACAACAGAAGCTAGTTTTACTACAGCAGAGGTTATAAATCTTGCGAAAAGCTATTTGAATTTTCTAGCACCATTAATAATGCCAACTGTTTTTAAGTTTGATTTTCCTGCAGTGTTCTTATCAGTGTGGTTTTTACTTATAACTACTGTAAACAAAGTACGAGATTTTACACAATTAGCAATAGGACTACCTCGTGGATTTGGTAAAACTACTCTAATAAAAATATTTATTTTCTTTTGTATAGTATTTACAAAAAAAGAATTTATACTTGTAATATCTTCTACCGCTAGTTTAGCAGAAAATATTCTAGCTGACGTACAAGATATGTTAAATGAACCCAACGTTAAAAGAGTATTTGGTGATTGGAGATTAGGACTTGAGAAGGATACACAAGCAGTTAAAAAGTTTGGTTACAGAGGACGTAACATAACTCTTGCTGCTATTGGTGCTGGTACTTCATTACGTGGTCTTAATATTAAAAACGTACGACCAGATGTAATGATATTTGAGGATATACAAACTCGTGAGTGTGCAGACTCTCAAATACAGTCAGAAGCATTAGAACGTTGGATGATTGGTACAGCTATGAAAGCTAAATCACCAATGGGTTGTTTATATGTTTTTGTAGCTAATATGTATCCAACTAAGTTTTCTATTCTTCGTAAACTTAAAACTAATCCAAAATGGGTTAAATTTATAGTAGGAGGAATACTAGCAAATGGTGAAAGTCTCTGGGAAGAGTTACAACCAATAAAACAACTACTGGAAGAATATGAATCAGATGTTGCAATGGGACACCCTGAGATATTCTTTGCAGAAGTTCTTAATGATACAGAAGCAGCAGAAGGTAGAGCAATAGATATATCTAAACTACCTATATATCCTTATGAAGAAAATGAACTTTGTGTAGGTAATTTTATAGTGATTGACCCTGCTACAGGTAAAGAAGGTAAAGATGAAGTAACTATTACCTATTTTGAAATTTACAATACACTACCAGTAGCGAAGAAAATATTAGAAGGAGCATTCAGTCCTGGGGATACTATAAAGAATGCACTTACTCTTGCTCTTAATAATAATTGTTCTCTTATAGTAATTGAATCTAATGCATATCAAGCAACATTAAAATATTGGTTTGATTTTTGTACGTTACAATTAGGAATAATAGGAATAGAAGCAGTTGAAATTTATAGTGGTATAAGTAGTAAAATATCAAGAGTTCTTACAATGTTTAAAGCACTACTCGCAGGAGAAATATATATTCATCCAGATTGTAAAGTTGCAGTATATAATCAAGCGAGTCAATTTAACCCACTAAAAAATAATAATACAGATGGTATATTAGATTGTCTTACTTACGCATCTAAAGTTATTGAACAGTTTGGGACACAAATAATTTCTCGTGGTGTATTAGGTAATATGAATTCTGTTAGTTCAATAGATGTAGATGCACCTAACTCGGCCTTTTAACTGGAGACTATAAAATCATGGCAGCAGATACTCCAAATACAGCTTTACTACTTCCTAGAAAAACTCAGGAAGCTATTATAAATTATCATAATCAGTGTTTTACTATGCAGAATCAACAGTTCAATATACGTGAACAACTGCGTCAGATGGATTTAGCTTATAGTCGTGAAACTGACCTTACAAAAGATCATGTACGAGCTAAATTAAGTAATAAATATGGAGATTCTAGTAAATTACAGAATATAGTGGTTCCTGTAGTATTTCCAGCAGTAGAAGCTGCTGTGACATATCAATCGAGTGTATTTTTATCTGGTAATCCTATTTTTGGTGTATCTAGTGATGCTGCTAATGAAGATGCCGCATTGCAGACGGAGTCTATTATAGCAGATAGCTCTATAAAAGGTGGTTGGGTAGCACAACTACAAATGTCTTTAAGAGATGGTTTTAAATACAACATATCTGCTACAGAAGTTGGTTGGGAAAAACTAACTACTGCATCCCTAGAAACTGATTTAACTTTTTCTGCTAAGCAAGCTAAACAAACTGAAACTATTTGGGAAGGTAATATAATCAAACACCTTGATATGTATAATACTTTCTGGGATACTAGAGTACAACCTACTAAAGTTCATACTCACGGAGAGTATGCAGGATATAACGAAATAATGTCTCGTATTGATCTTAAAGACTTTATTAATAAATTAAATGATAAATTAGTAGAAAATGTAACTTTAGCATTAGAGTCTGGTACTATAGGAAGTGCTGATACTGGTACTGGTGCTGCAGAAACTTATTATGTTCCTGAGATTAACTCAGAAGCATTACTTGGTAAAAATCCTCTCCTTAGTACTGATTGGTTAGCTTGGGCAGGTATTGCCGGCGCAGAACAAAAGATTATGTACCGTAATGTGTATGAAGTAACTACTTTATATGCAAAAATACTTCCTGCTGATTTTGGTTTAAAAGTACCTTCTAAAAATACACCACAAATTTGGAAATTTATAATCATTAATCATAATGTAGTTATTTATGCAGAGCGTCAGACTAATGCTCACGGTTTCTTACCAATACTATTTATGCAGCCTCTTGAAGATGGTTTAGGATATCAAACTAAATCTCTTGCAGGTAATTCTACTGCTTTTCAAGCTATTGCTAGTACTATGGTTAATTCTACTTTTGCTGCTCGTAGACGGGCAATATCTGATAGAGGTTTATATGACCCAAGTAGAGTAGAAGAGCGACATATAAATAGTCCTAATCCAAGTGCTAAAATACCAATTAAACCGGCTGCTTATGGTAAACCACTGTCTGAAGCGTATTATCCTATACCTTTTAGAGATGATCAATCTGGTATAATTTTACAAGAATTACCTCTAATTACTCGCATGGCAGATATTGTTAATGGTCAGAATCCTACTAAACAAGGACAATTTGTTAAAGGTAATAAAACTAAACAAGAGTTTAAAGACGTAATGAATAATGCTAATGGAAGAGATCAAAATACTTCCATTCTATTAGAAGCACAGTTCTTTACTCCTATGAAAGAAATTATTAAAATAAATATTTTACAGTATCAAGGTGCGACTTCAATATATAACCCAAAAATTAAAGAGTCAGTTACTATTAATCCAGTAATTTTACGCAAAGCTGTAATGGCTTTTGATATTTCTGATGGTTTACTACCTACATCTAAGATAATTAATGCTGAAGCTCTTACAGTAGCTTTACAAACTCTTGCTACTTCTCCACATATTGCTAGAGGTTATAATATTGCTCCTATGTTTTCTTACTTAATGAAAACGCAAGGAGCGCATCTTGCGGAGTTTGAAAAGTCTGCTGCCCAAATAGCTTATGAAGATGCGATAGTATCTTGGCAAACAGCAACTCAAGCATTAACAGCAGAACTTACTGTATTAGTAAAAGTAGCAATACCTGAGAAATTAACAGAACTAATTAAAGAGTTTAACGCAACACTACCACCACAACCTAAGCCACAGGATTATAACTATATACCACAAGGACTAGGAGTATCTAAACAGCAACAACAACAACCATCAGGAGTTTAATATGAGTATGATAGGAAAGAGTAGTTTTACTAAATATATTCTCAATGAGTCAGAAACAATTACTTCCCAATTACTTACACAACCACAGAAAGAGAATATACAAAATCTTCTCTGTGAAGCAGCTGAGATGAGACTTGCATTAGTATTTAACCCACTTAATCCTTCTGTGTTTATACAAGAAGAAGCAGGACTTAGTGGTAGGATTACAATACTAAAGTATCTTCTTGAAGCTTCAGAATTAGCAGAATTAGAGTTAGCAAATCACCCACAAGCGTAGTAACATCTCCAAACACTTTTACACTGAGAGGAATTATATCATGGCTTCAGCATTCGACATGTTTAAAACAGCGCCACAAACACCACAACCTAGTCCTAATAATCAAAGTAACCCAGGACAACTTCCAACTGTGCCAACACAAACTACTACCTATTCTCCAAATACTGCACCTAATGGGACTGTTCCAACACCTAATATTGTTAATGATAAGCCAAAGAACCCTCTTGACGAATTTAAGACTGTGTGGGATACTCCTAAAGACAAAGATGGAAAAGAAATACCACCAATTAGTACTGAAGTATTCCCAAGTATTGACCCAAAACAGTTAATGGAAGCGGCTGGTAAAGTAGATTTTAGTAAAGTAATTAAGCCAGAGCAACTAGAGGCAGTTAAAGCAGGTGGTGAAGGAGCAGCTAAAGCATTAGCAGAAATCATTAATGCAAGCTCTCAACAAGTATATGCACAATCTGCTTATGCTACCACTGAAATAGTTAAAGAGGCTGTTAAGAAAATTATAGAGTCACAAGATAAAGCACTTGCAGAAAAATTAAGAGGTCTTAATCTATCTGAATCCCTCCAGAAAGAAAATCCTGTATTCTCCCACCCAGCAGCAACTCCAATACTCGAAGGTATCCAGAACCAACTTGCGCTTAAGAACCCTAATGCTTCTACTGAAGAACTTAAACAGTTAGCTAAAGGATTTCTTGAAGCTTTTGCAAGTTCTTTTGCTCCTAAACAAGAGGAAACTTCTAAAGGAAATAAAGGTTCTAAAGAGACTGATTGGAGTAAGTTTTTAGAGTAATAGTTTACATATTGTAACTATTTAATATATTTATTCTAGGAGAAACAAAAATGAGACCTAATCGCGTTTTAGTACAAGATGAATTATTTGTTACTCGTATCGCACAGAATGGTGATGGATTGTTAACCTTTCCTTCTATATCAGTACTTACAACTGTTGGTGCTGGCACATTACTAGCAGCTTTACTTGGTTCAGGGGTATTGCATCGTACTGGTCCAACAGCAGGTTATGCTGATACAGTAGATACTGGTGCTAACTTGGATACAGCTTATCCAAATCTTAAAGTTGGTGATTCCATCCATGTGTTATATATTAATGGAGTTGCTTTTGCCAGTACCATTACTGCTGCCACTGGTGTTACTTTAAAAACTGCTACTGCTAATAATGTAGTTGCTGCAAGCACTGGTCGTCAGTTGTTATTTATCAAGACAGGTGTTGGAACATACGATTTGTATGTAATCTAATAGTATTTGTAATAACCTTTTTAATTCGGTAAAGGAAAACTATCATGAGCACTGGTGTTTTTAGTACAACTAACTTAACACAAGACTTAGCTAAGAAGTCATTTCCAGGTATGCTTACTCGTTTGATGCCTAACGGTAATGCTCCACTGTTCGCAATGACTTCTATGCTAGCCTCGGAAACCGCAGTACAGACTGAGCACGGTTTCTTCACAAAAACAATGTTATTTCCTCAACTAACTTTAAGTGGGGCAGGACAACTTGCAGCTGATGTTGTCTTTACAGTTGTATCTACTGCTAATATACTTCCAGGTATGATTATGCGAGTTAATACTACTGGAGAGAATATTATTGTTAATAATATCATATCTCCAGTATCTCTTGGTGTAACTCGTCAAGTAGGTTCTGTGGCGGCTCAAAATATTGCAGCTTCTGTAAACTTGTACCAAGTTGGTAATGCATTTGAAGAAGGTTCTATTCGTCCATCAGCTCTAGTAATTAATCCTGTTCGTGTAACTAACTTGACACAGATTTTCCGTAATACTTGGGCTATCACCGATACAATCAGAGCTACTATGATGATTGCAGGAGAAACCAATGTTGCTGAATCTCGTCAAGATTGTGCAGCTTTTCATGCTTCTGATATTGAACGAGCTTTGTTCTTTGGTCAGAAATCACAAGGTGTTCGCAATGGACAACCTTTTCGTACTGCTGATGGATTAATCAATATTGTAGGTAACTTAACTTACTATCCATCTAGTTATTCTGCTGTGAATGTATTTACCGCTGGAGCAACTACTAACTATACTCAATTGGAAGGATACTTAGATCAAGTATTTAACCAAGCAACTGACCCTAAAGTTGCTAATGAGCGGGTATTGTTTACTGGTGGTTCTGGTAAACGAGTATTTAATAACATTGGTCGTTTAAACGGTACTTATACTATGGTAGATGGCCAGACATCTTGGGGATTGCAATTTACTACCTTTAAGACCAGTCGTGGTACTTTCCGTGTTATTGAACATCCAATGTTTAATAGTAATGCAGACTTTTCTAAAATGGCTGTAGCTGTTGATTTATCTACATTTAATATTGCATATCTTGGAGACCGTAAAACTCAGAATAAAGAGTTTAATCAAGATATGGATGCAAATGACAATGGTGTAGATGCTGTTGGTGGTACTCTTACTACAGAACTTACTGTAGTAGTTAAGAATCCTCCAGCAGATGCAGTAGTCTTTGGTCTTACAGCAGCTGCGGCTGGTTAATATAATTGCAGTGCTATATTAATAGGAATTACAGTAACATCTGTAGTTCCTATTGTTAATATCTCTGGAGACTTTCTAATGCCATTAATTCATAGTACTACTGCCAGTGCTGTTAGTAAAAACATTGCTACAGAGATGGAACACGGTAAAATGCATAAACAAGCAGTTGCTATTGCCATGTCTGTACAGCGTAAAGCACGCAATAGTAAAGACAGAAGAAATAAATTAAGAAATACTCACAACAGAAGGAGTGCATAATGTCTGAAGTTGACAAAATACTTTTTGGAAAACTTATAGAAGAAGTACATCAACTAACAGAGACTCAAAATGCACTTGTAGTAAAAGTTGATTGTATAGAAAAAAAATTACAAACAGGTAGAGGAATTGTTATTGGACTGTTTCTTGCAGCAGGAGCAGTTGGTAGTACTGCTGGAGTATTTGCAAATAAATTTATAAAATTATTATCTTAGGAGAAAATAATGTCAACATTACAAGTTCCAAATGTGTGTGGTGGTATTACTCTTGTAACTTCTGGTGCACTAGTACCAGTAGCTAACTTAGTTACTTGTAATGCTTTAGAAATTACGGATATAGTACAGAGTTATAATAATCCGAGTGTTGTAAGTTCTAATATAACTACTGGAGCAGTTATAGTACGAATGAGTACTTTGATTACCTCTATCACCATAAATGGTAATGTGTACGCAGTAACAGTTGGTATAAGTGATGCAATGGCAGCAGCAGATGCTTCTCAATTGATATATCAAGGATTTAAATTAGTAGTAGGATAGTATTAGTTTTTTACCGTAATATAACTACATAGGAGTAATACATCATGGAAAGTACAATTGATACAAAAGTAAATCAACCTCGTCCAGGAGTTAATATTTTAGATAGACTAACAAAACAACCAAAATTAGAAGAAAAGACAACTATTGAAGATAAAGTTATTTTGGAGGAACTTGTAAATGTTCCTATTCGTGAGTATACAGTATACTATAGTACTATCCCAAATAGTCAGTATTTATTTAAAGACGGTACTGCTGCTGAATTTACTGGTGGTAGATTTCTTACTGATGATTCAAGACACATTACTGAATTAGATGCGGAGATTGCACGAAAGCATCAGTTTATTAGTAAAGGACTTACTAAAATAACTGATAAAGATTTAGACCCAATAGCTGAAATTAAACGTAAAGCTGTTGAGGAATATGTTGCAAAACAAAAAGCGGCTACTAATCCAACAAGTGACAAAGGAACTAGTATACAAGCACCTTTAATGCAGTCAGCTGCTAATAGTAACTCAATTGCAGTAGGTGCTGCTAGTTCAGTTTCTGGGCAACCTGGATAATATACTATGAGTACTCCAAATAGTCTTATGCAGAGTGTTATAGATGATGTAGTTATTCATACTAATCGTCCTGACTTAGTAGCAGAGACGCAGTTAGCTGTTTCTAAAGCTACTATGAAAATGCATATGACTGGGCCAAGAGACCCTGCAACAGGACTATCTGGAGCTGCTTTTTACGTACAAGATATAGTTTCTGATATAGTAATATTACCACTACAAACTGAAACTCGTTATGAAATAGACTTAAGTGATTATTCACAATTACGAGCGGTTAAAGGTATACAAGAGTGGAATGTACCTTTAACTGGGACGGAAGTTACTTATGAAAAACTTGACGAAAACTTCTTATTTGATGATTATCATATAGAAAAGTATGATTATTTCTACAGAGCTGGTTTAGTTGTTAATTTACGAGCGAGAAAGTTACTTACAAAAATTAAATTATCTTATTATGCTTTTCCAATAGTAGATGGTGCTACATATACTTCTTGGATTGCTTCTAAATTCAAAGATGCAATAGTAGAAGAAGCAGCTGCGACCGTGTTTAGAATGATAGGCAAAACAGATGAGTTTAAAACATATCAAGCGATGACACAAGATAATATTAGTATATTACAGTCTTTTGCTTTGGAAGGCGCAGTATAATTAGGAGATACCAATGCCAGGACCTTATACACCGGACGCTGAAGAAATAACTAGACCAGCAGATAATGATGATGCTTTTTATATGGCGGCAGAATTACGTACATTAAAAGTATATATTGCCACTCTTAATAGTGATCAGAACGCATTAAATTCTGCTATTGCTGCTGCTGAAAGTGCTGTTGATGCCTTAGCGGCTGCTACACAAGCTATTGCTGCTGCTGCTTTACTTGGTGCTAACACATTAATACAATATTGCGGTCTTGCTACAGGAACTGCTAATGCCATTATAATTTCTCCTCCTGTTGCCATAACTGCACTTGTTCCGGGACAAGAATTTATGTTCAAAGTTACTGCTACTAATACTGGGCCAACTTCTGTAAATATCTCTAGTCTTGGAGCTATACCAGTACAAATTAATGGTGTTGCATTAGGTGGTGGAGAGTTAGTGATAGGAAAATATGTAAGAGTGTTAGTAGATAGTACTGCTACTGCTGCACAACTTTTGTATGGAGATCTTCTCGCTACAACTCAGTTACAATTACAAACATTTACCGCTTTTACTACGGCTGGAAGTGATACAGCATATACCCTTACTCCGAATCCTGCAATTACAGCATATGCAGCAGGACAAAGATTTAGAATTAAATTTCATGCCACAGCTGGTGTAATTCCTACGATAGCAGTAAGTGGACTTGCGGTAAAGAATTTAAAGTATTATAACTATCTTGGAGTAAAAACTTCTTGTGGTGCAACTATTATTGTTGCAAATATGCTTACAGATGTTGAATATGATGGAGTTGATTTTATTGTGTTGGATGCTTTAACAGTTAAAGCTACTGATGCTATCAATGCCGAAATTAGTACTACACAATCTGTAGGAAATAATACAACTGCTATCGCCACCACTGCATTCTGTGAAACAGGCTTTGTGAATAATGATATTGGTACTGGAGCTCCTGGTATGATAGCTTTTTGCAACCATTTTACAGGTTCTAACGTAACTGATAATACTACTGTTGCAGGAAGTCAATTATATGGACTTACTAATAGTAATCCTGGATATATGACACCTAATGGCATTGCAAAGGCAGGAACATGGCGCAATATAACTGGTAGTACTGTGGCAGCTGGTGATTTAACTGCTAATGGTTCTTGTGGTACGTTCCAGCGCATTTCTTAATAAGGAAAAATTATGCAAATTCGTAACCTTAAATACAATACTTTTGGTACGGTAGATATGGAAATTGAACATCCAACTTACGGATGGATTCCATTTACTGCATCACCTGATGATACGGAGAAGTATGGCAGAGAACTGTATGCTGCTGCCATTGCAGGAGACTTTGGTATTATAGAAGATGCTGATCCCTTACTGCCAAAGTTACCATATACTCCTTCCGAAGTTGAAGTATTAAAAACTGCTCTTATAGCTAAAGGTATATTATCTTCGGCTGACTTACTAGCTGCCATGGAGCAATTAAAGGTTTAAACTATGGCACAAATAACTTTTCGTGGTAATTTAAGTAGTGCTGCATTTCCTTTTATTTCTGACTTCGGAGGTAGAAGTATCGTTGTACCACAACTAGACGAAAACTTTCTTCCTAGTTCTGTTAATACTACTGCTAATGATTCTGACCGCGATAGAGGTATTCCACAGTTATATTATTGTCACAACGTAGTTCCTGTAGGACAAGGATATAAAAGTATAAGTTATACTAGAACCGTTCCTCCTGTTGTTCCGGCAGTTATAAATTTTATTGAGGTTTTAGTAGTTAAAGATGTTGATAATAATAAAGCACTTCTTGGTTTTACCACTGATGGTCATGTATATATTCTTGCAGCAAGTATGAAAGAGTGGTTAGAAATAACAGTTACTGATTGGACTGGTGTTGGCAATATAACTATGGGAATAGCTAATGGAAGTACTTATGTATGTTTACAAGGACTAGGAGTATTTCTTGTAGATATAACAGGATTAGCTTTAGTAGATACTGCATTAACCGGTCTCGATACAGCATTACTTCTTGGTATTTCTAATAGTAACAACTATTTAATTGCTTATACTACAACTAAGGTATATTGGTGTAGTTCATTAGACCCCTTAGATTTTGTACCCTCAGAAATAACTGGTGCAGGTTCTGGAACTCCTAATGATTTGGACGGATTAATTATAACTGTAGTTGGTATTATAAATGGTTTTATTACATACAGTACAAAAACAGTTATTATAAGTACTTTCAGTGGTAATATTAGGTATCCTTGGATATTTAGAGCTGCCTCTTTTGGTGCTGGTATAAATTTTCCTGATCAAGTTACTAATGAAGTTAATCTTGGTTATCATTATGCTTGGACTTCTGCAGGATTGTTACGGGTAACTAATACTGGTTGTGAAGTAGTATTTCCAGAACTTACTGATTTCTTGTCCGGTAAAATCTTTGAAGATTATGATATCATAACTAAAAAATTTACTTGTAGATATCTTAGTAAACAAGTAGCTGTGCGTCTAGGATTTGTAGGGTCAAGATTTTTAGTTATTTCTTATGGTATTTTCGATGAGCAGTATAGTCATGCTATTATATATGATACAGCTTTTAAACGTTGGGGCAAAATTAAAATAAATCATATTAAATGTTTTGATCTTAGTGTTTCTCCTAATGGAGGTCCTTTACCTTATACAGCACTAGAAAATACTATTTGGACACAGTATATAGGAGTACCTTATACTGCTCTTAGTGTAATGAATAATGCAGCAGCAGAAGCAAAAGAAAACTTAGCTTTTTTACAAGATACTGGAACTATACAGACAGCTAACTTTTCTTTTGGTCAAACAAGTGCTGATGCAGTATTAATGCTTGGAAAGTTTCAAATAGTTCGTAGTAGTTTGTGTACGTTGCAAGAAGTAGATATTGAAGGAATAGAAGAAAGTACAAATAATTTTAATGTCTGTGTATTCTCTACTTTATATGGACAGAAATTACTACCTCCTACAGTACCTATAGAAACTATACGAGAAGGTAAATTAAGAAGATATAACTCAAGAGTTTCTGGAACCAATCACATTTTTGCTATGCACGGAGATTTTCATGTGACTACTACTGTATTAACACTTTCTTTGGGTGGGAGTAGATAATGTCTATATCCACTAATTATAATTCTAGAGTAGATTTACAATTACCTGCTATTCCTACTACACTAAATTTAGAGTTAAACAAAGAATTACAATTAATATATAATGCACTAAAATCTATTGTAGTTTTTCTTATTAAGTATGAAAGTACATTACAAACAATTACATCTGCTGGACAACTTATACTATCACATAAATTAGGAAAGATTCCTTTAAGAATAGATACTTGGATAGTTTGTCAGACAGCCGAGGGAGGATATTCTATAGGAGATAAAATATATATTCCTGGACAAACTATCTCATCCACAGTAAATAATAAAGGACATACTATAATTGTTGATGATATCAATATAACTTTAAGATTTGGTGCAGAAACTCAAGTGTATGATGTATTAAACAAAACTACTGGTATTGGTGTAGGACTCACTAATGCTAACTGGAAACTTCTTATATTTGCTTCTATTTAGGAGATACAATATGCACTGTGGGCTTAAACGTATTGTTAATAGAGTCGATGGTACATTTGGTGTTATTCTATTAAATACTTTACCTATTGCTGTATGTTTAGAACGTCCTTGGTTAGATAATCGTAGAGGAGAAAGTTGTATTCCTACAGGTTCTTATACAGCTAAACGTATACTATCACCTAAGTTTGGAGATACTTTTGAAATTACTAATGTGCCTGATAGACAGCATATACTATTTCATAAAGGAAATATACTAGAAGATTCTCATGGTTGTATAATTCTTGGAGAGTATTATAATATATGGAGTACTGGTAAATGTAGTGTTGCAAGTAGTGGGGACGCATTTACAGAATTTATGAAAAGACTTAAAGATGTAGATGAGTTTACTGTTAGTATTACTAACTGTTATACATAAACCCCGCTATGCAAGTATAATTAATCAGACTACACTGTGTAAAATCTAAGGAGATTACAATGAGTTTAACAGGACTTGGTGAGGCTGCAACTGCAATAGGTAGTATAGCTGACGCAGCCAAAGGTATTGTAGGGCACTTCTTTGCTGATAAGACTGAAGCTCAGAAAGCAACTATTGCTACTGAAATGCAAGATATGATGAATCAGTATAATCTTGTAGCTGGACAAATTGAAATTAATAAAATTGAAGCTGCTAGTAATAAGTGGTGGATTGCTGGTTGGAGACCTTATATTGGTTGGGTATGTGGCACTGGACTTCTATATCAATTTTTATTTATGCCAATAATGAATGGTTTAATTAAAGCAATATTAATTCTATTCGGACGCACTGGAGTTACAGTATTATTTGTATCTCTTGATGTTAGTACTCTAATGACTGCTTTATCTGGTATACTTGGAATAGGCGTACTGAGAACGTTTGAAAAATATACAGGTACTGAATCTAAACGATAAGGAGAATATCATGACAGGTGAAGCCGTACCTAAAATGTCAAGTGGTGGTGGAAACTTCGCTGCTGCTGCAGGAGGATTTGCAGACGCTGTTAATGCTTTAAGTGGTCTCTTTGGAACTTCTGGTACTGTTAGTGGCAGTGGTACAACTTCTGTAGCTCCAGAGAACCAAAAAATAATGGATGCACTTACTAAACTTCTTGGTGGAGATATTACTGCTGGAAAATATAGTAAGGAAGCTGCTATAGAAGATACTAAAGGTAGTATACAAGCAATGATTAAAAAAATGCTACAGGAAGAAATGCCATCTATAGCAGGAGCTGAAAAAACATCTGGTGCTTATAATCAGACTACTACTAAATTACTCAGTAATGATTTGCAATCTCGTATGGATACTGGAGCACTATCTCTTGTATTACAGACTATTAAAGATTATGCTGGTATCACATCTAATCTTGGTCAAACTGCTGCTCTTACTGCTAAAACTTCAGGAACTACTACTACACAATCTCAAACATCTGAAACTCCTGGATTATTGTCTCAACTTGGTATTAATTTCTAAGGAAGTATTATGCCTACGAATCAATTAAACTTAGATAATTTTATGTCTCAAATACCTGTAATTAATGAGGTATTAGACACTGCGCGAAATGAGTTAGCATCTGCCGTACCAGTAATTGAAGCTATCAATGCAAATAAAACTGCTGTTTATACTAAAGGTGCAGAATTTACAAAAGAAGTCAAACAACAAGAAGGTTCTGCTGCTCTTGCTACTCAGCAACAAGTGCGTGATATTGCTTCTAATATTGGTACTGGAGACAATAGCAAATTACTTTCAGATCTTGCACAATCCTTTACAGATAATTTAGAAAAAGCTAATAAAAAGCGTGATGAAATTACTACTGCTAAAGTAGAAGGTGCTCATAGTATTCTTAAAGATATTACTAATATCTTTACTCTTCCGTCCAAAATAGATGAGTATAATACATATGCTGATAATGCTAATGCAGCTCTCACTACTATTAATGAAATGAATAGTGCTACTATTACTGCTGCTACAGCAAAACAAGTACAACAACAGAATTTAACTGAACAAGTAGTAGCAGATAAAGCGCAGTTAGCTGCTGATGCTTTTACTATACAAGCGGATGATGCTAAGTTACATGGAATAATTAACAAAGTAGAATTACAAACTAAAATTGCTACTCTTGCTGATGCACAGCTTACTAATCTTGCTAAAGGCGTACAGTTAGAAGATTCTTTACAGAATCGAGCATTAGAGCGTCAAAGATTACAACTTATGATTGATGCTAAAAATGATACAGATGAATCTCAGAAAATGATGCTAACTATGTATAATACTGGAGCTAAAGCTTTAGGACTTTCTCCTATTGCTGGTTTTGCTCAGTGGAAAGCTTCAGCATCTCTTGGTGGAGCAGTTAAAACTAAGATAGATGCAGTAACTAATTATGGAGGTAGTATATTACTTCATGCTACGCGTACTGCGGAAGATGGTACAGTAGTATCTGGAGATGGTAGTGCAAGTATGGGAGCTTCTGCTGGAGAAGCTATGGTATCTTCTAAGTTTGCACAGGCTAGACCAAATGGTGCTAATACCAGAGCTTTTGATTTCCGTGATGCTGTATTAAGTACTGTTAGTGGTTTACATCCTGGAGAGGCAGTTAAGCCAGAAGTATATTCAACTGAGGCACAACAAGTAATTGTTGGAGAAGCAAAGAAATATGCTACTAATATTGAACTTACAGATTTTCATAAAAATCCATACTATCAACCCGGTATCAGCGTAGTAGCACAATTAACTCCTCAACTTGCAACTACTCCAGAATTTATTGCTGTGTTTGGTACACTACAAGCTAGTGGACAAGAAGTACCTGTCGCAGGGGTGGTTATGGAATCTGCACTTGCAGCTGTTAAGAAAACTCCTGCATCTATTAATGAAGTCGCTAAAATGATAGCTAAGTATTACAATGCTGCTGTATATCATAATGCTAATTTTGGTGGTGTTAATCAGTTTGCGTTACCTAAAGTTGAAGGGTATAATGTACAACTTCCTACAGTTATGGGAGGTGCTTTTCCTATTGATAACAATGCAATAGTTAAAAAACTTCTTGGTCATACACAAGTTGACTTAACAAATGCTGAACAGATTAGACAGTATTTACTTAGAAGTTATAAATTATTTCCTACGGAGCGTAAATAATGTCAGTTGAAACTGATTTTGCTATTAGTAATGAAGATACTGGTACTAATATATTCTCTGACCATCCATCATATCTTATTGCTGCTGATGCACATACTGTTGGTAATGACCAAGGTAGTATGCTTGACCCAACTACATGGTTAGATAAGGGGTCAAATGTTGTAGCATTTACATTAAGCGCAGGTGCTAGAGCAGTTACTTCTGCATACAATATAGTACCTGAAATTGGTAATTTCTTTGGTGGAGAGTTTGAACAATCCAAATTAGATACAGAACAAATACTTCGTAGTTTTGATGATAACCTTGGTAACTACTACACAGAACATAAAACTGGTGTAGATATAGTTGGTGATATAGTAGGTAGTTTTGTTCCTGGGATGGCTGGAATTAAAATACTTAATTGGGGACAACGAGCTTTAAAATTAGTTCCTGAAGGTAACTTTGGATACAGTATTGCTAAATCTCTTGGTACTTTACCAGATAAAAGTGCTGAATATGCAGCAAGAGCAGCAGTATCTATGTCTCAAGATGCTGGTACTTATACTTGGGTTAATGCTAATATGATGAAATCTGTTGCTGCTGGCTATGCGCAAAATGCACTAGAATTTGGTATATTTGAAGTAGCAGCTGCTAGCACTATGCGAGATTCTCCACTATTTCGTGATGAAACAGCTGGAGATATTATGTATAATGCAATACTTGGTGGTGGTTTTATTGGTGCAGGAGTTATTGGAACTGCTGCTGCTATTAAAACTTACGGAGGTATTAAAAAGGCTTTAATTGAGACGGATATAGCATTATATCCTTCTAAAGCTACTAAGTTTGCAACAGAAGCTACTGAACCTTCGGATAAAGTTATTGTGGCGCAACATAATATTGAAGCACTGCCAATACTACTTAAAGATGATCCCTTGTATACTACTAAATTATCACAACAACAAAAAACTATAAGAGTTATCAATAATGAAGTTCGTACTAATATTCGTACTATGAGTACTGATGATGAACTTGGTAATATACTAGCAGATAATATTCAAGGAGTAAAGGCTAAAGTAGTATTACAAAATATGCTTGGGGCTAAAGAAGTTGTGCGTGCAGGAGAAAATACTGCTGCAGAAATTGCTGCTAATAAAGCAGCCAAAGAAGTAATTAAAGCAGGAACTAAAGATGTATTAGCTAAAGGAATATTATTTAAACCTAACGCATCTCGTGCTGCTGCTAGAGATTTGCAAGCACAAACTGACTCTACTGTAGATTCTATACTTAATCCAACATTACGCTATCTTAAACTATCTGGAGAAGATGCAGGAGTAATGTTTTCTAAAGCACCGCCTGTATTATATCTTGGAGATACAGAACACTCTGCAGAAGGTGTTACTAAAGCAATTAAATCTTATAATTTTTCTGCCACTAAACCTTGGAATATATTAGCAGAATCAGTTAATCATACTGAAACTGAGGCTAGAACTATCTGGATACAGAAATTAAAAGAATTACCTGCTACTGATAAACTAATAGTAGACAAAAATGATATACCATTGTTAGAACGGCTGTATCAAGATAAAATATCTACTGTAGTATTAACAGATGGCACTACTATTAATGGTAGTAGTGATTTATTAAAGCATATTACAGAAACTAAAAATAGAGTAGCTTGGATACTTAAAACTTCTGATGAACTTTCTGTAACTAAAAAAACTATTCCTAGAAGTACAACAGAAATTGCTAAGTTTGTAAATGTTCGTACTTCTTATCTTGAGGGCGCAGTTGATACTAAAAATCCTGCTGCTGATTTATTTGCAATGCAATCTGCTAGTGTACAAGCAACTATACTTGCTAAAACTAAAGAACTTACTTATAACCCTGAAGCAATTATAGATACATTAACTCAACCACGCTATGCTAAGATTTCATACGATGCTGAAAAGATTTCTGCACAGGGAGTTAGTTCTGTTAGTGACCGTCTCATTGATGGTGTGACATATATAAAACAACTTCACGCAATTAATCAAGTGACTTCTGATATTGTATTCTCTAACTATGTTCGTGATAAATTACCTTTGTTTGTTACGGAAGTTCCTGAGCGTTTGCTTGCTCTAGCTAATCGTTTCGGTGCAGGAGCTAAAGGACTAGCTGCTGCTAGTGCAAGTTATGATTCTCTTGGTGCTACGATGGAATACATAGGTAAAGGCACTGCTACATTAAAACGTGCTGCTATCCAAACAGTAGATGACACATTCTCAGGGCATTTTTATAAGTTTTCTAATGATAGCAGACTGGGACTTGAGTTAAGTACTCTACGCCAACAAATGCTATCTACCCCTGAAAAGTATATATTACGAGAATCTGAAACTGGCGGGTGGGAGGTAATTGCTCGTAAATTAGCAGAGTGGGAAGAAACTGGTGCTGAAGGTACTGAACCTATAGTAGATGCAGCAGTTAAATCTATTATAACTGTATCAGATGATATGGCAGCATTTCTTAAAGATTGGGTAGCTCACAATGATATTATGTTAAATCATAAAGGAGCATTACTTAATGCGAAAGGAAAACAAATTCGTGATTTAACTGGTAACATTTATTTTCCTCAGCCTAATCCTAAAGACTACAAACATTTTGCAATGATAATAGACCCAACAGTTAGTGGCACTGGTCATAAGAGTCTTATTACTGGTGCTACTGAGGAAGCCGTACAACAACAAGCAAAGAAAGTTGCACAAAACTATCCTGAACTTAAAATACTATTTAAAAAAGAATTAGAGGAAAATAAACTTGCAATAGGTAGTTACGATTTTAATCAAAGTATCCATGAGAATTATATTGATATTGCTAAACAACGTAGTGGTGTAGCTCCATTCTTTCCTAATATGAATGCTTCTGATTTAACTGCCCAACTAAGAGAGTGGAGAACTAGTGTAGATGTAAATTTAACAAGAGATATGGTAGCATTAAAGTATGAACGAGCATTTACTGAATTACAACGTATGGGTAAACAAACTACTCTTGAAAGTACATCACAGTTTAATATTGCATCTATTCGTAAATACGCAGAAAATACAATATTAGACCCGTATAACAATTATGTAAAAACTGCCCTAGATATATCTAAGAGTAGTGAGTATAAACTATGGCAAGGTGCAAATGACTTAGCTGAAAATGCTATTGGCGGTTTAATGGCTAGAATTCACGGACTCTGGGATAAAGTTGCTACTCCTAAAGATTTAGAAACAGTTAATACTGCTTTAAAAGAAGCTGGTATTAATACTCAATTTGAAGATGCTATGACTCTTGCTTATGCTGGACATTCTGCACCCAAACCATATCTTAGTAATTTTATTCGTGGTGCTAATAGTGTACTTAGTACTTTAATGCTGCGAGCAGACCCAGGTAATGCTATGAATAATGGTATCGGCAGTATTGTACTTACTGGTGCAGAAACTAAAGATTTACTTGCAAAAATAGCAACTGGAGATGTAACTACTGTAGGTAGGCTTGCTGAAATTGCTAAAGTAAAATTACCTGGTACTGGAGATTCATACTACAGTACTACTAAACTTATAGCAGGAGCATACAAAGATTGGTGGAAAGCTATTGGTGGTGGTGAGTCTGAGATTGCTTTAAAAACTTTTTATAAGGAGCAAGGTTGGAGTACTAACTTATATGAACAGTTTAAAAATATTGCTGATACAATGTCTTTAGAAGGCAATGAAACAGCTGAACAATTACATTCTAAACTACTTGCAGGCCTTAAAAATACTGGTGATTTTTTATCTAAATATTCTGGCAATAATTTTGCAGAGGAGATGAATAGATTTGTATCTAGTAATATTGCTCAAAAGATTTCACAAGTAGGAGTTGATGCAAAAATATTAACACTAGATGATCAAAAAGTATTTATTAATTCCTTTGTTAATCGTACACAAGGTAATTATCTTGCATCACAAAGACCTATAGCATTTCAAGGACCAATAGGACAAGCAATAGGTCTATTTCAAACATACCAGTTTAATATGATGCAACACATATTCCGCAGAGTTGCAGAAGGAAATAATAAGAATCTTGCAATACTTATGGGATTACAAGGTACTATTTATGGTATCAATGGTTTGCCTGCTGTTAATGCTATTAATGATCATTTAATTGGTAATGCTGCTGGTAATGTAGGACACAGAGATTTATTTTCCACTGTTGGAGATGTTACTGGTAAAGATACTGCTGATTGGTTAATGTATGGATTTGCTAGTAATTTCTTATTGCATCCAGACTTAAAAATGAATTTGTATTCTCGTGGTGATATTAACCCAAGACAAGTAACTGTAATACCTACACAATTACAAGATATTCCTATAATATCTGCTTCTGCTACATTATTTACAGCTCTTAAAAATAGTACTGAACGCATAGCAAAAGGTGGTGATGTATATAGTAATATCTTACAAGGATTTGAACATGCCGGAGTCAACCGTCCACTTGCAGGATTAGCTACAGTACTTGAAGGTGCTGGTACTGGTAAGAGTTATAGTACTACAGTTCAAGGACAACTTGTTATGTCTACTGATATTTTAAGTCTTGCTAACTTATCTAGAATAGTTGGAGCTAAACCACTTGATGAAGCTATTGCTCGTGATGCTATGTATCGAGTCAAAGTGTATGCTGCTGACCGGCAAAAACAAATTAATACTATTGGTGCAGCTATTAAAAGTAAGATATTGGCAGGAGATACTCCTACAACTGAAGAACTTAATAATTTTTTACAAGAGTATGTCAAAGCTGGAGGCAGTCAGAATAATTTTAATAAGTTTATAGGTAGAATTGCTGTTACTGCTAAAACATCACAAGTAAATAAAATAGCACAGAATCTAAATAATCCTTTTAGTCAGTATATGCAACGAGTGATGGGCGGCTACGAATTAGAAGATATGACTAATGCACCATAGTATATTGTAATATTATTTTTTAAGGAGAACTATTATGTCAGTAGCTGCTGTTAAGTTTCAAGATTTTGTAGAACAACTCGGACTTAAACAACACAATCTTAATACAGAAACATTCAGAATCGCTCTTAGCAATACTGCTCCAGTAAATACGCAGACTGTATTTGCTCCGGGTACTAATCACCCTCCGCCAGCTGCGGCTAATGGTTATACTACTGGAGGGCACGATATTACTAATGTGTGGTCTGAAACTACTGGTACTGCTACTCTTAATGGTACCGATGTTACAATTACTGCTACTGCTGGTGGTATTGGGCCATTCAGATATATCATACTGTATAATGATGATAATGCTACTGATATGCTATGTCTGTACTATGATCACGGTTCGAGCATTACACTCAATGATGGTGAAAGTTATGTATTTGATATTCTTACTAATTTGTTTACACTAGCATAAGGAGAATTACAATGACAGCAATACACAACAGAGATAAGTATCCTGCTATCTGGGCAGAAAAAGAAGCTGCTGAAACTGAGTTAGCTACTCTTATGGCAGCACGTAAGATTCACACAGATGCTATTGGAAAACTTAATAAAGAGTTAGTAACAATTACTGCACCTTACACAGAAAAAATAGAACAATTAAATGTACTTGCTATGAGTAATTATGAAGAGATTAAAGAATTAAGTAGTAAAATTGCTCGATGCGCTATTGCAATGGGCGCAGTTATTGCTAGTCGCGGAGGTTAATCGTGGCACTCATCGAACGCTTGATGGCGATAGAATCTCCACGTATTCCTATTCATCAATTTCAGGCATTGCAAGCCGAGTGGGTACGCGGGAATATAACCTCAGCACAATGTCAGGATGCAATCATATTGCTGACAGGAACAGCCCTTGATTCGGCAGCGGCGGCGGAGGTTGTAGCATTAGTTGCAACGGTTCCGGTTGGGACTACATCGGCAATCAAAGCAGATCGTGCATTGAAACTATTGGATATAGATCAGGTATTGCTACTCGCCGAGCAGCATATTGTCCCCTATGATACTCCGGCAGCAGTAAGAATCCGGTTGGGACTTTCTCAGATTTAAAGGAAAATATGTCCCTCAGCTATGCACACGGGGCGATACAGTGGCTTGCAGGTGACGCATTAAACACTACCTACACTGTCAATGGACTATCGTTCCAGCCTAAAGCATTAAGATTCTCTACTAATGGCTTGCAGAATGCCGCAGATGCAGTATCTTCAACTGTCTCCGGTGCACGAAGTATCGGATTTGCGGTAAGTACTAGTTCTCGTCGTTCCGTTGCAACCTACGATAATTTCAACTCTGCATCCTCAGATTGCGGCTCTATCGCCAACGATGATTGCGTTATCGCTACTGTCTGGGGTAACGGTTCACGTGAAGGTGCTGTAGATTTAAATTCCATTACAAGTGATGGCTTCGTCCTGATTGTCGATAATCAAGGAGTCCAAAATACTACTATATTCTGGGAGGCTTGGGGTGGTTCAGATATAACTGTTGCAGTAGTTGGAGACATTGCAGAACCGGCAGCTACAGGTAATCAGGATTATACTGTTACTGGATTCGCCGCAAGTGCGACTGACCAAGTAGTGATGTTTGCCGGGGTACAAAGTACCGCAGAATTAAACACAGGTAGTGCTACAGACAGCGGTTTGCATATTGGCTATGCCACCAGCGGAACAGCGGCAGATAATATAACTATATGCGGCAATGCTGACGATGCATCGCCAACAATGGATACTAACGGTTATTGCAAAACTGGCGAATGTCTGTCGATGATTGTAGTGGCTGGTGGCAATCCTAATGCTACTGCACAACTTACCCAATTCGGTACAGATAATTTCAGACTCAACTGGACAGCGAGAGCACTGACCAATCGCAGAAATATCTTTCTGGCCATCAAAGGTGGTAGTTGGACTGCTGGAAGTCTTACTATAGATGGAGCAACTTCTGGCGCAACGGCTACTATTAGTGGATTATCCTATACTCCAGTAGGTCTATCTGTAATTGGCAGAACTTCAGTAGAATCAACTGCCGGAACCAGTGTTGCACAAGATAAAATGCTTTGGGGTTGCGGCACATCTACTACAGACCGCCGTTCGATGGGGTATTGGGATGAGAATAATACAGCCAATGTCGAGATTGATCTTGTAATTCAATATGACCAGATACTTAGTTGTCCAACTGTTGGTGGCGCATTAGGGGCAATCAAAGATATTAGTACAATGAACTCGGATGGATTCACACTGATCTGTGATGATGCCGCCGGTGTTGCTAGTGAATGGATAGGGTATCTTACGTTTGGGAATGCAGTATCTAGTGGAGTTACAACTGAACAAGTTACTACTACTTCATTTGCTATTACACCAACTAATATAGGTTCTTTATATAAACACGTATCACAAATAGCAACAGTGGCTTTTGCAATCACTACAGCTACTATTAGTAGTTTACATAATTATAAAACTACAGTAGACTCAAGTTCTTTTATTGTAACTCCGAGTGTAATTAGTTCTTTGCACCATAATAAAACACAGATTGAATCTGCATCATTTACTATTGCCCCGAATGTAATTAGTTCTTTACACAATTATAAAGATACAGTAGAATCTATTGTTTTTTCCCTTACTTCTAGTAATATAGATAGTATCTATTCTAGTGTAAAAACATCACAAACAGAATCAGCAGTATTTTTAGTTACTCCAAATGTAATTAGTTCTTTGTACGATAAAGTAAGTAAAATTGATACAGGTATATATGCTGTTACTCCATCAGTTGTAGGGTCTGCTAAAAGTTTTGTAGGACAAATTGATACAGCTACATACACAATTACTCCAAGTAGTGTTGAAGATAGATACAATCATAAAGATAGTATACTTACTACTTCTTATCTTATCACCCCAAGTAGTGTAAATAGTATAGTTCCTATAAGTATAATATATAGTTTAGAACAACTAATTACAATAAAGGCAGAAAGTAGAGGATATATAGTATTAGCAGAGTCAAAAGATATAAGTATGGAGACGGAATATCGAGGTTATATTGTAGAAGCTGAACAGCGTTCCTATGTCGTGGAGGTAATATGAGTTTCTGGAATGAATCTAACCCTAAAAAACCAAAAGGTATAAAAGACCCAAACTCCGTAATAGATTATCCTATTAGTTTTGTTGCTTGGCTAGCCCAAGAAGGGACTACTTATGATAGTCATGAAGTATTAGTGTCTGGAGGGCTTGTAGTAGATTCTAGTGTTGAAGTAGGTGGTGTAATTATACCTAGAATATCTGGTGGTACTCTAGGAGAACTTGCAACATTTACAATAAGAATTACTACTACTAACGGTCTTGTTGAGGATAGAACATTTTTTTTAAAAGTAGAAGAGCGATAGTAGTAGTGTGTTATATATTAATGTACTTTTCCTTTCCCTAGATAAGTTTTTACAGCTTCATCCATTCCTCGTCTCTTTAGTTTCTGAAGGCAAGCAGAAGCTATCTTTTCAAAATCTTCCGCAGTATATATTCCATCCAAGATTATTTCACAGTAAGTAGCTATTTCAGCTATACGAATTTCAAACTCAGTTACTGGGTGTTTTGCTAGAAGTAATTGTAACTTAGGATGAAAAGATATTTCATCTTGTAATTGAAAATATACTTCACTAAAGAACTCAAGTTTTACCATGTTATTCTCTCCTTCCCGATAAGTTATTTAGTATCAACTCTGCATGATTAGCTTGATTAATCGCATCATCTAATGAGTTGTGTGCATGTCCAACTGGTGCAGGCTTTGCAGGTATTACTACTCTTGGCATACCTTTAAGAGTGCGATAACATCTGTTACCTCTAAAGTCCCAAGGTAATGTCATACGAAGTCTGTGATAATATGCTGCAAGTAATACATTATCAAAATCAGAACCATTACCCCATAGAAGTATATTGCCACCTAAATCTCTAAGATAGGCTGTAAAACACTGTAAGACATGCGCAGGAGAACTTAAACCACTAAATGCTTCCTCTCGTACAGATTTATCTTGTTTATCCCACCAAGCTAATGTTTCTATCTCAGAAGTAAATCCAAGTACTAATGATTCATGGTATAGTATTTTTTCATAAAACTGAGTTCTTATATGCTGCCTAAAAGCATCTCCTGGAAAGAATGATGTAGCACCAATACTTAATATAGGTGCTCCAGGCTTAGTTCCAGCAGTTTCTAAATCAAGCATTACATTTACGGGCTCAAACATGATAGTTCCTCTCTTCTTCGGTTAATAAACTAAAATCAACAGTGCCATTACTGGCTTCTCGTATTACTTTTTTCTTAGCTAAAAATCCTCCTTGTGCAACTTGTATCTTATCCGCTCGTTTAAGATTCATAAGTATCTCCATTAGTTGTTCCATCTTTTCTAAATCATTATGTACGTGTTTCCAAATATCAGTAGCTACCATAGCTGTATGCGCTGAATCTAATAATTGTACTACTTTATGACTTACATCAGAGTGTTTAGCTTTACCAAATTCTCCCAAAGCTTTAGGCATAAGATGTTCAGTGTGAGTAAGTATAGTATTAGCATAAATAACGTCACTCTTATCAACCACCGTGGAGCATCTGAGAGCAGCACACAGCAAGCACAACTTAAGAAGATGAGTGAACCTACGATTACTATAATGTTCAAATCTAACATCATCTATCCCTCCCCATGATTTGTAAATGTAATCTAGTATCTCAGTTGCATCAGAATCTAGTATAATTTCTCCGACTACAGTATTTTTGATACGTACTAAAGTAGCTAATAATTCTTTAGTTTTTTCAGTTGATGGACTACTAGGAAATGTTATTTTCTTTCCAGACGGCTCACCATAGATAAGTAGAAGTCTTGAAAAGAACCCCTGACCTATAATTTCTGGTGGAAATGCAAGAGAAAACCCACTTTGTGTATTACCGCCAAAAATATTAATAGTAGGATTGTTGATTGCAACAGATTTACTATTTTTAATTCTATTTGTATAAGTTCCTTTGAAATCCCAAAGACTTCCAAGTAATGATATAAATTCTATATTACCATTTCCAATGTAGTCATTGAACTCATCAGCAGCAATATACATTTCTGCCGCATCTGTATTGTTAATATTTCCAAATAAGTTCTTATCAAGTATATCGAATCCGTTTGCTCCTTCATCTTGTTCTCCTTGTAGGTCTAATAAAAACTTCTCTTTGCTAGTTCTTTCTGCACTAAATGTAGTGTATCCTACCTGAGATAAGATAAGTTTAGCTGTCTTAATTGCTGTAGATTTTCTAGTGCCAGGACTACCTATAAGCATACAATACATATTAGGATATATATCGAATGGCCCTAATTTGAAATTTACAGTTCTTCCTAAGTATGCAGCCAACAGACTAAGACAAGCCCACCGAGTAAAGAACTTCGGAGTCTCATTGTCTGAATTATAATCTAGGTATAGTGCTAGAAAATCATCACGCATAAATATGAAATGCAAATTCTCCAATTTCTATTACCCTAAATCGCTCCACGCTTTTCCTCCTTTCTTAATATCAGCCGGCACAGTAAATGTGTATACTACACCTGTGCAGGAAGTTACTGTAATGGGAATTTGCATTCTTTCCTTAACTAGATTAGTCAGAAATTCATATCCATTTCTGTACTGAAACAATATACTATCGTGTATTTGACAGTTCAACTTGAAGTTGGCTGCATACAATGGGTTTATTGCTATGTCGTAGAATACTGCCATATATGCTTTATTTAATACCATTGCATTAAGACTTTGTGGAACATGAGCAATGTAAGCATTAAGTGCTCTTTTATTCTTGCTCGGGTCAGCGAAACAATATCTAGTCCAACCAGTTGCTCCTACAAGCATCTTAGTTGTAGTGACTGTAGCTATAACCCAAGGATAAAATACTGCTCTGAGTCCTGGATATGTTCTATGAAAAGCTGCTAATAGATGTGCAGTAACTTGTTTAAACGTATAAAACTTAGGTAAATGTAATAGTTTCTTAGCTTCGATAACTTTCTCATATCCCATTGTATCTACCATAACATCTTCGCCCATGTTATAGTTAGCACCATGATTCACTCTCTTAGCTAAATCTCGTAATAGTTTATCTATTACTTTCATTAATCTATTATCGAATATTAAATCATACGCTACCCCAAAGAACTTGGAAGCATTTACCGCATGAAAATCGTCAGTTCCTGTAACAGCTGCAATAAGATTCTCTTCTCCTGCAATGTATGCGGTATCTCTTGATTCAGCTTGCTTAAGGTCAACTTCAGCAAGTAAAAAACCAGTGTCAGCAGTGATAGTTTGCTTGACCTCACGTCCTCTTGGCGTATTATGTATTTGTAATCCGCACCAGAAATGGTGCTCTCTACTAGCAAGCCGTCCTGTGTCAGTTCCATGTGGATTGAGAGCATATAATATCCTTCCTTTAAATTCTTTATAACCTCGTTTAGCTGTTTTAGTTATATCAGCATCAGTGCGTAAGTATGTACTTTTACGCTTTCGTAGTTCTCGTATATCTATTATCTTATTACAGATTCTAGCATTAAGTGGGTGTAACCAAGCAACTTTTTTTAAGTTTTCTTCATCAGCAGATGAGAAATTACCACAGCCTAAAATGGTAAGTAACTTCTTCATTTGTGGTGGAGAATTAACATTGAAGTTAGGAACACCAAGCATTTTATTAAGGGATGCTTGTAACTCTGCCAGTTTAATATCTAATTCAGCTCTTGCAGTTTCCATCACTTTCATATCTCTTTTTAGCCCTGTCATTTCTGACAAGTGACAAGGAAACACAAGTGGAAACTCCATAAGATAATTATTTTTAGCCCACTGAGGCATTTGTAATATCTGTGCTATCCATACAAGAGCAGTATTCCAAGTATCTTTAGCATTGTAATGATAGCGTTCTTTTAAATCTGGTGTATCAGCTAAGTCTTTCCAGTATTGTGCTTCTCTTACAAAGAAAGCTCCCAAGTATGCCAAATCCTTCGGTAGTTCGGAATACCAGCAGTGAAAGAGATTAGCGGTATCCCAGAGATAATTATACATAGGAGCACAATAACGAGCAAAGTATGCACAATCATATTTACCGTTCTGAAGAATTTTCGGGGCTGGTAACTCGTTAAATTTGCGCACCCAATGTAGATTATACACACTATCCATAGGAAGAACAGAAGTATGAGTAGTAATAATACCGGCAGTATCAATAAAGATAGCAGTATAACCAACACAAGTGATAGCGAGATTTGTTTTAGTTGTTTCAATATCAACTGCGATTGCAAAAGCTGTTTTGTAGTATTCATATATACTTTCTACGTTGCATGGTTCTAGTATGCACCAATTAAATGTAGGAATCTTACTCCACTCTTCTGGGTCAGTTAACTTAGAAATGTATCTTCTTGCTACAAATTTACCGTAAGGTACAGTTATAAGTTGTTTTAGTGGGTCTAAAAATACAAACTCTATATCCATGTATTTAATATAACTACCTGCCCAATTATCTAACGATACCTTGCGATTAGCACCAACAAGTTTTTGTAGTAATGTAGCATTAGTAGTGAGTACACCAGTAATACCTCTAGCGCGACAATACAGTACTATTTCTATGACTGTGCTGATAGTATCGGTACGCACCCATACAGTAGCACCACCAACTAAACTTTTTAGTCGTGGTATATATTCAGCATCTGCAAAAGTTCCTAGAAATAGTAGTTTCTTATTACTCATTCTGTATCTTGTCCAAAGTGCTCAGTCCATATCTTGTTAAGATAATAATCTTGCTTATCGCTAATGAATATACTACTACCATATCGTGTAAGATTATCACTTAAAGTTGAAATGAATTGTTCTTCCCAGTCATTTAAATCACCAGTATGTAACAACTTAGAGCAATCAACTATTTTATCTGATATACTGATCTTACTTGCTTTATCTATTTCCATTTTATACCCCTATACATAATTTCTTTTTATAAAGACACATATGCGGTTTTTCAGTTAGAACAAGTTTACAGATATTATAATCTTGTTCTAACTCTAGAATTCTAGCAGTTTTTATTCTATTATCTTTCTCTGCCGCATCTAGTGCTAGCCATACTAGAGTAGTTGGAGCAGATAGTATACATAATGCTATTATTGTTGTTATAATAAATATAATTTTATGTTTCAAAATTCGCTCCAGTTGAGTTCTCCAACTATAGGAGTTACAAGTCTGTCTCCTCGCATAACAAATAAAGTACCTTTAGACATATTAACTACAAATACATCACCACGAGTTAGTACATCTACAACTATATTAGAGTTGAGTATAAACTGAGTTGGCTTAACTCTTAGTAATATCATACCTGTAGCTTCATCTTTAGCTACTATGCCTACAGGCACGGAAGAAATTTTAACCTTTGTTGCTAGTATTAATGAGCGCTGTACTTCACTGCACTTCATTTTAAGTCTCCTTTAAGTTTTAATTAATCGGTATAGTATCGTTGTAACTCTGTTTTTTTCTTATCTATGATTTTAACTTCTTCGTATGTAAATGGTTTCATACCGTATGAAAGTCTTAATAAATTTTCTCGCATCCAGTGACCTAACCAACTTATACCTTTCTCTTCTGTTAATCTAGGTGAAAGTTTAAATTTAGGTATACCAGTAGGCTTAATTAATTTTAGTAATCTGCGATTAGTCCTTATATGTAATCTCATGTCTTATCCCCCATAACTTTCTGTGCCAACATCAGTATCGGATAAATCAGGCAGCAGAGTAAAAAATCTTTAAGTTTTTTCATTTTGTTCCTTTCTAAACTGTTAAAGTGAGTACTAAAGTGTGTACCAATGTTCCGATACACACTGAACTACTTACTACTACCACTACTTAATCTTATACTACTGTAAGTTCCACAATATCTGTGTACTCAACTTTTGTGTCCTTATTAACACGAATTTTCGTGACCATAATTACTTCTGCATCATTTGCAGCAATCATAGTATCACGAATACCAGTAGTACCAAAATGCGTAGCCAATACTTTCATAACCTCTTTCAACTTACCCTCTCCAAACTCGTTATCTAGCATGAACAATACACCAGTAGTATCATCAGCTTTAATAGGCTCTGAAGCTGTTGGGTCTGATAATTCAAGTGTTTCTATCGCTGTAATTTTCATTTCGATTGAAGGATGTTTATTAACTACCTTACTTTCGAATGCAATTCTACAACGATGTGCTCCTGCCGGGAATGGTTTAAATTCTGGCAAATCTGCCAAATCATCCAAGGTGCGGTCAAGTAGACTATCAAGTATTGCTTGTTCTTCTACAGTATTTCCCATGTTATACTACTCCTAGATTAATTAAATGAATGTATACATTATATATGTAAATATATGTATGATTTACTGGTTTTAAATACTCAGCTCCAGCTTGCCTGCACGATGTGCTGTGTACAAATACTATAGGTTCTTTGTCGCATTAACTACTTCTGCATCCTTGCGAAGTCTGTTAGATATGAGAGTAGCATAGCCAGCTATATCATCCCAAGAATCAATATTGTTAGGATTACCACATATGATACGAGCTATTTTAGTAGCTATCATATCCAATGATTCCCTCATATCGAGAGCTACCGGCACTGTATTATTATTGCTAATACTGTTTTTAATCTTTTGAGCTACGTTAGAAGTATTGATATAATCTCCATGCGTACTTTCTCTCTCTTTGAGAATAGTATCAATTCTATTGTCCTTAGCAAATACGTCTGCAATCTTTTTAATTGTTTCTTTTTGGGTTACTTTTATAGCAATACAATTCATAAAAGTATAACACCTCATTGGTAGAATTGGTGCTTCTCTGGTACAAATTAGAGATTCACTATACCATACAGCAGCATCTCTTTGTAAAACTTCCAATAAAGACTCATTATATAGTCCATTAAGTCTTTGTGCTTTAAAGACCTCTCCAGACGCCAAAGTTACAGTACATGTATGAAGTAATTCACCTACACTTCCAGGGGTTTCACCGCACTTACTCATTTCTTTTCTCCTTTATTAAGTTTTAAGTTTTAAATTATCCAACGCTATCTGCGCTGGACTTCTTTTATCTACTGCTCCCGCTACTTGTGCTGCTAAATGACTACCATCAAATATCGGTAGTAATGAGGGTACTGGTAATTTTTCAATACAGAAATCTGTTCTGCTACGTGTAAGAACTGAGTTACTATATGTACTACTACTACCAGCGATATGCTTACCATTTTTAACGTCACAGTATATTACATGATCAAATGCTTTACTGAACTCACTACTCATACCAGCAGAGCCAAATGAAGATACTAACTTAGTTCTTCCATCTTCCATTTTAGCTTCTACTGTATGTGCAATTACTATAAGATTAACTGGTGAAGCTTGAAACTGAGAGCAAAAGAACTCAGTCATTTTACGCAGACTTCCCCAATCATCCCGCTCAGGTTTGTAATCTATTGGTTCGGCCTTAGTAATGTGAGATAGTATTGAATGAGATAGTTGAGTTGCTGTATCAATTACAACTATGTCTTTATGAGTAAGAGTAGAGAAATCTAACTTATCAAACGCAGCATTATCTTTAGTACAGAGTGTGCAGTTATTTTTACCGTGTTTGCGACACATATTCATTTTACCTTGTTTCCAAAGTTGTGTCATAATATCTGCTGCTATTGGATAACTTGCACTGTCTGGAACTGCATACAGTTGTATATTCTTTTGCCAAGTAAGAGGTAATTTACGTAATGTAGCAGCACCTCGTTCTAAGTCTATCCAATGTAATGTAAAATGCTCTGCTAACTGTGCTGCGAGAGTTGATTTACCGCTTCCGCTAAGACCAGTTATAAGTACTTTTTCTACGCTCTCTGGTAGACTTTCTGTTAAGATCATGGTGTATTACTCCTTTCTATTGCTATTGTACAAGTTTGTATGCAGTATCTAACCCTGCACGTAGTCCTATGATAGTAAGACCAGCTATGTAGCCTATTAAAAACCAAGGTATGATAAGAATAAAAGAGAATACTAATCTTATTCCTGTTAATAACCATAGCAGTTTTGTTTTCATAGTTTATGAGTTGGCTTTTGCAAGTTGCTTTCGCACTTGAGATAGTTTAGTAGCTAAATCTTCTGTCTGCGATTGCCAAAGTTCTTCTTGTTTCAAGGTACTCTTGATTTCTGCAAGTTGTTGCATCAGTTCATATATAGGTGCAAGTCTTGCTACATCAGCATCAGCATTACGTTCAATACTATTAGCTAAATCCATAAAGCTGTCACACTCAATGCGGCTTTTCTTCTTTACACCCAAACTTCTTATAACCTCTACTATATTTAACAAGGCTTCCTTATAACCTTCCCTCCTAGCAGTTTCTTTGGCATTTTTCAGTGTAGCAAGTTCACTTGTTGCTAGAGCAAGTTTATTATCCAAATCACCAAGGCGTAACTTAGTTGTGAAATTATCATCTTCCAGCTTAGTAATATATTCCAGCGTCGCATCCTCCTTAGCAATTAGTAATACTTTTTTCTCCGCCTTATTCATTTCCTTCTCCTCGAATAAATTTCAAATTACTAAACACTCGCTAGCTTTGCTATGTTATACTAAGATTTCCTTTGCAAGTTGTGAATTAATTAAATCTGCTACAGTAAGTTCAATCTGATATATCATTGGTACATCTGTACCTCGTACAGTATCTACCACTTCTGGTTCTGGTTTAGTGAGATAAGCAGTACTAAGAGTACATACCTGTAGATATTCGCAATCTTTATAGTATTTACCAGCGCAACTTTCACCGTGCATAGGAAATATATCTACAGTATCATACATTTGAATAGTATCTGCATCAAGCAATAGTTCTTGTATCCATTGAGCACGCTGTAAAAAACTCTTAGGAAATTTAAGTTGTTCGTACTCTTTGTCTTTTGTTTTATATACTAGATATATCACATCATAACTAGATAGTGATGGAAAGATTACATCTAGTACTACTGAGTATCCAATAGCTTGAGCTGAGTTCTTAAAACTCGCAGGATTTACTGTATCAGAAGAAGAAGTTTTAACTTCTAATACTACAATCTTACCTGATATTTTATGTTTTAGTACTGCATCTACGTGTCCACGGTAAAAGAATTCATTAGGTAATGCTATACGAAAAGATAGTTCTACTGCTGGTTTATTTTGATATTGTACAAGTTCGTAATCTTGTAAGTATCCTGACTTACACATAGCAATAAATTTTTGTATAGCTATAACCGCTGTCCAGAAGGATTTATTTTGTTTCTTATTTTCAGCAAATAAATCTGTGTTCCACACATTAAACATCTGCCAAAGTATTTCATACTCTGATTTACCTTGTAATACAAGCTGTATTCCTAAACCTACACAATGTCCAAATGTAAAAGTAATAGAATCACTTTCAGTCTCGGCAGTTCCATCTGCACGTAATTTATACAGTTGAAGCTTGCGAGGACACTCATGTTGAATTAGTCTTGAAGAGTAACTCATTAATTTAAGTCGCTTATCCATATTATAAATCACTCACAGTTAAGTCACGGATAGATTTTTTAGTTGATATAGCTTTAACTACTGTCTGTGCAGTTTCTATTGTGTTTGTATAGTCTGGACGTATGTACTCTTCATACCAAGTACCTTCTCTACCACAATGAGTATCTCTGAATTCACCAATAAGATCTTTGCTTATGTGTTCAGTTAATATAAAATCATATCTAAGTTGTTTTGGCGTAAGTCTAACAGTTACTTCTAAGTTTCCAGTAACAAGATCAGTTTCCTTTTTTATTATATTATTTGGGTGGTGACATTGCCAAGTATCAGAGTGTTCAGTATGAATTTTTTTGCCTAAAATATACTTACAATTAATACATATTTTAAGCTCTTCAACTTCAGTGGAGGATTGCATGAGTATTTATCCTTTGTTGTACTACAGCAGATAGATATTGAGTTTCAATAGAAACTATTAAAACCTCTACTAATTTATCTATATTAATAAGTTCTTCTCTAACCACATTACCATCTAAAATAAAATCAGGTGTAGTATAGATATAACCTATAGTTTTTTGATCAGGCATAATAAAGATTACTAGGTCATTATCTAAATGTTTTCCTGACCATATAATCTGTGCAGTTTGTAGTATCATTGAACTGCTCATATTACAAATCATCCACAGTAAGTTTTTTCAAACTTTTACCTTTACCAGACAGCATAGACATAGCAAGTTCTGTATTAGTTTGTTTCTTTAAGCCTTCTACAATTATGTGTATCTCATCGTCAGATAACAGTGTTACTATTTCTGGATCAGCTTTAAGCTGCATATGTATAGTACGAAGAAGTGTAGGCATCATTGGGTGAGCAGTTAGTAGCGCTGTCTGCAATTGTCCTACCTTTTCGCGCAGTTCGAATCCTTGTTCTGGAGCTGTTATCATAGTTTTAGTTCCTCTGATGAATTCATTAACTCTTTAAGAGCTTCTAAGCATAGTCCACAAATACACAGTTTTGACTTCCAATCATAAGCTAAAGTACCCGCTTTACCACAAAAAGCGCAGGTTAATCCATTGTGTGGATTATTTACTTTAATAAACCTTATAGGTTTTAGCCTCATTATAAATCTTTTAACCCTATTCGTTTATTTTTAAGTACAAAAGTTAATTTACTTTGGTTTTTTGTATATTCAATCTTATACCATCTGTTTTCTTCAGAAGCCATAAGTTTGAATCCTAAGTCTTTATCTTTTTCTTTCATAACTCCTTTAATAATGCGTTCGTGCATAGGTGGAGGAGCTGCTACAGCTACTTTTAATTTAGTTTTAAGTTCTAACCATATCGGAGCGTATTTTCTTATATTAATCACTGTAGTATTTTGAATCCTGGATTGCGTTCAGGTTTTTTTGCAAGCATTACTTTATATGTAGCAGGAAACAGATTGTAAGCGCCGATAGGTACCTCTCTAATAGTATCTATTGGTACTTCTGGTATAATCTTAGTTATAGTAAGTACATTAATACCAAATATATCTCCACCAGCACCTAGCTTTTCAAGAGATTTATTGTATCGCATGCGATATACATATATTGCTCCCTTGAAAGAGTTAAGCGCAGATTGAGATATAAACTCTATAGCAAGAGTTTCACCAGTTAGAAGTTTCTCAAAGACTTCGCGAGTAGAAAGCATATAGTATAATTATTTATCTTCTACTCTTATTGCGATACGTCTATTTCGCACTACAGTCATTATAAGTCTCCTTACAAAATTATATGGTTTCTTCCAGCACAGTAGAGAATACTATGTAATACTGTACTGGAAGAAACCAACTAAGATAGCCGTGATACCTGATACTTTCTGAACTCAACATACAAAGTATCTTATAGTACCATATCTTAGTTGGAAAGAGCTCATAACTCTGTGGGACACCCGCATGTTCAGAGTTACTTGTTCTTATTTACAAAAGAATGTTAAGGATAAAAACAAGGAAATAACTTGTAACTATTGTTATCTCCTTGCTAGTTATTACAGGTTTGCCAAAAGATCAGCTTCAGTCATGCTCAACAAAGTATCAGCTTTATTAAGCAAGAACTCTACGCAGTCGATATACTGGTCTGCATTAAGAGAGTTAGAAACATATAATGCAAGTTGGTCTTTCAACAGATGCAGAACTGGCTTCTGAGTCTTAACTGCTGAAAACTTGTTAAGCAGAATCTTAGCAGCATTACCAATTTGCTCTTGTGTTTTACCAGTAATAGAAGGCATAACTTCCACATAGTCCTTAGCAAAGGCTTCCCAAGTTTCTTTAGGAATACCACCACCACGGCGAGCAGCTTTCTCCAGATTAGCGATGTAAGTCCAAGTAACTTTATTCATTGGGAATGTATCTTGGCTAACGTCGATAGTTTCATCAACAATACTGCGAGCTTGACTTGCAACTACATCTGCCACAGTATCAAGCAACAAGTCCAGTTCTTTGCCACCAGCTTGCAGAATAGCAACAATACCTTCTACACTTGGTACTGGAACTTTAAGTACTACTTCTGGGCGTTTGTTACCAAGTTCATCTTTGCGAAAGTAGAACTTGAACTCTTTAACATCAATCTTATTATCAAAGTTAGCTACAACTTCTGGTTGAGTTTCTACTGCATGTTGTGCTTCTGTCATTTTAATCTCCTAGTTGGTTAAGTTAAATTAAATTACTGCTGATTACTACTGAGTTGCACCAGTTGAAAGTTACAACTCTTTCATCAGGTCGCATATTGTCTCATAAAGCCGTTTATATGTCAAGTGAAATTTTCAGTCTTGATCACCGGAGGAATTAGTTATAGCTATTAATTCGCTTAGAGATGTTATTGCACTTCTCATATCGTCAGTAGCTAAACTATACGATACCCAAGGACGACCGTTAAGAGGTTTATATAACTCCTCTACTCTGTATCTAGTTGCTAAACCTTCTAGTTTAGTTAGAAGTTTTTCAGTGTCTAGTAAATCACGATTAAGTTTACTAAGTTTCTTTTGAAGTTGTATCTTTGTGCTTGTAGTGCCCATGTTATGTTACTCCTTTAAATAGTTTAAAACATTCCTAATATTACAGTTATAAGACCACATACCCAGATAATTACTATAACTGTAGAAGATATAGTTAGTATACGATTAGTCACTGTTTCTTCTGATATTTTCATTGTCCTTCCATCCTTTCCTGTTTGCCTTTAAAGTACTGAATCTTACTTTCTAATGTGTTACCTTTAATTCTCTGTGATTCAATACCATTAACAAATGATTCTGGCTCACAGATAACGTAGAGTTCTTTTTTTGCTCTTGTCACAGCGGTATAAAGTAGTTCTCGTTGTAACATAGTCGCATGTGACTGATGTAATACTAGAAATACCTTATCCCACTCTGACCCTTGCGATTTGTGTACTGTTATTGCATATCCAAGTATCATTGCATTAATAGTACTAGCAGTATCAAGATTCACAGTTATTTCTGAATCTTGCATAGCAAGAGTTATTATATGAGATGCTTGTCTTACTCGTTCACCATCATCTGTGGCCATCTGAGCTAGTATGAAGTCCATACGCTCTTCTGTTATTTCTTCTTCAGTGTGTTGTTTGTGTCCAGCTTCATCATACCCCCAATAATCTAATGTCTTAGATGCAGGCTGTGTAGCTTTACCAGTATAAACAACATTACGTTTGATTCCTGTAATGATAGCATCTTCTTTATCATAAAGTACTTTATCTCCTATAGAATAATAATGTTTGTTATATCCTGCTACTATTTCATACACTTCTTTATCTGCTTTACGAGATATATGTTGTGCTATGAATTTATTAAGTTCATCGGTACCAAATGCTTTATTATATGGAATTAATATAATATCATCTTCGTAGTTATAGATACCTGAATCTATCGCACCTGTAAAGAATTTGGCGGCTGTATGTAAAGCTACATCACTAGATAATTTTTTCTTCCAAGAATGCAGTTTTAATTCTCCAGGAAATAACCACTCTGGTAATTCTTTAGCTGGTATAGGTTTACCACTAAGAATTCTATGTGCAAGTCTTATTATTGGAGATTCCAATGCTTGTCTATATACCTCAGTTAGTTCTATTGTAGGTAACTCAATCATTTTGAATCCAAGTATTGCAGAACCAAATACTGGTGGTAATTGTTGAATGTCACCTAGAAATATAAAAGTTGGTTTATGTGGACAAGCAACTACTATCTGAGCAAATAAATCTGTGGATACCATAGATGCTTCTTCTACTATGATATATTTAAGTTGTTCAGGTAATGGATAGTATTGAGTTCTTTTAGGTTCAAATACTCTCTTAGTTACTGTTTCACCTTCGTCATTAGTATCTTCATAAATAACTGGTTGATATTCTAGTAACTTATGGATTGTAATGCAGTTAGCTTTAATATCCTCTGGTACGTTTTTACGGATATTATTAGTAGCTCTGCGAGTAAATGCTACAATAGCTATTCCATAAGTACCAGACTCAAGATACTTATGTTCCATATTACTAGGGAAACGAGATAGCATATCTGACTGGATAAGCTTAGTAATAGTACCTTTCATGCAAGTAGTTTTACCTGTGCCTGCTGCACCTACTAAGATTGCACTGGCTCCAGATGCGGCTAGTTGAATAAAAGCTGCTTGTTTTTCATTGTAAGTGATAACATTACCAAATCTGTCAGTTGATTGATTTGACGCAGTTGGCGCAGATAGCGCAGTTGGCATGTTAGATACTTGCAATGGTGCTGGTACTGATACTGATGCTGATGCTGGTGTTTCAATTGCTTTCTCAGCTCTTACTCTAGCTAGTAATGCAGCTAGTTTTTCTTTATTTGGTTGAGTAGTTATAGTTGACATTGTGCTATCTCTTTATACTAATTAAAACAGTTGGTAACAATCCTGTTACTTCTATTGGGTTTCTGAAACTAAGTCTTACTTGTCGAGAGCTATATACTTTTTCTGGAGTACAGAAATAAAAAATTACTTTGTATTTCACACCGCTATGAATGACTGTTCCGTTTCTTATCCAATACTTAATATATGCTCCTGTCCAATACATAAGATAGTAATTGTGATAAAACTGTAAATATCTTTTTGGTATTTCCCACCCTTTTTCTGTTATAAAGCGTAAATAATCTTTATCTATATTATGATATAGTTTGAGTGTAATTGCATCAGACATTATAATTCTCCTTCACTAGATTGTATTACTGCTGCTGGTGGATTAAGCTTGTAATATTCTTGTGCCATATCCCATTTAACTTTAGCTCTAAGGTATGCAATTTTAGATGGATAGTCTAGTTCTTTTGGTAAAGTTGTAGGTGCAGCTTCAATTAATGCAAGTTTATTTGCAGTTTCTACGCTAGATTCTGCATCTATAATACGGTATCTAGTAGAACTATTTAAATCTAATTCACCAAAACCTAGAAAGTCTGTTTGTTTAGCTAAGCCAGAACGTAATGCTTTAAGCAAATTATACGCATAACTACTGCCTTGTGTTATATTATCTTCACAGTGACATAGTAACTCATCTATGTCTGTTTTAGGTATAGTAAATATTTGCTCTGCATTGAAGCATTTAATTATTATTTGTTTCCAATACTCATTTAATGGTATGTATGCAGTATTTACAAGTGTAGGACTCTTAGGAAAGTTACCTGCTATCTCTGCCCAATCTGCCAGTATTCTAGCAAATGCCTTTTCATTACGAACATGTGCACTATTAATCATTCGCTCTAATGCAGCAGTTCTACGGATTAGTTTTTGTTCCTCAGACATAGTACGATAACCTGAGTACCATTCATTGTAGTAATTCTCCCATATAGCTATCCAGTTAGCTACATTAGCTAAGTTACGAGTTTCTGGTGAGATTACAAATTGTGGTGGAGTAAATCCCGGATGTTGTACTATGTTTAACTTACCTACTATATTGAATAGATTTTCCATATTAGATGCAACTATACTATCTGTATGGTTAGTTCTAATAGCTTGTAATCTGAATTCGATATTATCGGTAGAGTTTAGTAAGGCTAGAAATAATAAATATGAGTCAGTAGTAGTTAATTCTCCTGCTGCCCATTTTACACTGTATGAAAGTAGTTTCTTTTGAGGTATGTAGAATATAGGATGCACAGTTTCTCTATTAGAGAGAGTTCCTGGAAAATGCTGTACATTGAACTCTAAACTGGAAAAAGCACAAATTAGTCGCATGATAATAGATTCCTTACTTATTGTTACAGGTTAATTAATAGTATTAAATATGATTTTCTATTGTAAGAGTTTGATATACTTCTCTTGCTAATTCTTTCTCGTGTTGGTGATATAGTAAAAAAGATACATCTTCAGTAGGTATTTCATCTGCATAAGCACGAAGTAGTAAATCTATTTCACTATTACTATCAATAGAGTATTTAGTTACAATAATAATAGCATAATCAGGTATAATAATCAGTGCTATGTTATCATTGTCTTTATGCGCTATTTCTCTTGCGCAGTGAGTTAAGTTAGGATGCTTCATAGTATGTTCTCCCTTTAGTAGTATAGCAAATCAGTTAGTAACTCAATCATTGGGTGATAACAACTTGGAAAATACCTTCTTGCTCTAGTTATTTGTTCTTCGCAAGGTAGTTCTTCAGTTGCAATATAACTACCAAAGATAGTATGCACTATTTTAGTAGTTAGTTTAGTTACTACTTCTTTGGTTTCTGATACTTGATATTCATAGCGTATCATTGTTTATGTATCCTTTCTTATGTTAAGTTAGGTTAAGCAATAATTATTGCGTACTTCAACAGTCTTGCGGATTATCTCATAAGCGAGATAAGTTGTCAAGAGGTTTCTTGAATCTTAGTTATGCTATTTTGGCACAGTTATTTTTGGTATAAGGTATCTTATTTCTATTGTGCCTTCTGAGTAACGTATTACTGCTGTGATTGTTTTGCCTTGTTCTCGTAGTTGTTTTACTATATTATCTGCTTCATACTTGGAGAAACATAATACAAAATCTTGTTGTGATATTAGATTTTGTCTCTTACGATAGGCTAACTCAGCAGAAGCTATTGATTTAATTATGTGAGTTAAGTTATCTGCAACTTGTTTAGATGATGTATGATAGGTGATTTTCATGTTGTAGTGCTCCTATTATAGTTGTAATTGTAGTACTATGTATGATTTTACTCCTTTACTTTTAATGCTTTTTTATAGCAAGTAAGTAAGAAAGGAGTGATTTCTTTGTTATAATTAATAGCCTCAACAGCAGCAGTATAAGCAGCATCACCAGCATTAGCAGCATCACCAGCATTAGCAGCATAAGCAGCAGTATAAGCAGCATTAGCAGCAGCATTAGCAGTATAAGCAGCATTAGCAACATTAGCAGCATTACCAGCATTAGCAGCAGAACTACAGCTTCTATCCTTGCCAGTTAACCAATTAGTTGCCCATAGTTGCCAAGGTTCTTCTTTATAGGCATATAAAATACAAATGAGTGTAAAAGCAATTTTAGTAGTTATTGAAAGCTTAGGTAATTCAATCTCTTCTAATAAAACTTGAGATTTACACCAGCTTTTTAATCCATCTGTTCCTAGTCTTGGACTTGTACTTATTGCAAATAATCTTGGATTAGTTATGTTTGCGTGAGTTTGA
>Ga0210377_10000351_pt1 | contig 43369 bp, 32 predicted proteins | sample PLM4_65_b1redo_FD_155480 | JGI IMG/M metagenome (GOLD analysis project Ga0210377, IMG submission 155480) | Groundwater sediment microbial communities from an aquifer in East River, Colorado, USA - PLM4_65_b1 redo | ecosystem: Environmental > Terrestrial > Soil > Riparian zone | place: USA: East...
CGCCACGGGGCTGTGGGGCCGCGAGAGCCGTACTTCGGTCCCCAAGCGGTGGTGTTTGACCACCATGTCGCGCGTGAATCGACCCGAACAGACCCGGAGAAAGGCCGTGCTGTCACGGTGGCGCGGGTTCATATTCGCCTGGAGCTTGAAGACGTACGCGCTAAACGGCGTCGTGATCGGGTCCACGCGGGTTTCAGCGCCGTCGGCCCCATCCGCGGGGCGGGCGCCCGGGGGCGGTGCGAGGTCCACGAATGCATCGAAGAAGTTCTCGATCCCGAAGTTCGTCAACGCCGACGCAAAGAAGACCGGGGTGACCTCACCCAACAGAAAGCGCTCGCGGGAAAAGGGGTTGCCGGCCACCTCCAGGAGTTCCAGGTCGTGGCGGGCCTGCTCAAGCAGCTCGTGTGAGACGAGCAACTCGATCTCGGGTGAGTCGAACGGGATCCGTCGTAGCTCGGCCTTGGCCGCACCCCCGACGCTCGCCTTGGTGAAATGCAGCAAGGTTCTGGTCGAGCGGTCGACGACCCCCACGAATTCTCTGCCCGAACCCACCGGCCAATTCACGGCGCTGGCCTCAATGCCCAGGACCGCTTCGACCTCGGCCATGAGTTCCAGTGGCGGACGGCCTGGGAGGTCCATCTTGTTGATCAGCGTGAGGACGGGAATCTTGCGCAGCCGACACACCTCGAACAACTTGCGTGTTTGGACCTCGACGCCCTTGGCCGCGTCGATGACCATGATGGCGCTGTCCGCGGCGGTGAGGGTCCGATACGTGTCCTCGCAAAAATCCTGGTGTCCCGGGGTGTCCAGGACGTTGATCACGGTGTGCTTGTAGGCGAATTGCATGGCCGAGGCCGTAATCGAAATCCCGCGCTCCTGCTCCATGCCCATCCAATCGGATGTCGCGAGCGTTCCTCCCTTGCGTCGGCCGACCATTCCGGCGGTCCGAATCATGCCCGAGTACAGCAGGAGCTTCTCGGTGAGCGTCGTTTTCCCCGCGTCTGGATGACTGATGATGGCGAACGTCCGTCGCCGCTCGGTCGCGGCGCGCAGTTCATTCGCACTCTGGCTGGTCTGGACGGGCATGGGTGTTCGCAAGGCGGAATGAAACTCCTCGAGGAAAAGCTCCTAGGTGTTTGAGTGATGAACCGGGAAGAGAGGTATCACGAGCGCGCTATGCGGGTTCGAGCGACCAAATTGGTTCGATGATACGTGTTTCATGGCTCGGCAGTCAAGGTGAGCGAGCCGGAATCACGCTTACATACATCCCGATGGCCCCGCACGTCGCGACATTCAACGACTCCGCATGGTCGCGGCGAATGGGGATCTTGAATCGATGATCGGATATCCCGATCAGTGAGGGCGACGGGCCGGAGGCTTCGTTCCCCAGCGCCAGCACCAGTTGCTCCCTGTGGCACACGATGGACGGTTCCTCCTCGCCGTTCACATCGGCCGACACGACGAGATACCCCCTGTTCTTCAGCGCCTTGACGAGATCGAGATATCCCTCGGTCCGTCTCATCCAAACGGACAACATAGTCCCGGCGGCCGCCTGCACGCTCTTGGGGGAGAGAGGATCGGCGCAGTGATCGCTCAGAATGACCCCCGAGTACCCGAAGGCGGCGGCGGTTCGGATGAGCGTTCCGACATTCCCGGGATCCTGGAGAGCTTCGAGCAGCAGGATATGGTGGCCGACCGTGTCCGGAAGGCGATCGGTATCGATGCCCACCGGCTGGCGCACCACGGCCATCGCGCCCTGTGGAGTCTTGGTCAAACAGATCGCCTGGAACTGCTTCCGGGTGGCGACCCGGACGGGATACTGACCATAGAGCGAGACGTGTTCCTCGGTGGCGATGATCTCGACAATCTCATCCGGATGGCTCGTCATGATCTGCCGGATGGCCCGGTGCCCCTCGACCAGAAACAAGCCCAGTCCAAGTCGCCCTTTTTTCGTGGCGAGGTTCTTATAGCGTTTCAGGAGAGTGAGCGTCGCCGGGGCCACCCGTTCCATCCTGCTATTGTTTGGGAACTTTTCGTTTTTCATGGTGAGGCCGAAAATCATTGGTCAGCGCGTAGACGAGCTCGCCGATGAACTGCTCATACTGATCTTCGGGAATGCTCAGGCTGAACGAGACGGGGTTTCTCGTATCCTTCTGAACACTCGCCACCGGCCAGTGTCCCTGACGCGAATTGGTCCAGACCGTCGCCCCGGTCCCCGTGTCCCAATGTTTGGAGACCATGGACACGTTCACGTTCGCCGACGCGCTGACGGACGAGAGATCCTCCCCGAGCCTCACCTTGGGTTTCACGTTCGAGATCTCATAGGTCCCGGTGAACATCGTGCTCACCCCGTGTTTCTTCCCGAGGGCCTTCATCGCGTCCGGATCGAGTCTTGCCCGGTCGATGGATTTCAAGACTACTTCCTCCGGTCCCAATTCCAGGAAACGCACCTGGGGCTGGGCGCTCTGGATGACGCTCATGAATTTCTGCGTCGCAAATTGATTAAGTTTCTCCGTGGCATTGGTAGAATTGGACGAAAACTCCACGATGCCGATCGTCTGATACGCCTGCAGATCGATTCGCGGTGGAATCTCCACGACGATTGTGTGCGCGCATCCCAACGCGAACACGCTGAACATGACTGATCCCAAGATGGTGATCTGAGCATTTCGGCAGGGTCTGTTCATGGGCTCTCCTTCTAACCGCGATTGGTGGGTCATGTTCTCCGGCACCAAGTATTCCCGGAGACCCAGGAACGGGCAAGCGGGAGGTGAAAATACATCCGTCACCGGTTACTTCTCGCGACCGTTCAGGTGGCCGCGTCCGTGAGGCGCGGTCAGATCCTGGAAGGGGCCGACGGGAACGATGCGGGTAGGGTTAATGTCCTCGTGGGTCATGTAATAGTGTCGCTTGATGTGATCGAAGTTCACCGTGTCTGCAATGCCGTCGTACTGATACAGATCTTTGAGGTAGCCGAACAAATGGGGGTAATCGATCATTCGCCGGATGTTGCACTTGAAGTGACCATGGTACACGGCGTCGAACCGGACGAGGGTCACGAACAGTCGCCAGTCCGTCTCCACGATGCGTGAGCCGAAGAGATACCGCCGGGTGGACAGGCGCGTGTCCAGCGTGTCGAGGGCGTCGAACAGGCGTCGTACCGCCCGCTCGTAGACGGTTTGCGACGTGGCAAAGCCGGCTTGGTACACGCCATCGTTCACATTCTCATACATGAACGCATTCAGTCGATCGATCTCCTCCCGGAGGTCTTCCGGATAGAGGTCGAGTTGACTCTCCGTGAACCGGTTGAACGCGGAATTGAACATGCGCATGAGATCGTCGTCGGAGTTGCTCACCATACGCTTGGTGACCGTGTCCCACAGGACGGGAACCGTGACGCGCCCCCGGTAGTCCGGATCGGTCGCCGTGTACGCTTCGCTCAGCAACCGAAAGCCATTGACGGGATCCGAAGAATGTCCCGGCCCGTCTCGGAACGCCCACCCGCGGTCGTCACGGATCGGGTCCACGACCGTCATCCCGATGACCCCCGGCAGCTTCTTGAGCTTCCGAACAATAATCGTTCGATGCGCCCAAGGGCACGCGAACGACACGTACAGATGATAGCGGCCTCGCGCCGCGGGGAATCCGGAAGCCCCATCCTCCGTCACCCACTTGCGAAACACATCGTCCTGCCGTTTGAACTCGCCCTCTTCGCTCTGCTCTTTGGGGAATTGGGCTTTGAGTATGGTCATGGTGTTCTCCCTGGGGCCTTCACGAGACAATCCTCATTTCTCTCACGGAACAGCGGTTGAAAGAAAGCGCCTCAGTTCCTGCTCGTAGCCGGGCTGGCTCTGGAGAAATTCGGTGTTGTGGTCGCCCCGCATCGTCACAAAGCCCTTCGGCTCGTTCGCGGCCCGGTACACCTTCTCCCCCAACTGAAACGGCATGATCTCGTCCTCGGGGCTGTGCAGCAACAGCACCGGACACGTCACGCGGGTGAGACGCTCCGCGGTGTCGAAGTCATAGCGGAGCAGCACCAGCCGTAACAGCACCGGGAATGCGACTTTCGCGAAGTCGCGAGCCGAGCTAAACGTCGACTCCAGGATCAGCCGTCCTGGCCGGACTTCCGAGGCCAGCGTGGCTGCCATGGCACCGCCCAGGGACCGGCCGAAGATCACGATGTCTGTTCCGCTGAACCCTTTCGTCTCGATCAGATACTGCCAAGCGGCGGCCGCGTCCCGAGAGAGACCGCGCTCGCTGGGCGTGCCCTGGCTGCGGCCGTAGCCACGGTAATCGGAGATGAACACATTCAATCCAAGCCGGAGGAAAATCGCAATCGAGTCGCCGCGATGGGAGATGTTGCCGCCATTGCCGTGGAAAAAGAGGAGCGCCCGCCTCGATCCCTGGCTGGGGATATACCAGCCGTGCAACTGAATGCCGTCCAGGGTGCCACACCACACCTCCTCGTACTCAAGACCCCAGTCCGCCGGCGTGGCGCTCAGCTCGCGCTCGGGAAAGAAGGTCTTGGCCGGTTGCTGGAGGTACATCAAACCGTTCAACACGGCGAAGGCAAGGAGCACAATCAACATGGTGCTAGCCATAGCACGTTTCACGGGCGCGCCGCCGGAGCCCATTCTGAGGCATCTATCCTCGAAGAAATTTTCCGGGTGTCTGAATGACAAAACCGAGATCGGCTCTACGGAGTGTCGGTGTCATGAAATGCTTATGCATCGGTTCAACCCACAACTCTCCCAGGGTCCTCCCATCAGCGTGAGCCGTCTTCCTTCACTGACTCCGTCCTCTGTTCTTTCCGGAAGCGTTTCAGCGCGTCCAGCACGGATTCGATGTCCTGCTCGGTGTGGTTCGCCGACACCTGGAGCCGTATCTCTTCTTCGCCCTTCGGCACCACCGGATAGTTCAGCCCGGTGACGAGAATGTTCTTCTCGAAGAGATACCGAACCAACGCCGACGTTCGGCGAGTGTCTCGGATCAGGATGGGGACGATCGGATGGTCGCTCTTGATGGTTTCCAGCCCCAGATCGGCAAGCCCAGTCCTGAGCCGTGCGGCAAGTCGCCTCATCTTCTCCAATAGGGTCCTGCCCTCCGGACTGTCCAGGATGTCCAGCGCCGTGGCCGCTGCGGCGGCTTCCGCCGGCGTGATCGGGTTGGAGTAGACGTAACCCGGCGCGGTTTCCCTCAGGTAGCTGATCACCGGCGCACTTGAGGTCACGTACCCGCCGTTCACGCCGAAGGCCTTGCCCAAGGTGCCGATCAGGATATCGGCGCGGGTTCGGGTGTATTCTTCGGTGCCTCGTCCGGTGTGGCCGAACGCGCCGACGCCGTGCGAATCGTCCACCACGGTGATAATCCCCTCGGCGTACCCCGGCTCCTGCCGCGCGCACCTCGCTGCGATGTCATCCAACGGGGCATGATCCCCGCGCATACTGAACACCCCGTCGGTCACTACCACGGCGCGCCTGACCTGCCCCACGTGGGTTTCGAGGAGGTGCTCCAGGGCGGCCATATCCCGATGCGCATAGACCGCTTTCTTGGCCGGGCGGGAGAGGCGAATCGCGTTGATGATGCAGTTGTGATTAAGCGCATCGCTGATGACGAGAGCGTCTTCGCCAATGAACTGGGGGAGCACGCCCATCACGGTCGCATACGCCGCGCTCATGATCATCGCGGCGTCTCTGCCGTGAAACGCCGCCAGCTTGTGCTCCAACTCGACGTGAGAGAGATACGTCCCGCTGATGAACCGCACCGCGCCCGGTCCCGCGCCGAAGCGTTCCGTTGCGCGGGCGTGGGCTTCGATGACCCGCGGATGGAAAGCCAGACCCAAATACGAGTTGGCATTCATTCGGAGAAACGCGCGATCCCCGCGGTCCGCAAGGAAATACCGTGGGCTTCCGCCGCCTTCACCGGCGTTCACGCCGGTGATGACGCATTCCGGGCCTTTCAGCGCACCGCGGGTCGCCAGTTCGGCGAGCTTGCCCGTGACCAGCGCGTCGAGTCGCTCCAGCGACATCGCTCCCCCCTCACGCAGGCGTGAGCCTGGCCGACAATGTGTCCAGCATATCCTTGACCGTGGCGGTCAAATCGAACGCCGGCCGCCAGCCCCATTCGTTGCGAGCGGCTCGATCGTCCATGTGTCGGGGCCACGAGTCGGCAATGGCCTGGCGGACCGGATCAATGGCGTAGCTGATCGTGAAGTCGGGAATGAACTTTTTGATTTCTTCCGCGAGATCGCGTGGCGCCACGCTCATGGCGGTGACGTTGTAGGCATTCCGATGCGTCAGCCTGCGACTGTCCGCCTCCATCAATTGCACCGCCGCATTGATGGCATCCGGCATGTACATCATGTCGAGCCGCGTGTCCGGTTTGAGAAAGCACTCGTAATGTCGCGCCTTCAGCGCGGCATGGAAGATGTGCACCGCGTAATCGGTGGTCCCGCCGCCGGGCAACGTCTTCGAGGAGATGAGCCCCGGGAACCTGAGGCCGCGCGTGTCCACACCATACCGGGACTGATAATAGTCGCACAATAATTCGCCGCTGACTTTCGTAATCCCGTACATCGTCGTGGGGCGTTGAATGGTGTCCTGCGGCGTGTTCTCGGCCGGTGTGAACGGGCCGAACGCGGCGATCGAACTGGGGAAGAACACCGCACAGTTCTGCAGCCTGGCAGTTTCCAACACGTTCATCAGGCCGTTGACGTTGATATCCCAGGCGAGCTGCGGCGTGGCTTCACCCACCGTGGAGAGCACCGACGCCAGGTGAACAATCGTGTCGATACGGTGTTTGGCAACGGTTGCTTGGAGAGCCGCCGGGTCCCTGACGTCCAACGAGCAGTACGGACCTGATTCGGCGATGTTTTGATCCGGTCGACGTGTATGGCCTGCGGCCACGACGTGTCCGCCGCCGTATCGTGTACGCAAGACCGGCGTCAATTCGGACCCGAGTTGTCCGGTGGCGCCGGTAATCAAAATGTTTTTCATGGCCGGCACCTGCGGAGCCGTTGGAGCATCCCTGACCGCCGTGGGTCAGTCTGATTTCTTGGTGTTCTTCGACGCGGCGGCTTTTCGCTTCGGCTCGGGCCACGGGACCTCGCCGAGCACCATCAACAACTGCCTCTCGACCACCGCCTCGTTGAGTTTGACCGGGATCTCTTTGACCACGCCGTGCATGGGGGACAGGATGGCGGTTTCGATCTTCATCGCCTCGATGTTCATGATCTCCTGGCCTTGTTTGACGATGTCGCCCACTTTGAGCACGCGGTCCTTGTCGCCGGTCCGCCAGACATTGCCCATCATGGGTGAGGCAACCTCGCCTTTGATCGTGGGGTCGGCGAAGCGCGGGCCGCCCTTGAGGCGCTCCTTGTAGGCCGGCATCTCTACCGGGAAGACGTGCATGGTGTTGTTCACCGCCAGCACGATGTGCCGCATGCCCCCGACTTCCGCGCCGATTGACACCAGTTTGATCGTGTTGGGCTTGCCGTTTTGCTCGAAGCGGACTTCGTTCCCCACCGCCTTCAGTCCGTCGAGCCACACCGGCGTCGGCAGGAGCGACGTGTTGCCGTACTTGCGGCGGAACACGAGAAAGTCCACGGTCGCACCGGGGTGCTGGAGATACAGGACGAGCTCGGACGGCGTGGCGTGACGCCCGATCTTCGCTTCCAACTCGCGCTTGAGGGCCTCGATGTCTTCTTTCTTCTTCCTGGCCAGCGGTGACGCTTCGATCCGCTCGTTCTTGACGCGCTCGGCCCACCCATCGCCGAAGACCGATTGGTACACCCAATCGGCCGGCCACCCGAACGGCAGCGGTCCGTACCGGCCCAACAAGAGGCTTTTGAGGTCGTCGGTGGCGTGCGAATACAGGCCCAAGAAACGCTCGCGCTCCTCGGGTTCAAGCGTGGTGAGCCGTTGGCCGCCCGCGATGAAGCGCTCGCAGAGATCCAAGATGGACTCGACCTCCTTGTACCCGCCCTCCTTGAAGTGGTACTGCACGATCCCGACCCAGGTCGTCCAGGTGATCTGCGAGCCCGGCGTCACGTCGAAGTACTTGATGAACCGGTTGCCGTCACTCATGCCGCGAAGAATGTGGGGCATTAAGTGGAGGAAATCGCCCTTCACGGCCTGCTCGAACGAGCTGGGGAACGCGCCTCCCGGCATGCGGTGCTCGGTGACCTTGTACGAGAACCCCCGAAACTGGGACTCGAACTCGTGGTAGTGGCCGATGAAGTCGCCGATCACGCGGCTCGCTTCATCCACCTGGGCCAGGTCGAGATTGGTCTGGAGACCGTTCTCCTGCAAGAGCGCGTTGACCGACCGGACCGGAGCATGGCCGTAGTACCGCGTGAACGGATCGTCGGTCACGTCGAGGATCTTCGCGCCGGCCTTGGCCGCCGCGACCAGCGCGGGGACGGCGAGGCCGTCGGTGGTGTGGCGGTGGTAGTGGATGACCAGCGAGGGGTGCTTCTGGAGCAGCGCGTCGACGAGCGAGGCGATGCGCTTGGGCGAGCCCACGCCGGCCATGTCCTTGATGCACAGGATGATCTCCTTGGCCCCGCCGGTGACGCTCAGGATCTCCTTCGTGACTTTGAGGTAATAGGCGTTGGTGCACTCGTCCGACACGGAAAACGAGATGGCGGGTTCGAAGAGCTTGCCCCCCTTCATGACCTCCTCCGCGATCGGGATCATGTTGGGGACGTAGTTGAGAAAATCGAAACACCGCCACACGTCGATGTACGGGAGAAAGGCCTTGACCGAGAGCGCGATCACGTTGCGCGGGTACATCCGGTAGCCCCAGAGGTTGGTCGACCGGACCAAGGTCTGGGTCATCACGTCGGGCATCCGCTCCTTCCACAGCGCGGCTTCCTCGAACGGGTCGATCTTATTCTGGAGCAGGTCCTGATGAAACCGCGCGCCGCCGTGATTTTCCACCGAGAAGTACCCACTCCGGTTATACAGCGGCGCGAGCTTGATCAGGTCATAGAGCGTATGGCGATTTTTAAAATCGCTCTGCCCCGTATCGCGGGGGCCGGTGTTGGTGAAAGAAATCCGGCGGTCACGGCGCAGGATCGCGACGTTATCTTTCGGGCTCCGGCTGGGATGGACGGTCGATGGCGTCATGGATTTTCTAAGAGAGCGCCCGCGTATTGGGGTGACGGAGCCTGTTCAGGAGTGGCCAGATGCAAGGCGGATGGAGGTCTTGCGCGCGGAGCGTACTGACTCGTACGTGAGCACGCAAGGCCGACTGACAACGCAGCTCTAGCGTGACGGACGAATGCTGCTTCCCGAGATGGCCTCTCATGGACAGGCTCCTAGCGGCAGTAGGGGTTCTTCCCGATCGCCGTAATATCGGCGACGAAACGGGCCAGCCGGAGGATCTCGTCCTCCTCCTCGACGTAATCGAGGAGCTCGTCGAGGTGCTTTTCGATGAAGTCCGTGTCGAACCGCCCGGCCGCGAAGTCCGGGTGGGCCATGATTTTCGCGAGGAGCGGGATCGTTGTCTTAATCCCCCAGATCTCATACTCGGACAGCGCGCGCCGCATCCGCTCGATCGCGGTCGGCCGGTCCTTGGCGGTCGCGCAGATCTTGGTGATCAGCGAGTCGTAATACGGCGGAATCTCCCACCCCTGGTAGATCCCCGTGTCGGCGCGCACGAACGGGCCACTCACCTGCCGCAGGTACGTCACTTTCCCGAACGAGGGGGCGAAATGGTTCTTGGGGTCTTCGGCGTTGACCCGGCACTGAATCGCGTGGCTCCGCAGGACGATGTCTTCCTGGCGGATCGTGAGCGGCTGACCGGCCGCGGTGCGGATCATCAGACGGATCAGATCGAGGCCCGAGACCATCTCGGTGACCGTGTGCTCGACCTGAATCCGGGGATTCACCTCGATCGCGTAGTACCGCATCTGGGCATCCACCAGAAACTCGAGGGTGCCCGCGGTCACGTACCCGATCTCCTTCATGGCCTTGACGACGACCGCCCCCATTTCCCGCCGCAGCGCGTCGGTCAACAGCGAGGACGGGGCTTCCTCGACCAGCTTCTGGTGCCGCCGCTGGATCGAGCATTCGCGCTCGCCGAGGTGGATCACCTCGCCGTACTGATCGGCCATGAACTGAAACTCGATGTGGCGGGCGCTCCTGACGTATTTCTCCGCGTAGACGCCGCCGTGGCTGAAGAGCTTCCCGGCGATGGACATCGCCTGTTCGAGCGCTTTCGCGGCCTGCCCGGGCGCGTCCACCCGCACCATGCCTTTTCCGCCACCGCCGGCCACGGCCTTGATGATGATCGGCCAGCCGACCTTCGCGCCGAACTCGACGATCTGCTGCGTCGACGTCACGTGGCGGAGGCCGGGGATCACCGGCACGCCGGCGGCGGCCAGCGTGTCCTTCGTCGCGATCTTGTCGCCCATCCGCGCGATGACCTCGGCGCTGGGTCCCACGAAGATCATCCCTGCGTCGCGGCAGGCGCGCACGAACTCCGGGTCCTCGGACAGAAACCCATATCCGGGGAAAACCGCGTCGCACCCCGTCTTCCGCGCCGCGTCGATCACCTTGGCCACGTCCAGATAACTCAGTTTCGCCGGCGAGGGGCCCAGGTGCACGGCTTCGTCGGCCATCCGGACGTGATACGCCAGCGCGTCGCAGTCCGAATAGCCGACCACGGATTTGATGCCCATCTCCATGCACGTGCGAATCGTCCGGCAGGCGATCTCGCCCCGGTTGGCGATGAACAGTTTATTGATTGGTCGTTTCTGGGACTTCGGCATCGCGCTCACGCTGCGGATAGAGACGATCCGCAGCATAGACTGCGCAGGGGTGGTGGGTCAAGCAGAGTTCGAGCGATTGATTCGTCACGGCCGGTCGTCATGGGCGAAGGAACGCGATTTGAGAACATCCCCGAGGGGGTCACGTTTCGCGGGTGTCGGGGTGGTTTCGCGACGAACCTTCATGACTAATCCGGGCTAGGTCATCTTCGATACGATCTGGCCCATTTCCTCCGCGGTAAATGCCCGAAGCGTTTCGGTACGGACGTTCCCGAGACTGCCGAGCGAGAGCAGCAGGGCCATGCCGCTCTGCTCGTCCGGGACCTCCATCGTTGCCACAAGATCGTGGCGGCCCTGCGTCCAATAGAGGTCCTTGAGCGTCGCCCGGTGCTTCTCGGCCAGCGCCCTGAACGCCTTCGCCCGATCGATGGTCTGTTTGACGTTCCGAATCCCCTGATCGGTGAAATTGAGCAGAATGACGTATCTGACCATTGGCGCCCCTCCTGTGCTGAACGACGCAGACGTGCAATCGAAGTCATCGCTCCCATCGATGCGAACACCGATCAGCGCGCGCTACTGTCATGTCCCCCTTAATCCGTCCGCCCCTACCCGTTCTCATCCCGAGCCTCCACCGAAATATTCTCGTCCTCGTCCACGCTCACCGCCAAGACCATGGGCCGACAACACACTTCACAATCCTCGGTATATTCCTGGAACGGCACACTACAATCGATCACGAGTTCGATACTCTCCCCGCAATAAGGACAAGCCACCCAGGCCGTATTCGTTGAGGACATCTGCGTCTCCGTCCACGACGCCTAATGGGTTTGAAAAAGCTGAAACGTGCCACCCTCCTCAGGAGGTGGCGGCTCGGGATGGATGAATCGAAACCCGCCCGGCTCTCGGTAATCCAGTGTCACCCCGTCCATACGCGCCGCGCTGCGGGCTTCGGTCGCGATGGTCACACCGTCACAGTCTTGGACCTCGTCGTCCGGTCGAGCCGCGGATTCGAGCGTGATCCCGAAGATGATCCGCTCGTCGTCCCGGTGGATGATCGTCAAGCGCACGACCGGGTCTTCAGGATGCTCGGCGATCAGCTCGCCCAACTTGGAAAGAGCTGCGGGGGTCGCGATTACCATCGGACAGGGGTGATGTTGACAGAAGATCACCGAAAAATCTACCCTGAGCCCGCCTCTTTTGTTTTACATGACTGAGAACAACAAGACATCGAGGGATCCTTCTCGTGTCGGCCTCTGCGCTGACTGTCTGTACGCGCAGCAGATCGAATCGGGACGAGGCTCGATGTTCTACTTATGCGAGCGCTCAGCCAGCGACCAGACATTCCAGAAATATCCACGCCTACCGGTCGTCCATTGCTCCGGCTATCGGATCAAGAACTTGGCATGAGACTTGAGGTTCCGAAAACCGATCCGGCAAGAAGGTGAACAGACAGCCCCGGCATGCTTCCTCGCTTAGAAGCGCGGATTGATACGCACAATTCGAACCCTAAGCAGCGATCAAGCCCCAATTGTCACCGGTCCATTTTCCCTCTCAGTGACTTGCGTTGGTCCGACCCCGCCCCAGCAGTGCCTAAATAGGGGAAATGTCGCGCGTCTACACAAGCGGGGGCTGGGCTGGATTGTAAATTCTTGACTGCGTCGGTGGAACAGGCTTATATGATCATATGATCAGAGGGGGAATGCCTGATTTTTCTTGTTTTGCCTGCCATCTAAATCAATCGGTTTCAAAGAAACGTAATCTTGCTTCGGCCAGGTAATCAATCAACAACGGCTCCTGATTTTGCCGTTGACTAAATGGGAGCGGGCATGGACCCGAAGAATGCATTTCGCTACGCATGGCAACCCTATGTCGTTGCCGTCGTCCTGATCGCTGCGGCCGCCGCGCTGCGGCTATGGCCGCTGCAGGCTCTTGGAGCGCGCCTTGCCTGGCTGACGTTCTATCCGGCTGTAATGGTTGCGGCACTCTTCGGCGGTTTTTCCGCCGGCTTACTCGGGACAGTTCTTTCCTGTCTTGCGGCATTATTCTTATTGCCGGTATTCGTTGACCAACCCTTGATCCGAGATTCCCTTGACTGGTTGGGCATGGCGGTCTTCTTCATAACGTGCACGATGATCTCAGGCGTCGCCGAGGCGATGCGACGAGCCGAGGCACGAGCAAAACAGGCCAAGGAGCAACTCGAAACCGCCAACATCAAACTCCAAGAAGAGATCACAGAGCGCAAGCAGGCGGAGGAACGATTCCACCTCGCGATCGAGGCTGCGCCCAACGGCATGATCATGGCGAATCGGGAAGGCCAGATTGTTCTCGTCAACTCGCAGGTCGAAAAGCTGTTTGGCTACGCCCGAACCGAGTTGATCGGTCAACCCATCGAGATCTTGTTGCCGAAACGGTTCCACGGCAAGCATTTGAAACATCGGGAAGCCTACCATGCCGACCCTCATGTTCGCCCGATGGGTACGGGCCGCGATCTATACGGCCTGAGCAAGGATGGCCGGGAGTTTCAGATCGAGATCGGGCTCAGCCCCCTCACGACCCCAGAAGAAACCTTTGTTCTGGCCTCGATTATCGACATCACCGAGCGGAAACAGGCGGAAGAGGCGTTGCGCAAGTCGGAAGAAAAATACCGCACGCTGTTCGATTCCATTGACGTAGGCATTTGTACTATCGAAGTGCTGTTCGACGGAAACGATAAGCCGGTTGATTACCGTTTTCTGGAAGTCAATCCGTCGTTTGGGAAACAGACGGGGATTCAAAACGCGCGGGGCAGAAGAATGCGCGAGATTGCCCCCCTGCACGAAGAGCACTGGTTCGAAATTTATGGCAAGATAGCCTTGACGGGCGAACCCGCACGCTTTGAAAACCAGGCAGCACAACTGCACCGCTGGTATGACGTTTATGCTTTCCGCGTTGGAGACCCGCAGGAAAGACAAGTCGCCATTCATTTCAAGGACATCACCGAGCGCACGCAGGCCGAAGAGGCCATTAAACACCTCAACGCCCGACTCGAACTCGCCAATAAGGAACTCGAGGCCTTCAGCTATTCCGTCTCGCACGATCTTCGTGCCCCGCTGCGAAGCATTGACGGCTTCAGCCAGGCCCTTCTGGAAGACTATTCCAACGGGTTGGACGCCGAAGGGAAAGACCACCTCCAGCGCGTCCGCGCCGCGACCCAACGCATGGCACAGCTTATTGACGACATGCTAAACCTATCCCGTGTAATGCGCAGCGATATGCAACGGGGCCGGGTAGACCTAACTGAACTGGCCAAAACGATTGCGGCAGAACTCAAGAAAATAGAGCCGGAACGGCAGGTGGATTTCGTGATTGCGGAAGGGCTGGCGGTGAATGGGGATAAGCGGCTCTTGGAGTTGGCGTTGGAAAATTTACTCGGCAACGCCTGGAAATTCACCGGAAAGCATCCCCGCGCCCGGATCGAATTTGGCGTCGCCGACCAGGAAGGCCTGCCTGCCGGTCAAGCGGGAAAACCGGTTTATTTCGTTCGCGATGACGGGGCCGGGTTCGAGATGGCCTATGCTGAAAAACTGTTCGGAGCTTTCCAGCGATTGCATTCGTTGACCGAATTTCCCGGGACGGGAGTTGGGCTGGCCACGGTCCAGAGGATTATCCACCGGCATGGAGGCCTTGTCTGGGCCGAGGGCGCGGTGGACAAAGGCGCGACGTTCTACTTCACGCTTTAACGATAAAGGAAAAACCCCATGGCTGATAAAATCATCCTGCTGGTCGAAGACAACCCGGATGACGAAGCGCTGACCGTCCGCGCGCTCAAAAAACATAATGTCGTGAACAAGATCGTGGTGGCCCGCGACGGGGTGGAGGCGCTGGATTATCTCTTCGGCACGGGCGCCCATGCGGGCCGGGATATGGACGTCATGCCGCAGGTCGTGCTGCTCGATCTGAAGCTTCCCAAGCTGGACGGCCTGGAGGTATTGAAACGGATTCGCGCCGATCCACGGACGGAGCTCCTCCCCGTTATCATTCTCACCTCATCGAAAGAGGAGCAGGACCTGATCAACGGCTATAAACGGGGCGCCAACAGCTATGTCAGAAAGCCGGTGGACTTTGAGCAGTTCACCAAGGCCATTCAACAGTTGAAGTTGTACTGGCTCGTCGTCAACGAACCCCCGCCGAGGAACAATCGGAGCTCTTAACCGGAGGTCTTGAGATGGGAAAGCCCATTCGTATCTTGATCGTTGAAGATTCCGAAGACGATGCCGCGCTGCTCGTCCGCGAGCTGCGCCGGAACGGCTACGACCCGGTGTTTGAACGGGTGGGTACGGCCCAAGCCATGGCGGCCGTGCTCGAAAAACAGGTTTGGGACGTCATCATCTGTGATTATAACCTGCCGAATTTCAGTGCACCGGCGGCCTTGACACTGTTGCAAAAAAGCGGTCTCGACCTGCCGTTTATTATCGTATCCGGCAGCGTCGGCGAAGACGTTGCGGTGGCCGCCATGAAGTCCGGTGCGCACGACTACATCATGAAAGGCAATTTGAAACGCTTGATCCCGGCCATTGAGCGGGAGGTGCAGGAGGCGGAGGGGCGCCAAAAACGCAAGCAGGCGGAGGAGCGGCTCCAACGGCACACGGAGGAACTGGAGCATTTTAACCGGCTGGCCGTCGGACGGGAACTGCGGATGGTTGAACTCAAGCAACAGATCAATGAACTGTCTCAACAGTTAGGGAAGGCCCCTCCGTATCGGATTTCCGATATTCAGAAAGACGAAACATGAGGTCGTGATGATGCTTTCGGTTGAACAACTGGCGAAAAAAAGTCGTGTTGCGATCTGGTCGTTTGCCGTTGCCGGAATCATTACCGGTGTGGCTCTCATCGGGCTGGTTTATAGCGATTACAGGAACTCTCTGGCCGACGCAGTCGTCCGTGAGCAGGACATCAAGATTACAGAGTTGCGAGGCCTCATCCTCCAACTGGACGAAGTGTTGACCATGTCGGCACGTATGGCTGCGGCTACCGGTGACCGGCAGTGGGAAAAGCGCTACCGGTTTTTTGAGCCAACGTTGGATGCCGCCATCAAAGAATTGAAGAGAATTGCGCCAGGTGTCTATACGGAGCACGCCGTGCTCGAAACGGATCGGGCCAACGCAAAATTGGTGGACATAGAGAACCGGGCCTTTGCCCTGGTTGACCAGAACCGATTGAGGGAAGCGCAGGCAGTCCTATTCAGCGAAGAGTACGATACGCAGAAACGCCTTTATTCTCGTGGGATGGAGCGGCTGGCGACCCAGCTCCAAAACTTGGCGATTGCGAATCTGAAGTTCGCCCATACCCAGGAAGTCCAAAGTCTCGCCGCCGCGTTTTTCATCTTCTTACTCTTGACTGGCGGCTGGGTGGTTGTGCTGCGAACGATGAATCAGTCTCAAAGAGCGTTGCTCGAAACCAGCATTCATTTGACTCAACAAACGAAGGAACTCGCCCGATTGAATGCAGGTCTGGACCGTAAAGTGACCGAGCGCACCAAGGACGTGGACGAATCGCAGATCGCGGCACTGAATATGATGGAGGATGCCGTGGAGGCCAGGGCCAAGACGGAGCAGGCGTATAAGGAACTTTTGCAGGAAGTCGACGTTCGGAAGCAGGCCGAAGAGACGATTCAGCACATGGCCTATTTTGACACGCTGACCGAACTGCCGAACCGAAACGGTTTGTACGACCGCCTTCTCGATGCCATTCGCACCAATCCTGGGAAGGGGCATCCCATGGGGCTGATTCTCATGGACCTAGACCGTTTTAAAGAGGTTAACGATACGCTGGGGCACGACTGCGGCGACGGGCTCTTAAAGGAGGTCGGGCGAAGGCTGAAGGAAGCCCTGTATGAGCGGGATACGGTGGCGCGCCTGGGCGGTGATGAATTTGCGGTGTGGCTTCCGAGGATCGCGGATTCGAAACATATCGACGGGGTGGTCGAGAAAATCAGGGCGGCGCTCCAGTCGCCGTTCGTTATTGAAAATATTCCGGTCATGGTGGAGGCCAGCATCGGCGTCGCCCTCTATCCCGAACACGGCGCGGACGCCGAGACGCTTTTTCGACGGGCGGATGTGGCGATGTATCAGGCCAAAAGGTCAGGGATGGGCCATGTCGTCTACAGCCAGAAGGAGGACCCGTACAACCCCGTCCGGCTTGCGCTGATGGGCAGTTTGGGCCATGCGATCGAGCAGGACGAGCTGCTCCTGAATTATCAACCCAAGATCGACCTGAAGAGCCGCCGGATCATCGGGGTGGAGGGGCTGGTGCGCTGGAAGCATCCTCAGCGCGGGATGATTCCGCCGGATCAGTTCGTCGGTCCGGCCGAGCAGACCGGACTTATCCATCCACTGACGCAGTGGGTCATGGCAGCCGGGATGCGCCAGTGCAAGGCTTGGCGGAAGAGCGGAGCGACGCTCACGGTCTCGGTCAATCTGTCGGCCAGGAATTTATTGGACGATAAGCTTCCGGCTCAGATCGCCGGGCTGCTTCGCGCGAACGGGATTTCGGCCGACTGGATGACGTTCGAGATCACCGAGAGCGCGATCATGGTTGATCCGGCGCATGCGCTGGACATCTTGAATAAACTTCATGAGATGGGCATACGGTTCTCGATCGACGATTTCGGCACCGGTTATTCGTCTTTGGGTTATATCCGGAAGCTGCCGGTCAGCGAGATCAAGGTGGACAAATCCTTCGTAATCCATATGACAGAGAATGAAGGAGATGCGAAGATTGTGCGCTCCACGATCGATCTGGCCCATAACCTGGGCCTGGAGGTGGTGGCGGAGGGAGTCGAGACTCAGAAGGTTCTCGACCGGCTGACGGAAATGGGTTGTGACGCCGCTCAAGGGTACTACATGAGCAAACCACTTCCGGCCGATGAACTCACCCACTGGCTCAAACACTCGCCTTGGGGGTTAAACTATCCCCAGGTGGCGTGATTAATCAGTCTCAGTCTCTGGCCGTTGCCTGCTCCTCCAACGCTTCCCAACGGTCATAGCATGCCGCAAGCTCCTTGGTCACCTTGTCCAGACGCGCCAGCGTCGCGGTCACGGCCTCACCCGGCTGCTGATAGAATGCCGCCTCGCTGATCGTGGCGTGCAGTTGCGCCTGCTCGGTCTCTAGCGACTCGATTTGCTTCGGTAGATCATTGAGTTCACGCTGTGTCTTAAAGGAAAGCTTCTTTGATTTTGCACCCCGTTTCTCTGCGGATGGCGTGGCCGCCGGGGCTGATGTCGAGGCGCGTGGTGACGGTTCGGGCATTGGGCCAAGCGCGTTCTGCTGATACCGCAACCAGTCGGAATAGCCACCGACGTACTCCCCAACCCTACCCCCGCCCTCGAACACCAGCGTGCTGGTGACCGCATGATCGAGAAATGCCCGGTCGTGACTCACCAACAGCAGGGTGCCCTGGTACTCGAGCAGCACCTCCTCCAGCAGCTCCAGGGTTTCCACGTCAAGATCGTTGGTGGGCTCATCCATCACCAGCAGATTGGCGGGCTGCGTGAACAACCGAGCCAGCAGCAAGCGGTTGCGCTCGCCGCCGGAGAGGGTGCTCACCGGCGACCGTAGGCGGTCCGGGGGAAACAGAAAATCCTGTAAATAACCCGTGACGTGCCGCGTCCGCCCGTTGATGGTGACCATCTGGTTCTCGGCGCCCACGCTGTCCATGACCAGGGCCGCGGGGTCGAGCTCCGCGCGCTGCTGATCGAAGTACGCGACCTGCAGGTTCGTGCCGCGATACAGGCGGCCGCTGTCCGGTTCGAGTTCGCCCACGAGGAGCTTGATCAGCGTCGACTTACCCGCACCGTTGGGGCCGATGAGGCCGATCCGATCCCCGCGCATGATGCGCGTCGTCAGATCCCGGATCACCATGATCCCGCCATAGCTGAAGTTGACGTGCTCGGCCTCGAACACGAGTTGGCCCGACCGCTCGGCGTCTTCCAGCCGGAGGTTCGCGGTGCCCACGCGCTCCCGGCGCTGGCGACGCTGCTCGCGCAGGGCCTCCAACGCCCGCACGCGTCCTTGGTTGCGCGTGCGTCGGGCTTTGACGCCCTGGCGGATCCACGCTTCCTCTTGGGAGAGCTTCTTGTCGAACAAGGCGTGGTGTTGCGCTTCCACGGCGAGCTGGTCCGCTTTCCGGGTCAGATAGTCGTCGTAGTTTCCGGGCCAGGAACTCAGTTGTCCCCGGTCGAGCTCCACGATGCGCGTGGCGAGGCGCTTGAGAAACGCTCGATCGTGGCTGACGAACAGCACCGCGCCGGCGTAGTTGGCCAGGAACTCCTCCAGCCAGGTGATGGCTTCGATGTCGAGGTGGTTGGTGGGCTCGTCCAGCAGCAGCACGTCCGGCTCGCACACCAGGGCGCGCGCCAGCATCGCGCGACGGCGCCGGCCGCCGGACAGGGTCTCCATGCCGACCGTCCCATCCAAGTCCAGACGCGCGAGGACGGTTTCGACCCGCTGCTCCAGCTCCCACCCGTTGCGCGCTTCCAACTCGTGCTGCAGGTCCGACAGGCGCTGCACGCCGGCGGCGGTGTGCGTGTGCGCCAACTCCGCGGCCGTGTGATGGTAACGCGACAGCAATCCGCCCACCTCGGCCAGCCCGCCGGCCACCACGTCGAACACGGGCTCGCGGCTGTCTTGTGCGACATCCTGGGCCAGATGCGCGATGCGTGTACCCGGCCGGATCCAGACCGTGCCGTCGTCGGGCACGACCTCGCCGCCGAGGATGCGCAGCAACGACGACTTGCCCTCGCCGTTCCGCCCCACCAGACAGACCCGCTCCCCCCGGCGGACCTCCAGCTTGACCCTCTCGAGGAGCGGGCGAGGGCCATAGGCCAATGAGACGTTGTCGAGGCGCAGCAGCGGCATCGTGGAATTTAATGACCCATCATTGTGGGGTCCATTCGGTTCCCCCTTGTATCAATACCCCGGGCGCGGTCGAAAAGTAAAGCGGTGCCCCGGGCCAGCCGCCGGATCATTTTCCGATTTTAAGCTACACTGAACAGCGGAGGTGAGGATGAAACTTCCGTCGGTTGTTCCCAGTCGGTACCGCGTCGGCGAGGCCGTCGTGATCGTGGGGATCGCGCTGGCGTTCTTCGCCCTCTTGCTCGGGTTCCTGCGAGTCCTCTTTCCCGCGGGCCCGGGGTTGCGCGAGGTTGCGACGCGCGGGGAATCACTGCCGGCCGCCGGGATGGCGGAGCGGACGGCGCGCGACCCGGTGCATGCCTCGGGATCCACGAAGTCGAGTCCTGGGGCGGCCGCGTGGGACGTCGCGGCGGTGCTCGTGCGGACGACCAATACGGTGAAGCACCGTGCAGCGGATGCGATCTCCTGGTCGGGAGTTCGCCCGGGGGAGCGTTTCCGCGATCGCGACGCGGTGCAAACGTTCGACAACTCGACGGCCCGCCTCCGGTTCACCGAAGGAAACGTCCTCGACATGAGTCCCAACTCCCTGGTGGTGATCCAACGCGTTCAGCTCAACCCGGTGCGGAGGGAGACGCCTTCGCAGCTTGTGATGGTTGATGGGGAGCTTCGGGGAACGGTCAGTGCGCACGATAGGACGGCGGCCGTGGAGGTGGCGCTCCCGGGCGGCGTGGTGAGGGTTCAGTCGGCGACGCGCGACCGTGCCGGCGCCCAGTTCAAGATCAGCATGACGGAGGACCACGCGTCGACCGTCGCCGTCTATCACGGCGTTGCGGAACTCAACGCCAATGGTCGGACGCTCCGGGTCAACAAGGACTTCGCTTCGACGGTGCGGCCGAATGGGGTGACAACGGCGCCGGTGCCCTTGCCGGCTCGACCGAAGCCCGTGGAACCGGCACGGGATCGGACATATTCCTACCGTGACCAGCCGCAGCAGATCCGGTTCGCCTGGACGGTGCCGGCACCCGTCGACGGATATCACCTCGTCATCGCCCGCGACCTCGACTTTGACGATGTGGTTTCCGATACCCGCGTGCGGACGCCGGAGTTCCTCCATGGCCACCTCAAACACGGGACGTATTACTGGCGCGTCAGCGGAATCGCCGACGCCCGTGAGGGCGCGTATAGCGAGCCGGCGCGCTTGATTGTTGTCCGGGATCGTAAGCCTCCCGTGCTGGACGTGCACTTTCCACCGAGGACCCCGGGGTCGGACACGTATACGCTGACAGGCCGCACGGAACCGGGGGCGCGTGTCTCCGTCGGTGGCCATCCCATTCCGCTCACGGCCGCCGGGTCGTTCCAACACAGCCTGCGGCTGGGGCCGGGGTCGACGGTGATCGTGGTCGAGGCCGTGGACCAAGCGGGCAATGTCACCTATCGTTCGGAACTCGTGAACACAAATTTTTAGTAGGTGCGATGTCTCTCCTCCCCCGAATCCGGGTTCCGCTCCGAATCAAGTTCTTGATCGCGTTGATGTTTCTCGTGACGAGCGTGGTGGGCGCCATCACGTTGACGATGGCGAACTTGTTCCATACCGACAAGAAGACCTATATTCACGATCTCACGTCGATTATTGCGCTCCACACAGCCGAGGAGACGCGGTCGCTGCTCGTGGGGTATCAGGAGCGGATCAACGTCTTCGCGCGGTTGATGGGGGATCGGCGCGTAGCTCCCGACGAGAAGGCGCGTCTGCTCAGGGCGCTGTTCCAGGATTTCCCCGAAGTGGTGGCCATCTCGCTCTATACCGGCGGGCGGGAGCCCGTAACGGTGTATGACGCATCCCAGCTTGATGTCGCCGGATTAACCAAACAGGCGTTTTTGGCGTACCGCCGCGAGCGGCCGGTTCCAGTGAACCGCGTCCGAGCCGGGACGGTATTCGTCGAAAACTCCACGCTCATGCCCGCGCTGCCCACGCTGACGATGGCCGTGTCGCTCCCCTCCCCCAACGGGGGAACCCCGGTGGTGGCGGCCGCGGTCATTCGGCTTGACGGCCTCCTGCGGTTGGCGCATCGGTCGTCGGCGTTCGAGACGTTCGTCGTCGACGGAGGTGGCGCGGTCCTCGCGCACACCGACCCCCACCTGGTGGTGCGTCGCGCGCCGGTGAGCTGGATCCCCGAGTCCGCCCTGCAATGGCTCCCGGGACCGGCGACCGACGGCGGGTCGGAACCCGTAGCGGTCACCAAGGAATACGTGCATGAGGGGGTGGAGATGATCGGCGGATTCGCCCGGGTGGAATTCGGGGGCGTGCTGGCCGGCGTACAAATTCCGAAAGCGGCCGCGTACCTCACGGCGCGCGAGCTGCTGAATAACCTCATCGGCGTCGCATTTCTCCTATTAACGGCCGCGGTGGTCGTGGGGCTTGTCTGGTCGCGGCTCATTACCCGGTCGATCGAGCGTCTCTCGGCGGCGACGCGCGTGGTGGCGAAGGGAGATTTTGATATCCAGCTTGCTCACAGTTCGCGCGACGAAATCGGGAGCCTCGCGGAATCATTCAACCAGATGACCTCGGAGCTCAAGGTGCGGGAGCACGCCCTCAAACAGGCCCAGACCGCGCTGATCCAATCCGAAAAGATGGCGGCGTTTGGTCAACTGGGTGCCGGAATTGCGCACGAAGTCAAAAACCCGCTCGCAGGAATTTTAGGGTATGCGCAACTTGCGATGCGAAAGGTCGGCAAAGAGGACACCACCTATAAACACCTCGCGATCATCGAAAAAGAAGCACGGCGTTGCCAGATCATCATTGAGAGCTTGTTGCGATTCGCGCGGCAGGAACCGACCGAGTACTCGATCGTCGATCTGAACCGAATTGTGGATGAGGGGATCGCCATCGTTGACCACCAGTTGACGATCCATCGGGTCAACATCGAGAAGCGGTTGTCGCCGGTTCCCGCCATGAGGGGTGATGCGAACCAGCTCCAGCAGGTCCTCATGAATTTGCTGATCAACGCTCAGCAGGCTCTGGAGCCCGACGGCGGCACGGTCCGGGTTGCCACCCGCGTCTGCAACGGGTTCTTGGAATTGCGCGTCTCAGACACGGGGCCTGGAATCCCGCCGGAGATTCAACCGAAGATATTCGAACCGTTTTTCACCACAAAACCGGCGGGGAAGGGAACCGGCCTGGGGCTTTCGGTGACGTACGGGATCGTACGCGACCATAAAGGGGATATCCGGATCGAGAGCGAACCGGGGCAAGGAACCACATTTGTCCTGACGTTCCCGCCCGATGAGGCCCTCGGATCAGCAGAAGCCGGCGGCCCTCGTGTTGAGGCCGCCGCCTGAGGGGACGCAATGCCCCGGAGAGACAAGGGCGAAGATCTGAACTATACTGGTCACGATCGTCATCAGGGGAAATGATGCGAGACATTGAGCGCACACTGAAAGAGGCTTCCAACTTCCGTATCCTGGTCGTCGATGACGAGCCCAGCCTGCGCGGCGTGCTCGAGGAATTGCTGGGCGACGCCGGATATTACGTGGAGACGGCCGAGAGCGGCGAACAGGCGCTGGAGCGGATTCGGAACTCGACATTCCACGTCGTGCTGACGGACATTCGGATGGGCGGGATGAACGGGATCGAGCTCATCCGCCTGATCCGGAATATGAGTGTGCAGACCGAGGTCATCGTCATGACCAGCCACGCCTCGTTCGCGACGGCGGTAGAAGCCCTCCGGCTGGGCGCCTACGATTACCTCATGAAGCCGTTCGAAGACTTGGAGGCCGTGCTCGCGCTCGTGAAACGGACGATCGACAAGATTCGGTTGGTCATCGAGAACCGCAACCTAATCGAGAACTTGAAGCGAAAAAACGAGGAACTCGAACATCTGAATCAGTCGATCCGCGAGTTAGCCGTCCGCGACGGGCTCACCGGTCTCTACAATTACCGCTACCTCCAGGAGGCGCTTTGCGCGGAGGTCGGCCGGTCGGAGCGACATGGCTCCCCGCTCTGTCTGCTGATGATCGACGTGGACCACTTCAAACAGTACAACGACCACAACGGCCATCTGGACGGCGACGAGGTCCTCAAGACCATCAGCCACATCCTCGCCGAGCGAGCCCGGAAGTCGGACATCGCCGCCAGATATGGAGGCGAGGAGTTTTGTGTCGTTCTCCCGGAAACGCGATCCGATTTTGCGATCAAGGTCGCCGAAGATGTTCGGGAACTGGTCGAGACCTACCCGTTTTTGAACCGCGACAAACAACCGCTCGGCAAGGTGACGATCAGTATCGGCATCGCGGCGTTTCCGGTCGATGGAGACTCCCCGCGGGCGCTGATCGATCGCGCAGATCAAGCTCTGTATCGAGCCAAGACCGACGGGCGCAACCGGGTGCGGTTGTCCAGTGACGCATCGGAGTCGCCTGGCAGGACACCGGTCGCCGCCTAACCTCCCCCTCGGGCTCGCGTTACGCCTTGACCCGCGTCACCGCCCCCTCCGACGCCGAGCTCACCATCGCGGCGTACTTGGCAAACACCCCGGTCCGGTAACGGGGTTCAGGGGTTTTCCAGGACTTCAAGCGGTTCTTGAGATCTTCGTCTGAGAGTTCGACGTCGAGACGGCGCTTGGGGATGTCGAACGTGATGAGGTCGCCCTCGCGGACGGCAGCGATCGGTCCGCCCACCGCGGCTTCGGGGGCCACGTGGCCCGCCATCAGGCCCTTGGTCGCGCCGGAGAAGCGGCCGTCGGTGAGGAGCGCCACGGTGTTGCCCAGGCCCTCGCCCACGATCGCGGCGGTCACACCCAGCATCTCGCGCATGCCGGGCCCTCCCTTGGGGCCCTCGTAGCGGATCACGACCACGTCGTTCTCGCGGATCTGGCGTTTCGTCACGGCGGCCATGGCATCCTCTTCGCGGTCGAAGACACGCGCGGGACCGCGGTGCACGAGTCGCTCGTGGCCGGCAACCTTAACCACGCAACCCTCCGGGGCGAGGTTGCCTTTGAGGATCACCAATCCCCCAGTGGGCTTGAGCGGTTTGGCCACCGGTAGGACGACCTCCTGACCGGGTGTTTCGGCGGCGACGGCAGCCTCCTCGGCCAGCGTCTTACCCGTGGGCGTCAGTTGCGTGCCGTCCAACAGTCCGGCCTTCACCAGACGTTGAGCCACCAAGGGGATGCCGCCCGCCCGATCGAGATCCGCCGCGACGAACCGCCCGCCGGGTTTGAGGTCGGCGATCAAGGGCGTGCGCGCGCTCACCGCGTCGAAGTCGTCAATCGTCAAGGGAATCCCCGCCTCGCGCGCCATCGCCAGCAGATGCAGCACGGCGTTGGTGGAGCCGCCGGTGGCCGCTACGCCTGCGATCGCGTTCTCGAACGATTTACGCGTGAGGATCAGGCTGGGCCGTAGATCCCGGTTGAGCATGTCCATCACCACCCGCCCCGCGCGGACGCCCACGGCCGCTTTCCGCGGGTCGGTGGCCGGCACGCTCGCCGTGTTCATTACGGACAGCCCGATGAACTCCATCACCGTCGCCATGGTGTTGGCCGTGAACTGCCCTCCGCACGCGCCCGCGCCCGGGCACGCGACGTCCTCCAGCATTTTCAAGTCGGCATCGGTCATCCGCCCCGCCGCGTTCGCACCCACCGCCTCGAACACGTCCTGGATCGTCACGTCCTTTCCCTTGAAATGCCCCGGCTGGATCGAACCGCCGTAGAGGACAAGGCCCGGCGTGTCGAGTCGGATCAGGGCCATCGCCGCCGCCGGGATCGTCTTGTCGCAGCCCACCAGCACGACCATCGCGTCGAAGAGATAGCCGCGCCCCATCAGCTCGATCGAATCGGCGATGACCTCCCGGCTCACCAGCGAGGTTTTCATGCCCTCGGTGCCCATGGTCACACCGTCGGACACCGAAATGGTATTGAACTCCATCGGCGTCCCGCCCGCGGCCCGGATGCCTTCCTTGACGTGGACGGCCAGGTCGCGCAGGCCGTAGTTGCACGGCATCGTTTCGGTCCAGGTGTTCGCGACGCCCACGATAGGGCGGGCGAGGTCGGCGTCGGTGAAGCCGATACCCTTCAACATGGCCCGCGCCGGAGCCCGATCGCGGCCGTTGGTGATCGCGCGGCTGCGGGATTTGGGGTCTGCGCTCATTGATGCCGGAGCTCCTTTCGTATCAGCACGGGGACACGGGGGATTTTGAGGGAGTGGGATTTCATAGCCCGTTATTACCCCCTTTGACAAAGGGGGGATGGGGGGATTTTGCCATGCGCGGGTAAACCGTAACGTCAACACCGTCTCGCAGCCTCGGGCCTGGACCCCGGCCCTGCGTTGCGCCACCCGCCGGGGGCGGGGATGGGCGGGGAATGGAGCGGGAAACGGGATTTGAACCCGCGACCCTCGCCTTGGCAAGGCGATGCTCTACCGCTGAGCTATTCCCGCCCACAACAATCTGGGATTTTATAGCAGAGAGGCCGCGTGGCTGTCAACGCGCGGTGGCCGTGCGGCCACGAGGGTGACCCACGCGTAGTTCCCGTCGGATGGCACGCCATCGTCCTGGAGCCGATCGCGGACGCGGAGGCCGTGGGCTCGCAGCGCGTCGAGGACCTCGTCTTCGCGGTCGGCCAAAATCCCGGAGAGGATGCAGTCGCCCGACGGCGAGAGCGCGGACGCGATGTGCGGCATGAGATCCAGGATCGGTTCGGCCGTGAGGTTGGCGACGACCACGTCGTACGGCCCCCGCGTCCACGCGTCGTCGACCACCGACACCACGTGGGACACCCCGTTGCGGGCGACGTTGGCCCGGGCGACCTCCACCGCCCCAGGGTCGATGTCACACGCCACCACGCGGAACGCCCCCAGGCGAGCCGCGGCGATGGCCACGATGCCCGACCCGGTGCCCAGATCTAGGACTGTCGCGGACGACCGCTCGGCGAGCCGCGCGTCGAGGAACGCCAGGCACGCGCGCGTCGTCGCGTGGTGGCCCGACCCGAACGCCATGCCCGGATCGAGCACGATGACGTGTTCGCCCTGTGAGGGCTGATAAGGCGTCCAGCTCGGCACAATGGTCAGCCTGGGGGTGATCCGCAGCGGAGAGAGAGACGCCCGCCAGGCGGCGGCCCAATCTTCATCTTGTACAACGCCAAATCCAATAATCAATGATTCACAATGTGATCCAATCAAGACCTCAAGATCACGGTGAACGTCCTGTGGCGGGCGGTCGTCAGAAAAATACGCGGTCAGCACACCGGGCGCGCGCTCCCAGATCCCGACGCTGCCGTGGTCGATGAGCGCGGCGCCGACCTCCTCACTGTGTTCCGGCGGGGTGCGGACCATCAGCTCAATCCAGGAAGGTTCCGGGCGCACCTTCTACCGCATCCCGCGCAGGAGGATGCGATTACTCCAGGTGAGGCAGACCGCGTCGAACACCGCGAGGATGACCAGGACCTTGACGAGCTCGATGTGCCAGCCGGTGAGGATCAAACCCCGAACCGCGTCGATCGCGTAGGTCATGGGATTGAGTTGCGCGATCACCGAGAGCCAGCCGGGCATGCTCTGCAAGGGCACCAGAGCGCTGCTCATGAAAATCAGGGGGAGCGTGATGAACCCCAGCAGGGAGAAAAATCCCCCGTGGCCCTTCATGGAGAAGGCGAGAGCGAGCGAAATAGCCGTGAAACCGATACCCAGCATCATCCCGATCACCAGGATCAGCCCCACGCCCAACCACCCCGTGGCCGGTACGACGCCGAACAGGAACGCCATGCCGAGGATCATCAGGGCCTGAAAACCCGTCAACACCGTCACGAACAGAAAGCGGCTGATGATCAGCGCGCTGCGCTTGATCGGCGCCGCCATCAAGCGTTCGAGGAAGCCGTTCTCCTTATCGAAGAGCATCTCGATCCCGCCGGCGAGGCCGCTGTTGAGCACGGTCATCACCACCACCCCACCGGTCATGAACGCGATGTAACTCGGCGCCGTCACACCGGGAATCGCCGTGGCGTTCTGAAACATATTGCCGAAGAGCACGAGCCACAGCACCGGCTGTGTCAGCCCAAAGATGATGCTGATCGGTTCGCGCCGGAACCGTATGAACCATCGGCGCGTCATGGCGGTGACTTCCTGCAGGTAAGGATTCATCATCTTTTTTCTCACTCGCTCGTATTCCTTGTCCATTCCGATACGGTCTGGCCGCCGAGAAGCGGCGGATCAGACCCAGTCGTCCTTGATTTGATGTCCCGTATAATGGATGAAGACCTTTTCGAGGCTGGGGCGCGTGTACTGGATCGCTTCGAGGCGAATCCCCTGCCCGTTCATCACGTCCAGCGTGCGGGTGACGATCGTCCGCGACGGCTCGACCCGCAGCTCGAGCGAGCCATCGCGGCGGGCGATCTGCACGACGCCGTCCAGCCCCTTGAGCGCGATCTCCAGGCGTTCCAGCCCCGCCCCGTCGGCGCCCTCCGGCGTGAGCGACAGGACGTCGCCCTGGAGGCTCTCCTTGAGCTGCCTCGGCGTGCCCAGCGCGGCCAGCTTGCCCTCGTCGATGATCGCGAGGCGATCGCACAGTTGGTCCGCCTCGTCGAGGTAGTTCGTGCTCATGACCATCGTCATGCCTTCGGCCTTGAGCTCACGGATGTGCCGCCAGATCAGCGTGCGGCTCTCAACGTCGAGCCCCAGCGTGGGCTCGTCCAGAAACAGGATCTTGGGGCGATGGATCAGCCCGCAGGCGATCTCCAGCCGTTTCTTCATCCCGCCCGAGTAGTTCATGACGACCTCGTCGGCGCGGTCGGCCAGCCCCACCATCTCCAGCGCCCACGCCGCCCGCCCCAGCCCCTCGGCCTTCGGCAGATGGTAGAGGTCGGCGAACAGGGCCAGGTGCTCGCGCCCCGTCAGCGCGCGGTCGACCGCGCGCTCCTGCGGGATATAGCCGATCAGGCCGCGCACCCGCTCGGCGTCCTCCCTGACCCGGAACCCGCCGACGACGATCTCGCCCTCGTCCGGCTGTAGAAGCGTGATGAGCATCCGCAGCGTGGTGGTCTTGCCCGCCCCGTTGGGGCCGAGCAGGCCGAACACCTCGCCCTCGTACATCTCCAGCGAGAGACCGTCCACCGCGGTCGTCTTGCCGAACCGCTTCACCAACCCCTTGGCGGAGATGATCGGCGTCATGTCCATCTGACGCACGGAGAGAAACGTCGTGTCACAGTCTGCACGGATCGACACCTTTCTACGGACGGGGGCTCTGGGATCGCAGCCCCTGACGTCGCACGGTGGCCCCAGGAACGGGCCGGAAACAAGGGTGCATTATAGCATCCGGCCCACGCGGCGGGCAAGCGATCTTTCAGTTGGGTACTGGTGCAGGATGAATTTGATTAGCAGGAAAAAACCCCAGGCATTGGGATTGAGGCAAATGGACCCTGAGAGTAACTCGGCGGCCGTAAGATCGGGTCGAAATGATATTTGCCAGCAGAATCGATTTGTCCATTAAAAAAGTGTGTTTGTTTAGACGAAGTGGACAGAAGTGGGATCTGGTAACAAACGTTAATCGCCATTTTAATTTGGTGACGCTTTGGCGGGTCGCCGGTTCCTACTCGGATTGAACAGTCTATTGTTTCGGTATCACCATACCAAAGTGCATTATCTTTGCGATCCAGTTTATAGGACATGTGTGGATTCTTTATGATCATATTTGGAGACTCGAAGGTTGCGTCGAAGACTTCACAACCATATGAAACATCGAGAGCTGGTATCCAGCCCTCGTTTGACACCGTGAAAGGGATGGAAAACGGATCATTGGGAGAACGCGCATCTAACGAGGTGATCTTAATTGAAGGCATGGCCTGATAATAAAGCCCGATCAATGCTCCAATCGCTATCGCTATTCCAATTATCCACCGGACTGGGCGAGATATTGCTTGCCACAGTAGAATCCAAACCGATTTGTCGGCTTGGCTTGGCACTATTGGTGGCGACGGCATTATTACTTGGATTATTTGGGGCCGCTTACCTCGCGGCCGCTTTTTCCCATGCCGTGGTCTATTCACGGTAAAACAGTCTAATGGAGAAGTCCGACCATTTCTTCCACCGCCCATGGATGATCTGCCACGCCAGCCGCCATTGCGGGCGTCACGCGCAGGCTCGAATGAATCCGCGCAAAATTGTAATACAGCATGTACGTGGCAATCGCGTGCACGTGATTCTGAATCTCCTTCGAGTGCGCGTTCGTTAAGCGGGTGAAACGCCGCAAGCTCATTCTCATTTGTAAATTATGCCGCTCCACAAAGCTCGTGGAAATCTTCCATTCATCAGGGTGGCCGGTGATTGTTTGCGTGCGAGTCCCGCAACACTCGCTCGGACTATAGCGCGTTTCGTTGCCCGTTGGCGGCGTGCTATAGAGCTTAAAGCGCGATGACAGGGGCACATCGTGACTTTGACATCAATCGCCCCGGTAAACCACTTGCGCAGGATCAAGTCCGCCGCCAGCCTCTCCCCGATCACCCTCACTCGCCGGCTCACCGCGTCACGCGAGGGAAGGGGCGCGCGCGACCATCTTTCCCGGAAACGGCGACGATCGCGCGGCCGGCATCTCGGAGCGGAATGGCGGCACGAGTTTGGATGGGATGGTGATCTGTATCATGGCGATAGGAAGGATGTCAATTCCAAATTGCAATGCAGGCCGATCGTTCTACGCGCGGGGGGGACGTTGTTTAAAGATGAAGAGTTCGCTTCAACAAGAGCCTGAAAAAGGAGACAGGTTGTCCCCTTTCCGTTCCCTTTTCCGCCCTCTCCCGGGCGAGGGCGGCGGAGATGCTCTGGCGCGTGGAGTCCGGAGCCGGTGTGGGCGCCGTCTGTTTCCGCACGAGGTCACGGAAGGCGTTCTCGACCAACGCGGTCTCGCGGCAACCGGAACAGCCCTGCACGTGCGTCTGCACGCGGATCGATTCCTTGACGCCAAGCTCGCCGTCAAGGTGGGCGTCCATTAATTTCATGATCGTCGAGCAGTCGTCCATCGTCGGATCCCTGCCTGGGCCGCCCCGCGCTTGCGCGTGGGCTATAGGCACCTGCATCGGCGAGATTGCACGCGGCGACTTTAGCACGGCCGATCTTACAGATCTCTTACAGATCGGAGGAACGCGATGGGAATGTCCGGCTGTCAAGGGATGGACCGCCTGGACGCCCGTTTGCGCGGGCGTGACAGGATTGTGGGTCATTCCCGCGGAGGCGGGAATCCAGGGGAGCCACACAGAGTCCGTGAGCCCCCGCAGGCGCGCTAGCAGGCTGCTGAAAAACTCGGTGAAGTGTGCAGGCTGCTCAAAAAGCTCCAGATGCAAGGCCGCAGGGAGGAAGAAACCGGAGCGTACTGGGTCGTACGTGAGGATTTCCGACGACCGAGCACGCAGCAGATGGACTTTTTCAGCAGCCTGCTAGGGTTGCAACCGCTGTTCGACCCAGGCGTATCGCTGCCGCAGCGCCTGGCGTTTCGCGTCGATCCACGCCTCGTGCTTGAGCGCGGGCAGATAGTCGCCCTGGTAGAGCAACCGCGCCTCCTCCAGGTGCCGGCGGGCCTCGTGTGATTGACCGGCGCCCTCGGCCAGGCGCGCACGACCCGCCGCCTCTTCGAACACCCAGCAATCGACCCAGCACCGATCACGATCCAGCGAGAGGCATCCCATTTTCAACTGGAGCAGACTCTGGTCGTCATCGTATCGGCCCAGAAGGTTCTGGAGGCGGTGCAGCGTCGTGTGAAAGCTGATGGCGGCCCGATCTCCATCGCTGTCGGGCCAGAGCAGGTCCATCATGTCGTCCTTAGACACCCGACTCCCTCCCAACGTGATCAGCGCCAATAGAAAATCTCTGACCTTGTAGCTGCGCCATGAGTCATCCACGACGCTCTGGCCGTTCCGGAGCACCTCGAATGTTCCGAACGTCCGGATGGTCCACGGCCGCGAGACGACAACATTCCAATGGGCGATCAGCCGGTCGACATACGCGCCCTCAAGAGACCGGTGCTTGGCACAGCCGAGCAGCGCGCCCATCATGGACGACGTAAACGCGTCGCCGACCAGGTAACACTCCGTCTTGCCGACGGTGAGCGCACGGCCCAACCACCGATCGACGCCCTGCTCGTCCCGGCGATCCATCGCGAGCTTGGCAAGGTGCATCAGCGTCCAGAATTCGAAGTAGTGACTGTGGGCCTTTTCGAACCGCGCGAGCGACCTCCGCAAGACCCGCTCGGCGAGGCCGACGTCGCCCATCTCGCGCATAATCACACCGACCAGCACGCGGGGAATCGCCACCAGGAGCGGACTGTGGCACTCCTCCAGGAGATGCACGGCGTCCTTGGCCTGAGCGAGCGCGCGCCCCAGCGCGCCGTGGCGCATGGAATCGATGGCCTCCCAGTAAGACAGATAGCTCGCCAGGTACCGGTTCCCCGTTTTGCCGGCCTGCCGGCGGAGAGCCTCCAGTCCCTCCCCGGCCTGGAGGGTCTCGCCGCGCAACACGCATTGACGCCAGAGATTCGCCCGCACGACCGGCAACAACGACACCAGCCCGTAATCAAGACAGAGATGCTCCGCCTCGGTGAGCGAGGCCAGGCTCTTGTCCGATTCGCCGCGGAACGACTCGAGCGCGCCTCGATACCGGAGCAATTCCGCTCGCCGGACCGGATCGAGTGTGTCCCACGGCATGAGGGCCTGGGCGCGTTCGAAGAGCAGCGTCGAGGCGGCGAACCGACCGCAGAAAAACGCGCAGTACGCCGCGTGGGCGGTGGCCCACACGGCGAAGGGCAGCTCCCCTTCGCGCTGGGCCAGCTCCGCGGCGCGCAGCGCCTGTGTGTAGCCTGCGTATGGGCGGCCTTGCGCCACGATGGCCGCGATTCCCTCGGCGAGGAAGAAGGATGCCTTCGCCCGGTCGGAGCAGCGTCTGCCGTGCCGGCGAATCACGCGTCGGCCGCGCTCGGCGTCCCGGTCCAGGCGGCGGTAATCATGGCCGGCGTAAAATTCGAGAAAAATGCGGTGTGCGAGCGTCCAGACCTGCCCGTCGACGTCCCCGCCCCGCTCGAACCCCTCCAGCGCTCGGCCAAACGCGCCCGACGCCGCGCGCGCATCCGTGAACGCCTGGTCGGCCGCGGCAAAAAATTGCAGCCACGGGCGCGCGGCCACGTCCCCATCCGGAAGCGAGCGAATCCACTGCCGCAACCGCATGCGGCGGCCCTCCACCAGCAGGCCGATCCCCCAGCGCTCGATGAGCCTGACCGCCCGCTCGGGAAGGTCGTTCGCCAGGAAGAGATCGACGGCGTCGCTGCCCCGGCCGTCGCGCTCATAGGCCTCCGCAATGCGTTCCAGCAACGCCTCGCGCTCAACTGGATGACGCGTGGCCGCCTGGGCCCGAAGGAACGTGCGCAACAACGGGGCATACCGAAAATAGTTGCCCCGGGCGGTCGGAGTTTCCGAGACCAGGTGATGGTCAAGGAGCACATCAAGGTGGGAGGCGATGATCGCACCCGGCAGGCCCAGGAGCCGCTCGGCATCCTGGAGCGAGAAGGCGTCCAAAAGCGAAGTGGACACCATAAACTGCTGCACCGCCGGATCGAACCGGCCCAAGACCTCTCGGTAGAGATACTCGCCCAAGCCGCCGATCCGATCCGGCGCCAGGGCGCTCACGCGGTGTCCGAGGCGGACGTGCTCGCTCAGCAGCAAGAGCCCCGTGACCCACCCGTCGGTCGCCGCGTGCAGTGCCTGAACGTCCTCATCCTTGAGCGGAACGTCCAGCACCGCCTTGTAGAGGGATCGGGTCTCATCTGCCGAAAAACGCAGCGCGTCCTCGGCGAGATGCAGCAAATCGCGCCGAACGATCCAGGTGGCCATCGAGGCGGGGGGGCGACGCCTCGATACGATGACCAGTTGCAGGTGGGGCGAGAGCGCGTCGGCAAGGCCGGCGACCACGGCCTGGCCGGGCCCGTTCTCATCGAGATGATGAAAATCGTCCAGCACGATCGCCGACCGGCCGGGGACATCGGCCAACAACTCGCGAGCGAATGTTCGGGCGAACGTCGGCAGATCGAAGGTCGAGCCGGCCGGAATCGAACATACGGAAAAGGTCGAGCCGGGAAACGCGGCGCGGAACGCCTCGACCAGCAGGCGGAACAACTCGACCGGCTCGTTATCGCCCTCATCGAGGGTCAGCCACACCGCTTTGCGGCGCATCCGCTTGAGCCACGACAGCGCCAGCGTCGTCTTGCCGTAGCCTGGACCGCCCGACAGGTAGACGATCCGGTGCCCGCGCGCGTCCTTGAGAAGGCGGTAACACCCCTCGCGGGGCACGATTTTCCGAAGCCGCGGCGGGGAAATTTTGGCGAGAGGGATGGCCCCCGCCTGTCCGCCGGATTCCGGCTGGGCGCTCACCCGGCGGACTCCACTAATACACGACCTCGCACACGTCCAGGGGTTCGCTCTTTCCCTTGACCTGGACCGGCGGAAGCGCGTTGCATCTCAGTTGTTCGCCGAAGGCCTTTCTGGTCGAACTGGCGACCAGGATCTGACCGGGCTTGGCGACGCCGGACAGCCGGGATGCCACATTGACCGCATCGCCGATCACGGTAAATTCCATCCGTTCCGGCGAACCAACGTTGCCTAAAAAGACTTCCCCGGTGTTGACGCCGATGCCGATATGCATGGTAAATCCGTAGTCCGTCATCCAGCGATCATTCAAGGCCGGCAATCGGTTCATCATCTCAATTGCCGCCGTCACGGCATGAGCGGCGGAGTTTTCCAAAGGAATCAGGCTGCCGAAGACCGCCACAATCGCATCCCCGATGTACTTATCCAGTGAGCCCTGGTTTTCAAAAATAATCCCGGCCATCTCGGTAAAATATTCGTTTAAGATCTGGACCAGTTGATCCGGCGGACGTGTCTCGGTGATGCTGGTAAAGTTTCGGATATCAGAAAACAGCACCGTGACGACCTTCCGATCACCCCCCAAGTTCACCCGCACATCTTTTTCAATGATCTGGTCCACGATCTGTGGCGAGAGATATCGGGCGAGATTCGTCCTGACGGTCACTTCCTTTCTCATCTGTTCACACAGCCTGGCATTTTCGATGGCCACGGTCGCTTCATTCGTCAGGGTCTGAAGAAGGTCGATATCCTCTCTTGTGTAGAAGTGGCCCGATTTTTTATAGCCTAAGGCGAGAACCCCCTTGACCTGATCCTGGTAGACGAGAGGGATGGCCAGGCTCGCGGCCATTTCTGAAAACCGCTGACCGCAGGATTCCTTCACATCGGCATAGCGGGGATCCTCCGCGATATCATACTTGGTAATGAGCTTCTTTTCCCTCGAGAGCAAGGCAAGCAATGGGTCGTCATAAAGGATGCAAACATCTTTAGTCTGATCGTTCACATTGCCTGGCCCTTCGCCGAGGAAAAAGGTCTGACACGCTTTTTTCTGCGGTTCAAGCAGGATCACTCCGGCCATATCGATAAACATCTCCCTCCTCACAACATGGATCACCTGCTTGATGATTTCGTCGAGATTCAAAACAGAGGCAAGCTTATTACTCACAGAAGCAATTGTCTCCTTGTAATCCAATTTCTTTCTGAAGAATATCCTGTCCACAACGTCCTGGACCTTTCGATTCACTGGGTTAAAGAGAAACACGACCAGCAGGGCGAACAGAATTGGATAGACTTTGTCCGCATTCTCGCCCAGTATCGGCTTTACGACAACCGTACTTATCAATGTTTGTAGTGAGAAGTACGACAGCGCCACGATGGCCGTCATCATGACATAGCCGACAGCCCTCTTGATGTACACATCCACGTCAAAGAGGTTGTGCCTGGCGATCGCATACGCGATGGAAGCGGGAAACAGGATGAGCGGAATGGGGAAAAAATTATCCGGGATGGTCAGGTCTTTCAAGGTGATGCCTAACACGGGTAATGTGACGACCGAAGCGGGCAGCGGGAAAGCGAGCGCGGCACCGAAGAGGACTGTTTTGGCACGCTGCCTGGCAAGCCGAGAAGGACTTTTTAAAAATGCCGCGAGGATGGAGCCCAATAACGCCAAGACTCCTATCATCAAATAGATCCGCAGGAGTTGGAGAAAAACAAGAAACGTTGGTACGGGATAAAGCCACTCGTATGGCACGACCAGTGCCAGAGAAATGATATAGGGGAGAAGCTGGAGTAGTGGATGTGTTTCGATGCTTGCCCGCTTATCTGGAAAGACCAGTGCCAAATGGAGCAAGGCCGCAGGGAGTAAGCCACTGGCCAGGATTTGCAGCCTGAGCAACCCACCGTGCCCGGAGACCACTCCAAAGGATGTGACGGCATGTAGGCTTAAAAAAAAGCAGACCGACAAAAACGCCCAACTCACTTTCTCATCGGGTTTCATGATAAACACGACGAAGCCGAGGACGAGATAGAGCAACGCTGAAAGAAAGGGGATGAGATACATCATGATGAAATCAAACCGTGAAAACCTCATGGCGGCGATGGAGAACGGCACAACCCGACCGTCTCGCTCAATCTCATAGGTTACGGGATCCCCGACGTTCGTGGCTTTGAGCACCTCCTCTAAATCCCTCGCCGAGCGAACACTCACGCCGTTTGCTGTCAGCACCTTGTCAGGATAATTCAGTCGAGCTTTAACCCCAGTCCAATAAGGCAGGCCACTATCCTGCACAACCATGCGAGCGTTGACCAAGAAACCGGAAAATGGTTTGTCCAGCCATCCATAGGCGTTGATGAAGCTGATTCCGCTGATCACAAGACTCGCCAGGACGACGATCGCAAACCAGAGTCGACTGATCTTGGCAATGAGCGGCAAGGGGGACAGGGACCAGAACCTTGCGGTAGGCTGAACCAGGCTGGTACTTTGAACCAGCCTAGACACGCCGATCTCTTCAGGGCCGGTTTGTTCTCGCTTATTAGCCATGAGCCGTGATCAAATGAGGTCGGATTTTCGACTGCCGGGCGAAACTAATAATACGCTATAACGAGAGAGCCAGTCCCGCAATTTCTTACAAGTATGCTTGCAGGACCAACCCGATGTAGCGAGATTTAAACAAGTTGTTATCCCCAGCGAACCGATCTCGGTACGTCACAGAAGCGATAAAGGGGACTGGAAACCGCTTTTCCAAAAAGAGGGGAAGCGTGCTGTAGGATAGCGTGGCTTTAAGGATGTGCTCATTATAGCGAGTCTCGTCAGCCAGAGCCCCATAATCGAGCGATTTATCTCCGGAATAGTGGTCCTTAAACTTATGACCATATTTATAGAGGGGCGAGAAAAACAATCCTTTGAAAAGTCCCACGCTTCCTGAGACCTCCGCTTCAACGACATCCCCCAGGTTTCGTCTTACGTCATCTTTATCCGGGCACGTCGGATTATGAACATCACAGACCCGCAAGGTTTCCTGATCAGGAAGCAGCAGATCGTATCTGAAGGTCGTATTCAGTAGGAAGGATCCTGGCTCAGGGATGCCGAGTTGACTCGTGATTCCAGATCGTTGCCGTATATAGTCCTGTTGGAAACGAAACAGCAGGGCGTACACCCCGTCTCCAAACCCGCGGTCCACGAGATTGTCAGGGTCATCCACCTTGCCGGTCGGGAATCGAACGCCTCCTGTAAAGGCCAGGAGGAAGGGATCGGAGTTGAAATATTGATATCTCCCCCCGAGTTCTATATCCCCCAAACCCTCTTCGGACCACGTCTCGATTCGTTCAAAACCCTGGGTAACGAGAAGATTCTGAATATCGTCCGTGGTCGGGGGGCTGGTCCCCGGGAAGCCGAGAGGCGCAATGTTTCCGGGCACCCCTGGATTGATGCCTAAGGTTGCAGTCGACGCATCAAGATTCGCACTGACCGCATTCTTCTGCCAGAGATACGGGACGATGATCCCTACCGACAATCGATCGGTGAGCCCATAGGCGGGAGACAGGTAAAGCTGTTTGATATCCCATTTAAAAGAAACCACGCTGTTGCCGAGCGACCCTGTCCCCGGGGGCAGGAAAAACGCGGCTTCGACCAATGCCAAATCAGCGAACACACTGCTATTGAGGTCCACGTTAAAATCTTTTGCCACATCCTCGGCATGACCGTCCTTGTTGAACCGTTCCTTGATGGGCAGATAAAGTTGGTTTTCGATATAGAATCTCCACGTCCCCTTCGGTAACACGGACGCGTCATCGGCGTACGCCGTGCCGGAGAGCGTCAGGACGAGCAGGCAGACGCCGATCTTCCAAAGCAGTGCCGGACGGATCCACACGTTACACCGCATAGTCTTGCTCCTGGTTGGTTTGGGTGGAAGCGCGCTATCTCAGAACACAGGCACGCCCGAGGAGAGAGGCGGCCAGGATGCCGCAAAAGGCGATTTGGATGAACGCAAACAGTTCGCCATACCGGGTGTAGAACGTGGGGCCGTTCGACAGGGCGATCTGCGCCACAAGAACCCCCTCGTCAGGAAAAGCGCGGCCGCCCGGCGAGGCAAGTTGCCGGGTGATCCGCCCGAAGGGGTCAATGACGGCCGAGATGCCGGCATTGGCCGCCCGGACGATGGAGATCCCGTTCTCGACCGCCCGGAACGTGGTCATGGCCAGAAACTGCGAGGGGGCCCCGCCCCCCGGGAACCAGCTTTCGTCCGTGGCGTTCACCATGAATCGGGCGCCCTGACGGACGAACTCGCGGAAGAGGTCGGGGAAGATGCTCTCCCAGCAGATCACGGCTCCGAAGGAGGCATCCGGCAGGCGAAAGATCGTATGGTGGTCGCCGGGCACGACGCTCCCCATCGCAGCGGTGAGCGCCTGCGGCCACCGAACGACCCCCTGAAGCGGGTCATATTCGCCAAAAGGCACGAGGATAATCTTACGGTGCTCATCTTCGAGGCGGCCCTGCGGCGAAAACAGGGACAGGCTGTTGAAGTACTTCCCGTGGAATTGCGGCTTACGAAACTTGGCCGAGCCCGCCGCGCCGACAAGCAGATAGGCCTTCGTATCAAGGGCCAGATGTTCGAACCGCTGCCGTAGCGCGGGGTCGCGGCCCACATCGCCGACTATGGCGGTCTCCGGCCAGACAATCAACGTTGGAGAGGAGGCGGCGGCTTGGTGGGCCATCCGCTCATACTGGCTGACAACCGCCTCGAGCGAGGCACGATCCCACTTTTGGGTTTGAGGGACATTGCCCTGGAGGAGCGCAATGGTGAGATGTTCAGCACTTCCAGCACTGGCCAGGGATCTCACCCCGAACACCATCGTCCCGAGAAGAAGGCCCGTCGCCACGATCGCCGAGACTCTGGCGGCGGGTGGGAACAGCCCCAGGGCCAACACCTCGTGACGATAAGAGCGAAGGCCGATGATGACCTCGGCGACGGCGACGTTCACGCACACAATAACGAAGGACAGTCCGTACACGCCGGTGATCGACGCGATCTGGGTCAGGGTCGGATGCGCGTATTGGGAGTGACCGAGCAACATCCACGGCGCGCTCAGAAACCAAGCATGGGAGCGCGCGTATTCCAGGGAGACCCAGAGGGTCGGCGCGATCACGACGGCGGGCCAGCCGGTTCGGTCACGGAACCAGACCAAGCTGAGGCCGAAGACGCCACCGCACAGCGCGAGATTGACAACCAGGACAAGGAGCGCATAGTCGATCAGGTGAAACGTGCCCGCCGTCCAGATCCAATAGAAGATGCCGGAAAACGCAAGCAGGCTAGCGAGGGCTGCCAGCGCGAAGGCGGCGGGCGGCCGTTGTCCGCTCAGCGCGACCAGCAGCGGTACCAGGGCCACCCAGGCGAGCCCGCTCCAGGCAAATGGGGGGAAGCTCACAGCCAGGCAGAGACCGCTGAGACAAGCCAAGCCCAGCCCGCCCCAGCACGGGCGGCACAGCGGGCCCGGCTCACGGCCTGGGCTTACGCGAACGACTGCGAGGCGATCCGGCTCCGCCATATCAATGAAGAGAAGACATCAATCCGCTCGCCCGCCAGGCCCGGCCTCAAAATCTGTTGGACTACAGAACCAACCCCCGTCTCAGGCCACCGAACCAAGCACGGCGGCCCTCAGGCCGCGTCCGCCAAGGAACGGCGGGCGTGGTGGCCGGGCAACCGAACGAGGCGACCAGAGGAGAGGATGGGCGCTCGCTACTGGGCATAGATCGTGATGTCGCCCATACTTCCATAGTTCGTTCCCCCAGGATAAGGGGTCGGAGTGATCGCCGGATCCACTTCGGCATTGGAGATGGAGTTATCCGTAATCTTGAGACTGCGACCGCTGTAGCCAAAGAACGTGAGGATTTCATTCACAAACTGGCCCACTGCTGCCACGGTATCCGGGTCGTTCGTGTCGTTGGGGTTGAAAATCCGGCAGGCCACCTCCTGGTTAGTCAGTCCGTTAATGGATTGGGCCAGGTGAAGACGGAAATGCTTCAGGGCGCCGCCCCGTTCCAGGCGGGCGAGCACATCAACGGAAGCGGGGCTCCCCGGAATGCTATTGATGGCAACCGTGCCGCGGAGCGCGATCGCCCCGTTGCTGGGATTGTTGATCAGACAGGAAGGGCCTCCCCCCGACGGGGTCTTGGCCCAGGCGCTGGAGTCCGACAGGAATAGGAGTCCACCAAGACCGGCCGCGATCAAGACCCATTTCATGTTCATGCGTGTCATGTATTCCTCCTTGGTTAAGAGTAGAGTCGCTGCCTACTGACATTGGTCGTTTGTGGCCTGACCAGTGCCCTGACCAACCAACTGGAAACATTTGTTGGACTTGGCCCCATAGCTCGACGGGATCGAAAAGAGAATGCCCTTGTACGTTTTGCTGTCTTTGGCGAGGACGCGTTGATCTAGAATATCGCCGGTTCCGGGCGCATAGTGTGCGCCGTACTGGGTAATCTGGATCGCCGGAACCAGCGCCACCGTATGTCCCAACTCCATGGCAAGGACGTACTGAATGTACTTCGACGTGATGTAGTTCCGCTCGATGGTCGCGCAATTCGCGTCCGGTGAAGTAGTCTTCAAGCAGGACTGAGTCGCGAGAGTACCGGGCTTGGGGTACCTGTTGGTAGGCGTCGTCGCGGGGGTGATGCCGTTGGGATAGGTCTGATACAACACGCACATGGCGGTCCCCGACGAGGTCGGCGTCGCGGCCAGCGCACAGGTCTTGTACGCGCTCACCGTTCCGGAACTGGTCGTTTGTAGCAATCGTGCAAAATCATTGAAAATACGTTGCGTGTAGATGATAGCGTTTGTTTCTATGCCTGGCGTGCCCACCTGTATGTTCGGAGGAAAGATGGTATCGCCGACGGGTGAGTTCACGACATCCTGGAGACACTCGATGAGCCGGATGCCTTTCTGCTTTATCCCCCCCGGATTGTAGATCGCGTTGATATTGACCTGGCGGTCGTCGCTGGATGTGTAGGTTCCATCCTTATAGACGATTCGTTTGGTTTCATCGGAGGTGTTGGGGTCGAAATGGTCAAACTTATCGATCCACTTATCGGTTCCGATGTTTTCCTTTCCGGACTGATAGTCCAGGAAGCGGAACGCCACCGTGGTGGACGTACCGCCCAGGTTCAAGTCGGCGAAGAGGGTCGTGTTGTCCGTGGGATAGAGCACAGCCGGGAGAGACCGCGCCGGTTCACCGGCTTTCAGGCCAAGCAGGCTATAATTCGCGCCGGGCAGTGACGGAGCCGTGCCATAGACCCGGTTGCAAGAGGGCGTATGGGGATTCTCCAGATGAACAAACACGTCCTTCTGCAGCGGACTCGTCCGGACATGATTGGTCACACCGCTGACGATAAAGCCACGGTACTCGTCGAAATTACTAAAACCATCCCCGCTAAATGCCTGCGTGCCGAGGAGATCGATATCATCTGTCGGATTCAGACACGCGGTGGGGTTCGTGGCGCAGTACTGCTGCTCATACCATTCAGGAATTCCATCCCCATCGCTGTCTTTAATGAGATTGAAGGGAACGCCGTTGACGACGACTTGCGTGGCGCCTCCGCAATCACTGGACTGGATCCGATCCACGTATCCGCTGACCGGCACAAAGTCCGGTCCGGTGTCAGACGTCGCAGGCGGCGAGGGAAAGTTCGTACACGTGCCCGGATAGCTCGTCGTGTTTTGCAACGACAAGCTAGTAATGGTTTGTGGGACCCCGTTGTTCTTGAGGGCCAACTTCATGATCTGTCCCGGCTCGGGAAATTGACTCTCCGGCAGGGACGCCCCGGCGTCGCTCTGGATCTCAAGGGTATAGCTCGGGGTCGTGGTCGACGTCACCGTCGCCGCTTGGGCGATGCCCGCTCCTAGCCAGGCGCCCACTGCCGTTGCGATCGCCATCTGAAGCACACCGAGCTTTTTCATAGCGAACCTCGCTTGTTTGTATTCCAGGGTCGCGTTCGCGTCCGCGGTCCTCTTGGCCACCCGTTTCACGGACATCCCAGCACCGCCTTGATCTGGTTAGCCATCGCGATCAGTTGATTGGCCTGAGCCGCCGTAATCGCCTTGCCCGACTGGGCCAGGACCTCGTTGATAAACGCATTGAGCATGCTGCAGGACGACGTGAAATCTCCTTGTTTGGCTTTCTCGAAGGCGGCGAGGGCGTTCTGCACCTTGGCATCCAGGCTGCTCTCAATCCCCTGCTTGAGATTAAAACTCTCCACCGTTACAATCAGCGAGTCGAACATCCATGTCGGCGCCGTGAGCGCGATCGCGACCGGCGGCGTCGCCCGCAGCAGGGCCACGACCGGCGGGGGCAGCCCCGTGCCGGTCAAGGGGCCGGTCAGCAGCACGTTCACCTGCTCATCGAGCACAAGGTTGCGGGCCAGCAGCGCCTGCAGGCTCGTGATTGCCTGCGCCTGCGGATACCGCAGGTGTACCACCGATCCCGTGAATCCCGTGAAGCTCGAGAGGGTCTCAAAGCTTGTGGGCGCGACCGCACCGTTGAGCAAGACCTTGTTCTTGTCGATCTGAGCAACGGTATAGCCGGTGGGCAGGTTGCCCAGGTAAACGTCCACCACGCCCGTCGACGGGATCGTCGCCCAACGCAGATCCCAGATCGCCGGACTCACGCTCACCGTGACTGCCGGGGGTTCCAACGTGGGGGGCACGACGGTCACGGCCGACGCCTGAATGGTCACCGCCGGCCCCTCCGCCAGGCCCATCCAGATCGGGCTATAGCACCCCTGCGCGACACTGGTACAGGGACCGGTGTCGGGATCGGTTGCCCCGCCCAGTTCCGGATCCTGGATGAAATTAAAGTAGGTGGGCGTGATGGTCACCGTGACTCCGGGGTTGAAGGCGGTCCGCGATTCGGTGACGTTGATGGTCGTGGCCACCTCGCACGCGCCGTCCGCAAGCTGCGTGGTGCCGGCCGGACAGGGGTCATTGCCGCCGGGAATGACGAGCAGGTCGTTGGGGATATGGAGCGTCGTGGCCTCCATGATCCGGTTCACGTGCACGGGCGTCCCGTTCGTCCCGGTGCAAGGGGGCACCTCGCCGGTGTTGCACTGAAACACGTTCAGGAAGACGTTGAAGGGATCGGGCCGGACCGCGAAGTACGGGTCGGAAGTGCCATCCGGCCCGGGATCACCGTTGGCTTTGCGATAGTCCACGCGCCGGAACGTGGTCTTGGCCGTGATGAAGACCGGCTCGCCCTGCACAAAGGTGGTGCCGTTGGCCGGGGTGGAGGACAGCGTGGTGGTATCGGTGGTCACCTTGCCCACGAACACAGTGCCAACGGGGCT
>Ga0210377_10000352_pt1 | contig 43362 bp, 40 predicted proteins | sample PLM4_65_b1redo_FD_155480 | JGI IMG/M metagenome (GOLD analysis project Ga0210377, IMG submission 155480) | Groundwater sediment microbial communities from an aquifer in East River, Colorado, USA - PLM4_65_b1 redo | ecosystem: Environmental > Terrestrial > Soil > Riparian zone | place: USA: East...
TTAATTATTTATGCTCCCGGCGGCGTCCTCACCGCCGGGGACGGCAGCGAGAGCACGCTGAATTTTATTTCTCGTTTTTCTTTCGAGCAGGATTCGTTTTGGAAGTAGATACGGCTTTTGAGGCTGAAACAGGTTCCGGGGCGAAGGAGGCGGGCTCGTCATCATCATCCAGAGAGTCTAGAGATTCATCCACACGCTCGGTCTTTATGCTCCGCAAACCACGTTTGGGCGGTTTGATCTTTTCAGGCGGGGCAACAAATTGCGTACTGCCATCATCTTCAAAGGGCGGGAGCCCTAGCACACGACGCTGTATATAGCCCGCGATGACCACGACTGAAGCCAGCACCGGCACAACCAATAGCGCACCGATGATCCCCTCCAGAATGGTTGCGACGATGATGACCACGAAGATCAAGCCTTCGTTCATGTGAACACTGCGGCCCATGATGATCGGGCGCAGGAAAAAATTCTTTAGGTTGATCAAAACCAAATAAGAGGCAACCACAACACCTGCCACCCAGAAATTAGGCAAGTCAGCGAGCGGCCCCCAGGTGGAGCCTTCGAGCAACGCCACACCTGCAGCCAAAGATACCGCAATGAAGGGACCCACATCTGGCACGAGTGTGAACAACCCTGCGAGCACGCCTAATACCAACGCACCGGGAATACCCATGATAAGCCACACGATCGTGAACACCACGCCCACGATGATCATCAATACGATCTGACCGCGCAGGTAAGCCATCCAAACTCTGCGAATGCGTCTGTATAACTCTTTCATCTCAGCGCGATAGGGCGGCAGGACGAACATGAACAAGCTCGCGCGCATGCGGGGCCACTCAGATAAAAATATATAGACACTCACCAGAATAATGAGGAACCACAATACGCCCACCGAAGTGGTTTCAAGCAATTGCAGAGCCTCTTCAGGCAATGGCGTTAAGAACGCACCTTGAATTTGTGAAAGATTCTGCCCCCAGGCTTCCAAATGGAAGACAAAATTTCCAATTTGCACAGGCTGTGAAAGCGTCGCGCCAAGCTGTTCAGAAATATCCAACAGATCCTGGATCACGATCTGCAATTCATCATAAAAGATCGGCGTCAATGTGGCAGGCACACCCACCAACAAAATGAGCGCTGAAAAATAAACGATATTGACCGCAGCTGCGCGCGTCATCTTTGTGCTTCTGGAAAGATATTCAACCGCCGGGTTGATCAGATATGCCACAAAACCGGCGATCACCAAATTCCGTACAGCTTCATGCGCGTAAAAAAGGAACGCGACGAATGCGGCAAAGAACAGAATGCCCATCAAATATCGAAACGATAAAGACCACTGTGTGTCGTTTTTCATAGCAACTTCTTCACTGCCTCCAAAGTTGGTTCAATGATCGGCGCCGGATGCACGGCTTGCATCGCGGCACGGATATCCTTGAGTCCACTGCCCGTATTTAACACCAGGATGGGATCGGCGCTTCCGACCACGCCGGCAGCTGCTGCCTTGACCAAACCAGCATACGCCGTTGCCCCAGCCGGTTCTGCAAAGACGCCCACTTTGCCGAGTTCTGCAATTGCTTTGATGATCTCCTCGTCTGATACATTAACGTACGTCCCGCCGGTTTCCTTCACCGCGCGGACGGCTCTTACGCCATCGCGCGGCAGATCCACAGAGATCGAATCAGCGATCGTCTTGGCAGAGACGGGTGTGATCGTCTCAGTGTTCCCATGAAATGCGTTCGAGATCGCGGCTGAACCTTCGGCTTGCACGCCGACAATGCGCGGAATACGCGGCATCCAACCGAGTTGATACAGATCTTTGAAACCCTTGTGAATACCGGAAATAATATTGCCATCCCCCACCGAGACGAACACCGTTAGCGGCGTATGGTCGATGTCTTCGCCAATTTTTTCATGCCATTTGGCATGCGCATCCTGCCACCATTCCCAAATTTCGAAAGCGGCAGTCTTCTTGCCTTCCGCAGTAAATGGATTGTAGCCCGTGTTGCGGCAGTACCAGCCGAACTCATTCGCGCATTTTATTGTCAAGTCGAATGCGTCATCGTAAGTACCATCCACAAGAATCACTTTCGCGCCGAAGATGAGCAACTGCGCCACCTTCGCCTGCGGAGCAGACTTGGGCGCGAAGATGATCGCCTTCTGCCCCACTGCAGCAGACATCCCTGCGAGCGCTGCGCCCGCGTTGCCCGTCGAGGCAGTGACCACAATTTCCGCGCCAATTTCCTGTGCACGCGCCACAACGATCGCAGAGGCGCGGTCTTTGAATGAAGCCGTGGGATTACGCGACTCATCTTTCAGCCAGAGATTCTCCAAGCCCAATTTTTGAGCAAGACTCGTTAACTTGAATACCGGCGTCCCGCCCGCAGCATGGAGCGGAGTCGCTTCGCCTGCGAGTTCAGAGACAGGCAAAAGCGGCAGATACCGCCAGAGGGAGGCATCGTGACGTGAGAGGATGTCCTCCGGCTGGTATTTAATTTTCAGGGACTCATAGTCCAACACCACATCCAAATTGCCGCCATCTTTCGGACAGGTGTAGGTGACATCACCAGGAGAGTATTCCTCTCCGCAGAGCGAACAGCGATAGCCCACAAATTTGTTCATGTGATTTCCTTTTATTTCCCCAATTGTACCCTGATGCAAAAGACCTGAGATAAAAAAGACTCTCAGGTTTGAAACCTTGAGAGTCCTCTTTATAACAAAGGTGACAGTCACTTTACTAACTGTCACCGCAACCCATCAGGCAGAGACCGCGCTTCACCGCTTTGGCGGTCAACCAATTCCCAATCGAGAATACATTCCGCTACAGCAGAACCATCCGCGCGGGTGATGCCGACATAGCGCGAGCCGCCCGTCTCTTTGACCTCAAGCGGATGTGTGGAAATATTCAACGTCTCACCCCACTCCGCAATGGATAAGTATTGAACGTGCACGCGCTTCGTGACTACGCTCAAACCTGCCTCAGCCAATTTGACAGGGCTCCACCCTCGAGCCGCAAAATCCTGCGCGGCGGCTTCCTCCGCATAATTGACATAGATCACATTGTTGACATGCTCATATACATCTAAGTCCATCCATTCCACCTGGCGCTGTGTGACAAATAAATTTTCAACCGCCGCTATTTTTGGAAAACGGACGAACGGAAACACGCGCGGATCGTCAAGTCGAAGTACTTCATTCACATCATCAGGCGGACTCGTTGGTCGTCCAGATTTTGCATCTACACATACAATCTGTTGTGTGCCCTGTGCGATCACTTCGCCAGTGTCTTTACGCGTGAGTTCAAAACAGCGCGTACCACGCACTCTCTGCCAGTTGACCAGCCAAATCGTTAAGCCAAACTCGTCGTTGTGGCGCAACGGGCGCAAAAAACGAATCTCGACCTCACGGATCAACCAGAATATATCGGGGTTCTGGCTGTAGTTCGCATCCCAACCGATGGCAACACCCCAATCCCAGGCAGTCTCCACAACGTAACGCAAATAATTCGCAGGGCTGACCGTCCCACTGGGATCGAGTTCTCCCCAACGCACACGGAAGGTACGCGTAAAGATTTTAGACATGATGCTCCTATGAATGGTTCGATTTTACTCGATACCAAATGGGCTCTCTCAGGCTTGAAAACCAGAGAATCCTTTCCTCTACTATTTTCTGGTTTTTCTCTCTGAACATAAAACTCTGGAACTTTTATAAAACACAATCCGTTTTCTACTAAAGAGGAAAATATGAAATCAAAATTCATTCCAGTCATCATTGCAGGTTTGCTTGCGCTTGCCTGCGGATCGATCACCATAAACATCGGTCAACCGGAGCCAGTATCCACTCCGATCATTGTTGATACCCCTACAAATTCACTACCAGACCTGATGATCACATCGAGCCTTATCAGCATGGTGGATATAAACGGTAATTGTCTGGGTGGGTACGAATTGACTGCGCTGCTTTTCAATCAGGGCAGTGCCCCAGCGCCAGACGTCATCGTAGAGGAACTAATGAGCGGACATCTGATCTATGCGGGGACACTGGAATCTCAACAAAGCATGGTCCTCCAATTCCCAGCCTCGCCCAACGGCAGGTATCGGATCATGATCGATCCACAAAATCAGATCATGGAAAGTGACGAAGCCAACAACATCGTTACCCCTCCATCCACCCCAGCCACTCCACCTGGATACTGTCTCCCCGGCATGATCCGAACGCCAACCATGCCACCCATCCCTATTTATCCGCTTACTCCGACACCTACACCAGTAAATTAATTCACGCCGCTTATCACTTTACAGACCTGACATGTCTCATCCGCGCCACCACAGGCCACAACCCACGCGTGGACAAAGACGCGAATCCATCAAACTTTCGCGAAGACATGTCAGGTCTCAAAACGGACTCTCAGGCTTGAAACCTTGAGAGTCCGTTTTCTCTTCATCCATCATATCGTGCATATCTCACCAAAGTTCGTCAGGCACAAAATCATCGATTTGTTTGAAGGGTTTTCCAATCTTTTCCTTCGCCTTCCAAGTTTCATACTGGAGACGTTTAATTTCATTGTGAAATTGAACATACTTCTCCCACAATTCAGGATTTCGCAAATCAAACACATCAAATAGCTTTTGTCCGTAATATTCCCAAATCCTATTGTGCAATCTTAATTCTACGATGGCGCGGCCTATTCGATTTTCTTCCGGCAATACCCAAGCCAGTCCTGTTCGCTCAAACTTGTTAATTACCCGTGGGTCCCGACCTTTACCATCTGCTACTTCTTGTGGTGATAAACCATCTAAAAAATTAAGTACATAATACCGAAGAGCGTGCCAGCAGCTAGTTCTTTTTCCATTTGGACCCCATGTATCTCCTCCATCATTTGTTGCATGCAGCCTGCCATACCAAACTGACGCTTCCCGTAGGTTATGACTTACACCTCCATAGTCTACAGCGTCATATTTAAACTTTACACGGCACCATTGAGAATCGTAGATAATAAATGGGAAAGTATCTACAACTACGTGAGAATATGTTTGAACAAAACCCCATGGTTCCAAATTCACATTTTGATTAATCAAACCCAAAAACTCTTCATACTCCTGCTTACGACTCTCTAAGCGATAATCACTCATTCTTCCCTCTCCCAAATCTCTCTCGCAATTAACTCCTGATCCACAGGCAACTTATCCGCGCGGACTTCACCATCGTTATGCTGTCCATACATCAGCAAATTCTATCGAGCGGACCAGTTATCGCAGACAAGGGCTTTTTTTCTTGCTTCCTGCTGTCCTCATCTTGTATCATTTGAATTTCTTTTAGAAATAGTTTATAGGCATCCCATAAATCTGGACGACGAAGATCAAAAACTTCGAACATCCTTTGCCCAAAGGACTCCCAAAGCCAATTATGCAGACCAACCGTATATTCGGCAGGGTTTATACCACGCAAGTTCTTTCCTAGTTCTGACTCTTTAAACTGTTGCATGATTCTAGCATTTTGACCTTCATTAAACTGCCTTACAGTTTCTTGTGGAGGTAAACCATCTAAAAAGTCAATGACAAAATAATATACTGAATGCCAGCATTCACATTTCTCATCATCTTGGATCATCTCCCATCCTTCATTGGGAGCATGTAGCCTACCATAATCGATCCTTAATTCATCCCATCTTCCATACATATCTCTTCCACCATGATTAAATCGGACACGACACCATTCAGAATCATAAATTATGCTTGCCCCGTTTGGGTGAATAAACGTCTGTTGAAATCCCCAACGCTTGAAATCCATTAAACGCTCAATTAACTCAAACAGTTCTCGGTATTCTTGTTCATGGTATTTTATTTTTCTCACCTCTTTGTCTTTATTTTGTTTATCCTCTTGGATTTTTTTAGCCAGATTTTTACTGGCATAATAGGATTGAAGAAATGGGGTTATTTCATTACCTCCAATTAGTGATAGGATTTTTGCTGCATTCTCTCGAACCTCCAGATTTCTATCGTCGAGAGCATTCAGTAACAAAGGTACAGCATCGTCCTTTTGCCGTTCAAATTGACTTGCCAGTTTCTCAATATCTGAATTTGGCAAACTGGAAATCATTTCCGCTATTATTTGTTTTATCTCTCTGAGATTACTCATTCTTCCCTCTCCCAAATCTCCCTCGCGATCATCTCCTGATCGACGGGCAATTTATCAATCCTCACGCCGACCGCATTGTAAATCGCGTTCGTAATCGCAGGCGTGGTTGGGATACTGCATATCTCGCCCACACCTTTCGCGCCGTAGGGACCTTCCGCAGTGGGATGTTCAACAATAATGGAGGTGATCTCAGGCGTGAGCATGATGCCAGGGATGCGATAACGCGCGAGATGGTCAGTGACCACGTAGCCATTGTCCATGATGAACTCTTCGGTGAGGGCGTTGCCGAGTCCCATCATCACGCCGCCCTCGACCTGTCCTTGCAAGCCCAGCGGGTTGACCGCCATGCCCACGTCGTTGGCAGAGATGACCTTCAGTACGCGCACTTCACCCGTCAGTTTGTTGACTTCCACTTCGGCGGCTTGGACTCCGAACGAAAAGGCGAAGTGCATATCACCACCTGTGCCGAGCGGTTGAGTCTTCGGCGCTTCGTATTCATACATGGCACGCGGTTGTTGACCAGCTTCCTTCATTTCTTTGGCGACCTCGGCGTACGTCATCGAATGTCCGTTGGCGTGGACGATACCATTTTCAAATCGAATCTGCTCCGGCTTCACATCATATTTCTCAGCCATCGTAGCAGTGATGGCATCGCGCAGAGTCTTTGCAGCGTAGCGTGAAGCATTGCCTGTCACATACGTTTGACGTGAGGCAGTGGTGGGTCCGCCGTTGGGAGTTAAGTCTGTGTCCATCACTAGAACTTTTACCTGTTCAGGCGCAACCATCATTTCTTCAGCAACAATCATGCGCATGACGGTGACAAGTCCCTGCCCCATTTCGGCAGAGGAACTGCGCACTTCGAATGTGCCGTTGTCGTAGAGTTCCACTTCGGCGCCTGCTTTATCGGGTGCACCGCCGCCGAGTCCCGTGTTCTTGTAAGCCGCGGCGAATCCCCAAGCTCGCACCAAATAACCATCGTCCTGAGCGGAGCGGAGCGCAGTCGAAGGACGCGTATCATCAGCAACTTGCGCTTCGACTTCGTTCCCCTGTCGGGTCGCTCCGCTCACATCGTCCCGATGCTCTTTCGGGAGCGCGGAAACAACGCGCGGCTTGAACAATTCCTTCTCCGGCAAACCTGAAACCTGACACATGGCACTTGAAACCTTATCAATACATTCCACGAGTCCTACTGACTCACGTAAGAGTTGTCCCGTATTCGTCACACTGCCCACATGCAAAGCATTCATGCGACGCAATTCAACGGGTTCGATATTTAATTTTTCAGCGAGCATATCCATCATGGACTCAACCGCAAACGCCGATTGCGTCACGCCAAATCCACGGAACGCGCCCGCGGGCGGATTGTTGGTGTACATGGCGTAACAATCGGCGCGCACATGTTCGATGTCATACGGACCCGCCGAGTGCGTGGTGGCGCGGGTCATCACCTTTTCACCGAGCGACGCATACGCGCCTGTGTCACCATACAGCTCCGATTCACACGCCACGATGCGCCCGTTTTTCTTCGCGCCGATCTTCACACGAATCTGTGTGGCATGCCGCTTCGGATGCACGAGCAAACTTTCATGACGGTCGAACAACAACTTCACAGGACGCTGCGTCACATGCGCAAGCATCGCCACATGGATCTGTCCCATCACATCTTCCTTGCCGCCGAAGCCGCCGCCCATCAACTGCCCAACGATGCGCACCCGCGACTCATCCCAACCCATCACGCGCGCCACCTGCGTCCGATCCTGATACGGAATTTGCGAGCCGCAATAAATTTCCATGCGGCCATCCGCCAGCGGCACAGCGATACTACATTCAGGTTCAATGAACGCGTGGTCAGTCGTCGGCGTGTGAAACGTATGTTCAAGGATCACATCCGCTTCGGCAAAACCTTTTTCCATGTCGCCTTTGCGAACCTTGATGTGCTTGAGCAAATTTCCCTTTTCATGGATTTGCGGTACGCCCTCCTGCCGTGCCTGCACCGGATTTGTGATCACCGGCTGGAGGTCGAACTCCGCTTCGATCAAAGCCGACGCCTGCTCGGCGATTTGTTGCGTTTCCGCCGCTATGATCGCTATCGCATCCCCCACGTAGCGGACGCGTTCCCCAACGCCGACCATCACGGGCCAGTCGTAGATGACCAATCCATGGTTGTGTTCAGCAGGAATATCGTCAGCGGTTAAAACAGCGAGGACACCCGGCAATGCTTTGGCTTTGGAGATATCCAGTTTTGTTAAGAACCCATGCGGAATCATCGCACGCTTGGCTTTGGCATATAACATCCCATCGAACACAAGGTCATCGGTATAAATCGCTGTGCCGATAACTTTATCAACACCATCGTGACGCGTGTGCGTATGTCCCACTGATTTGTGTTGATGAATTGAATCAGGGATATTCGGCTTCTTGATGGGCTCTCCAGTTCTTAATGACTCAGCCGCGGCAAGGATGGAATTTTCAACCGTCGGATACCCCGCACAACGACAAAGCGTATCCTTCAAAGCAAAACGGACTTCATCCTTGGTCGGATTCGGATTCCGCTCGAGCAATGCATACGCCGTCATAATCTGCCCTGGGATGCAGAATCCGCACTGGACTGCGCCATGCTCCACGAAGGCTTCTTGTAATGGATGTAATCCTCCGTCCTGAGCGGAGCGGAGCGCAGTCGAAGGGTGAATACCATCAACAACCTGCGCTTCGACTGCGCTCCCCTGTCGGGTCGCTCCGCTCACATTGTCCCGATGTTTTTTCGGGAGCGCGAGAGAAGCAAGTCCTTCGATCGTCACGATGGTCTTTCCATCCGCGCGCTCGGCGGGGTAAATGCACGAGACCACCGGCTCACCATCCACAAGGACAGTACACGCGCCGCACTCAGCTTCGTCACAGCCGATCTTTGTCCCCGTGAGGCGCAGTCGCTCGCGGAGGAGGGTAGAGAGCGTCTCGCCCGGGATGGAGTCGAGAGTGTGTTTAATGTTGTTAACTATTAGAGAGAGTTTGTTAGTCATTAGTATTACCTCAAAATCTTTGAACCACGGAGACACTGAGACACGGAGTTTTTAATTCTCGCTCCGCTTTCCGTTAGAGAACTCGGCGATAGATGCCGTCTTTCAAAACAGGGACATTGAAGTTTAGTAGTAGACCAACTCGAATCCCTGTGAGTTTCATATAGGTCAACAACTGTGCTTCGTGAACGGGTATCACCCGCTCCACAGCCTTCAATTCGACAATCACACGTTTATCATAAATCAAGTCAATTACATAACCAGCATCTAAATCAAGACCTTTGTAATTCAAGGGTAAATCCACAAGACGCTCAAACGGAATATTTCTCAAAGTACTTTCGTGTTCCATGCACACTTGATACGCAGACTCAAGCAACCCAGGTCCAAGTATCTTGTGAACTTCAATAGCAGCACCGATAATCTTATCCGTCAGTTCTTTTTCCAACAGCGGTTGGTTATTTTTATTCTGTGGAACAGGAAAGTTACGCTGCATAAGTTATCCTTTCGTCTTTAACCACGGAGACACTGAAGTACGGAGAAAACCATTTAAAAATCTCAGTGTCTCCGTGACTCCGTGGTTAGCTCGCTCGCTCCCACGCGGACTCGAGCGTATCTTTTAATAGACCCACCACAATATGCTGACGATAATCCGCGCTGGCACGGCGGGCGCTGGTGCGGAACTGGGCTTGAGCGAGCAGTGCCTCGAGCGCGGCTTCAAATGTTGTTTCGTTGAGGGATTGTCCGCATAAAATATCTTCGGCTTGTGTGGCGCGGAAGGGAGTCCCGCCGCCGGGACCGACAGCGATGTGAATATCTTTGACAATATCATTTTCGCGTTCGAGCCAGACGGCGCAGTTCAAGATGGGGAGTGCCACGCCTTGCGGACGCATGATTCTTTTGAAACATGAGGAGACCCTAAAGGTCTCAGAGACCTTTAGGGTCTTTTGAATTGGAATATAAAAACCAACAATCAATTCTTCACCATGTTTGAGGGAGGATTTTCCTGGACCTAAAAATAATTCCTGAAATGGGATTCGGCGGGTACCAGATCCACTTGCAATCTCAGCAATCGCATCTAATGCTAGCAAGGCAATCGTCCCGTCTGCGGCGGGGAGGGCGTGGGCGACGTTGCCTCCGAGGGTCGCCACATTGCGGACTTGCGGTCCAGCGATCAAGTCACAGGCTTCGACCAAGGCTTGGGCGTGATAGGCAACTTCCGGCGTGGTCACGACGCGGTTGACTGGGACGGAGGCGCCGATGAAGAGTTCATCTCCAGCGATCTCGAGGCGATTCAGTTCCGCAATCGAAGTCACATCAATTAAAGTTTGGACAGGCGAATGACGACCTTGTTCAAGGTCAAGCAACAGATCGGTCCCCCCAGCGATGGGAAGTAACGGGCGCGGCGCGTGCGCGAACGCGTCCATGGCTTCAGATAGATTTTTTGGTCGGATGTAATTCTGCCAAAGGTTCATGGTGGTGCCTTCTTTCTTGGACGGCGGCACTTTTCGATGGGTCGCGAAGCAGCCCAACGCCGTTGATGTTTACTACCAACGACCACCGAACCGATGGATTTGTGTTTTTATTGTACTGCTTTGTCACTCACTGTGGAAGTCTGACGTATTACACTTTTATCAGAACATCCCGTCTCATGGGGCGATCCCTTCTTCGGGGTGAACGCCAGCCATCAATAAGCCGAGTTTTTCAGGCGTCGCAATTGCGCGCGGGACAATATCCATGATCTGACCTTCGTAGATGACCGCAATGCGATCAGAGAGCGCGAGGATCTCATCGAGGTCTTCGGAGATGAGCAGGATCGCCGCACCTTTGCGGCGTTCCACCAACAATTGTTCACGGACATATTCGGTCGCGCCGATGTCGAGTCCGCGGGTGGGTTGCGCCGCAATGATGGCGCGCGGGTTGCGGGAGATCTCGCGTGCCAGCACCACTTTCTGAATGTTCCCACCCGAAAGGTTCTTGGCATGGGTTTCCTGCGAAGGGGTCTTGACGTGGAACTGCTTGATCAGGTCTTCGGCATGCCTGGAAATTTCGCGCAAGTTGAGGAAGCCATGCCGCGAGTACGGCATTTTATGATGCTCGCGCAGGATCAGATTTTCGGCAACTGTAAATTCATTGATCATGCCGTCGCGCATTCGTTCTTCAGGAATATAGGAAAGCATCCGGTCGGTGATCTCGCCTGGAGCCAGCCCGCTAATATCCTTGCCTTCGAGAAAGACTTTTCCGCCAGTGACCTTGCGCAAGCCGGCAATAGTTTCCGCCAGTTCGCGTTGACCGTTGCCGGAAACACCCGCGATGCCCAGTATTTCACCCGAACATACTTCCAGGCTGATGCCGCGCAAACCGGGCGTACCGCGGTCACTGCCACAGGTAACCTGATCGAGTTGTAAACGGACTTCCTTGATCTCCACATTGCCGCGATCCGGAGCGAAACCAACATCTCGTCCCACCATCCAGTTGGCAAGGTCTTGTTTGGTTGTTTCAGATGTCGGACGGGTTCCGATCTTGCGCCCATCGCGTAAGACAGTGACCCGATTGCTGATCTCAACCACTTCGTGCAATTTATGAGAGATGAAAATCAGCGCGTGACCGTCCTTCACCATTTGGCGCATGATGACGAAGAGTTCATCCACTTCTTGGGGAGTCAAAACTGCGGTCGGCTCATCGAGAATGAGTAGAGCCGCGCCGCGATAAAGAGCTTTGATAATTTCTACGCGTTGTTGTTGCCCCACTGAGAGTTGCCAGATATATGCGGAAGGGTCGATCTTCAAACCGTAGATATCGGCTAATTCTATGATCCGTTTGGAGGCGCGGTCGAGATCGGTCAGCGCGCCGCGCGAGGATGGCAGTCCCAGCGCAACGTTTTCAGCGACGGTCAATGTTTGCACAAGCATGAAGTGTTGATGGATCATGCCGATACCGAGATTGATCGAATCATTCGGTGACGAAATGCTGACTGGTTTGCCGTTCAACAATATCTCACCTTCGTCAGGATGATACAAACCGTAGAGAACCTTCATCAACGTACTCTTGCCCGCGCCGTTTTCACCCAATAGGGCATGAACCTCACCGGATTTCACGTCAAAGTCAACGTGATCACTGGCAAGCACACCGGGGAATCGTTTGGTAATTCCACGCATTTCCAGGTTGTCGATGCGGGTTCGTCCGGAGGGGAGTTTGTTTGATTCGGTCATGGCATCATCCTAAAAATTCATCAGACCTCGGAGGTCTTCGCGAAGCGCCCTGTAAGGGTAAAGACCTCCGAGGTCTTTAGTACAGTTATGGGAGCGTGATCTTGATGCTGCCGTCAATGATTCCCTTGATAGTTGACTCAGCCAATGTCTTGGCATCAGCAGCGACAGTGCTATCCGGGTTCAATTCAATGACTTCACCGCCATTTGCAAGGTCAGCTTTGAAGGATTTTCCACCGAGTGTGCCGCCCTCGATAAGAGCGATCATCTCTTTGAGGATTCCTTCCCAGTGATACACCTGACTGGCTACAACGATGGAAGGTGCAAGAGAGGACTGGTTGGATTGCGTACCGAACCACAAAACGTTATTCTCTTTCGCTTTACCAATTGCACCCACAACCATTTGAGCGGAGCCGGTCAGAACATCCGCGCCAGCGGAGATATGGGTATTGGCGGCTTCAGCAGCCAACGCCGTATCCGAGAAGGAACCGATGTAGTTAACGTTCACCTGAGCATCGGGCTTAACCGAGAGGGCACCAGCCTTGAAGCCATCCACGTACAATTTGGCATCGCCAGTTTCAATGGGACCAATGACACCAATTACATTGCTCTTGCTTATTGTTGCCGCCATCACACCATTGACAAAGCCACCTTCCTGGGAAGCTGCTTCATAGGCAAAGATATTCGGCTGACCGAAAGTATCCACGGTGGTGCCCCAGGCGAAACTGGTCTTCGGGAAGTCAGGCGCAATTTCCTGCAGGGATGATCCGTACTGTGAGCCATGAGCGATCACAAGATTGTAGCCTTTGGTAGCATAATCGCGGATGGCTGCAGCAGCATCATCCACAACGAACATGTTTTCGGAATAGACGATCTCAAACTTGTCAGGTCCGCCCATATCCGTCTGAACGCGGAGTAGGGCATCATGAATGCTCTGGCTGAAAGCCAGATCATTGATGGCGCTCGGCATGACCACAGCCACGCGGAACTTCTCAACCGGGGCAACCGTGGCGGGTGCGCCACAGGCGCTCAAAACAAGCGACAGTGCTACGACAAGGGTCAAAAACCATGAAATCTTTTTCATCTTCTTCTCCTTACTTAATGGATGGATACGATTCTTTCCACGGGACGATCGGTCCCGTTTCGATATGCAGCGTCTTTGCGTTGGCAGTTGCTTCCACCTCCTCTCGATCAGTCTTCCCTTTCGAAGGGTTTGGTCAGCGCCGAGGGGGCACGGACTCTGGATACGGTAGCCACCAATACTAAAATGGTGAGCACATAAGGCATCATCACTGCGATCTCGGATGGGATCGGAATATTCAATACCTGAACCCACAATTGCAGTGAATTGATCATACTGAACAACAACGCTCCACCCAACACACCTATCGGGCTCCAGGCGCCAAAATAGACCAGCGCCACGGCGATAAAGCCCTGTCCACTGGTCATGTTCTGCTGAAAGACATTTAACAACGCGATGGAAAGGGATGCACCCGCGATGCCCGAAAGAGTCCCGCCGAGGATGATGGTGAAATAACGGATGCGCGCCACGTTCACGCCGAGCGAATCCGCCGCATCCGGATTTTCCCCCACCGAACGGATCTTCAATCCGAGCGTCGTCTTGTTCAAAACGAACCATGCAATCGGCACCAGCAGATACGCGCCATAGACCAGGATATTGTGGTTGAAGAATATTTCGCCGATGCCAGGGATATCGCTCAGAACCGGGAAATGGATTTTCGGAAAACCCTGGACTGTCTCAACCGTTCCCATTAATTTCTGGAAAAGCAGGTCGCTCATCCCCAAACCGAAGAGATAGAAGCCAATGCCACTGATACCCTGCTGAGCATGCAGGTTGACCGTCACATATGCCATCGCTAATCCCATCAGCGCGCCGACCAGCATGGCAGTTAATACGCCAAGCCATAAATTCCCAGTATTAAGCGCCACGTAGAAAGCAGCGAATGATCCCAAAAGCATCTGTCCTTCCACGCCTAAGTTGAGTATGCCACTCTTCTGACCGAAAGTCTCACCAATGGCTGCATAAAGGTAAGGAGTAGCAAGTCGTATCCCGGAGGCGAGGATGCCCACCAATACAGTGACAGAAAAGAGATCTGAGATCATGAGGGTTTCTCCAATGGCGGTAATTTTTCCTGAACAGCAGAAGATGGAGCTTCACTATCCTGTCCAGCGACAGCAAGCCTATGTCTTTGTCTTCTCTGCCGCCAGATCTCACTGCTAACCACAAAGACCACCACCAGACCATTCAAGGCAGTGATCAATGCCGAAGGGACCTGCACGACTCGCTGCATGCTATTGGCTCCCACCAACAATGCCCCAAACAAGATCGAAGCCGGGATCGACCAGATCGGATGTAACTGTCCGAACAAGGCCGCTACAATTCCATTGAACCCGGCGCCGCCTGTGAAACCTGAGGAGGAACCGTCTGTGATCATACGGTAGTTCACACCGAAGACCTGCGTTGCCCCAGCCAATCCAGCAAATGCGCCGCTCAATAAAAGAGCCAACACGATATAACGCGGCACCTTGATACCAGCATAACGTGAAGCATATGGGTTTTGTCCTACCGCGCGGATACGATATCCCAGCGTGGTACGCCACAAGAGGATGTAAACTAGAATGGCAAGGATAACAGCGATCAAAGCTCCCAAATGCAAACGGGTGGGAATCAAACGCGGCAACTGGAACGCATCCAACAAACGGGCGGTTTGAGGGATCTTCGAAGCCCGCTCCGCCTGGGCAGGATCGATCATGGCATCACGCAGCAGAAAGTTCATCAACTGCACCGCAATGGCATTCATCATTACCGTACTCAAGATTTCATTTACTCGGAAATACGCTTTAAGAACCCCCGGAATTCCACCCCAAATGGCTCCCCCGACAAACCCCGCTAGCATGGCAAGCGTGATCACCAGCCAGCCTGGCAGACTCGTGAAGGTCAATCCAACCCAGGTCGCAAGGAGCGCCCCCATGATCATCTGTCCCTCGCCACCGATGTTGATCACGTCGCCGCGAAAAGAGATGCAGATACCCAGTCCCACCAGAAGCAAGGGTGTGGCTTTTACCAGTGTTTCTGCAAAAGCATTAGACGTGCCGAAAGCGCCATCCCACAATGCCTTATATGCCTCAATGGGATTAACCTTCAGGAATAGCAACATCACGGCGCCGACGAGCAGAGCCGCCAATGTGGCAAAGACGGGCAGAAGCGCATCGACGAGGCGAGAGGCCCATTCGCTCTGGAAAACCTTTTTCATAATCAGCCGCCATTATTTTATGAAGTGTGACCTCAATGAATGAGGTCAGATCACACATACCTATAGATAGCTCGATCTAATCATGTACCACAATATTATTTGATTGTAAGTAAGGCTATTAACTTCTAAAGTGCAGATGTCACGAGGACCAGGCTCACAAAAGCCTGCAAGTTACTTGCCGCGTTCACCGCGGATGTACGGATTACCCAACGCCGCGGGCGCACCGATGCGTTTGCGAATGGCTTCGCGTGAACCGATCACCAACACGATGACCGTGAACGCATACGGCAGCATCTGCAAAAAGAAACCGAGATACGGGTTGTAGTAAAACGGGTTGTCAAATCCGAACAAGAGGAGCGGACCTTGAATATCGAGAATGAGGCGGCGCAAGGCACCGAATGCGTACGAACCGATCGCCGCGCGAACCGGGTCCCACTGCGCGAAGATGACGAGACCGACCGCGATCCAACCCTGACCACCCGTGGTGAGTTCACTGAACCAACCGGGCGCAACTGCGAGGCTGAGGGTTCCGCCGCCTAGACCGGCAAGCATGCCACCGACAAAGACATACATGTAACGCATGCGGAAAACATTGATGCCCAGCGCATCAGCCGCGGATGGATACTCACCCACGGCGCGCAAGTGCAAGCCAGGACGCGTGCGATTGATGTAATACCACGCCAGTGGAACCATCAAATAGCCAATGTACACCAGTACGCTTTGATTTGTAAAAAAGATCGGTCCGAGTATGGGGATCTGGGTAAGCAATGGAATTGAAAAATTCGGCATGAGTGAAACCGTGCCAGCCTTGCTCAAGCCTTCACCCAACACGAGACTAATACCCGTGCCAAGGAAGGTGAGCGCGAGTCCGCTGACGACTTGATCGGCTTGCAGAGTAATGACGATAAAAGCGTGGATCTGACTGATGATTCCCGCAAAGATCATGGCGACCAAAATGCCCAGCCACGGATTACCCGTGGCGCTCGTCACACTGAAAGCGGTCATCGCACCAATGAGCATCATGCCTTCCACGCCGAGATTCATAACACCTGAACGTTCGGCGAATACTTCACCCAATGTGGCGAATAAGAGAACTGTGCCACTCGCAACGCCTGCCTGAAGAATGATGATGGGATCCATGATCTACTCCTCCACATCCGCGCGCGCGAGGGTCACTCGGTAACGCAGCAGGAAGTCACTGGCAATGAGACAGACGAGAATAATGCCCTGGATCATTTTTGGAATACCCGAGGGTTGGATTTCACGACCGGCAAGGATCAAGGCGCCGAATAAAATCGAAACAAGAATGATCACCAGTGGATTCAGTTTCGCAAGCCACGCCACGATGATGCCCGTAAAGCCATAGCCCGCTGCGATGGGTGCCGTCTGCAAACGATGCACAACACCTGAGACTTCGCTCATCCCACCCAGCCCAGCCAGCGCGCCGGAGAGCATCATCACCCAGATCGTGTTGCGCGTGATGCTGATACCGGCATACTTTGCCGCATGCGGGTTATCACCGATCAAGCGGATCTCATACCCCCAGCGACTGCGATAGACAATAAACCACAAAACGACGGCTGCGAGAACTCCCAATATCAAACCACCATGCGTGGTAAGCCCGCGGAAGAAGGGTATCGCTTTTGCATATTCAGACAAGCGTGGCAACCATGCGGCCTCAGGAAACTTCGGGCTCATTTGGAATCCGCCTTCAGACCATACACCGAAGATCCAGAAGTTGATCCACGCCACCGCGATATAGTTCATCATCAACGTGCTGATGATCTCATTCACATTAAACTTCGCCTTGAGATAACCGGGAATGAAGCCCCACACTGCGCCCGCTGCCATACCTGCCATTGCCATGACCGGAATGAACAACCAGCGTGAAGCCTCAGCCGGCACGATGGGCGCAAGCACAACAGCACTCGCACCGAACGCGCCCATGATGAACTGCCCCTCCGCGCCAATGTTCCACAACTTCATGCGGAATGCGATCGAACATGCCAGTGCCGCCAGAATGATCGGCGTCGCTTTTACGATCGTATCGGACAACACGCCTACATCACCGAACGATGCGCGCGCGATGTGTATGTAGGATAAGAACGGATTGCCTCCGACCAATGCGATGATAACCCCGCCCAGGATCAATGCCACCACGATCGCGCCCATCGAAACTGCGGCAGGAAACCAGGCTGGTGGTTCATCGAGGCGTGGTTCAAGTTTGATGCGCCAGGCACCGCGTCTTTTTTTCAAAATGGATTCAGTCATGTGCCGCGACTCCCTCTTTCTGGATTTGTTCCAACGGTGTGCCCGTCATCATTAAGCCAAGCGCTTCGATCTGATTTTGGTCTGGTTCGGCAGATTCGACCTTGATCTCCCCCATAATTTTTCCTTCGTAGATCACATAGACACGGTCACTCAGTGCCAGTAATTCTTCCAACTCTTCCGAGACAAGCAACACTGCCGCGCCTGCTTCGCGCTGGGTCAACAACAGGCGGTGGACACCTTCGATCGCGCCCACATCCAGCCCACGGGTGGGTTGAACCGCCACCATGAAGTTGGGATGTCCCGAGATCTCGCGCGCCAGGATCACGCGTTGTAAATTTCCACCGGATAAAAGCCGCACTGGCGTATTGACACTCGGCACGATAATGTCATAAGCCTTCTTGAGTTCATCTGCAAATTTGTTCGCAGCGGGCATATCCAGCATGCCGCGGTTCGAGATCGGCGCTTTGCGATAATTCTTCATGATGACGTTATCGGTCACGCTCAAATTCGGCGCGGACCCCACATGCGTGCGATCTTCAGGGACATACGACATGCCGTGCTGAATACCGAACAACGTATCGCGGTTGCTGACCATATCGCCATTCAACGTCACCGTGCCCTGACTGCATTTGCGCAGACCCGTGATGACCTGTGAAAGTTCATTCTGTCCATTGCCCGCCACGCCTGCCACGCCAACGATCTCGCCCTCGCGCACATTGAGTGAAAGTCCGCGCAGGGAAGGCAGACCTTTATCGTTCTCGGCATATACATCTTTGACATCGAGAACCAAGTTGCCCGGTTTGACTGGTTTCTTATCCACAAAAAATACAACTTCACGTCCCACCATCAAACGCGCCAGTTCCTGCCGTGTTACACCTTTTGACTCGACACCTGAAGCGGTCGCCACACCGCGCCGCAAAACACTGACGCGGTCCGCGATCGCAGTGACTTCCTGTAATTTGTGACTGATAAAAATAACGGATTTGCCCTGCGCAACCATCGAACGTAATGTATGGAAGAGTCCATCAATTTCTGTCGGCGCAAGGACGGCGGTCGGCTCATCCATGATGAGTACATGTGCGCCGCGATATAACATCTTCAACAACTCCACGCGTTGTTGTTCACCAACCGATAACTGCCAGATCTTCGCGCGCGGATCAACCTTAAGCCCGAACTGATCGCCGAGGTCCGCGATCTTTTTATCATAATCACTCAAACGCATGAAAAATCGCGGCTCGTCAAGCCCGAGCAAAATATTCTCAGTCACGGTCTGCGATGGGACGAGCATAAAGTGTTGATGCACCATGCCGATCCCCGCATTGATGGCATCCCGCGGCGAAGAGAACACAACCGGGTTGCCTTTGACTTTAATAATGCCTGCATCCTGCTTATATAAACCAGCCAGCACGTTCATCAACGTGCTTTTGCCCGCTCCATTTTCCCCCAACAAGGCATGGATCTCGCCCGCGCGTAGATCAAAATCCACGTGGTCATTGGCAAGCACGCCGGGAAATCGCTTGACAATGCCTTTCATTTCCACAACTACATTGGAGGGTGTTGATTCGATCAAGGTGTGCCTCCTGATTAACTTCTAGACCTGACAGGTTTCCGCTAAACCTGAACTAGTTACAACTAGAATCCTCGCCAGCACATAGAATGGCAGTGACATGCATAAAACCTGTCAGGTCTTCTTCAGTCATTATACAAAAATGGGGCAGAACTACGCAGAGCCCTGCCCCATCAATAAACTACTTTTTACTCGGGCAATTCAGCGGTGATGCCTTCAGCCCACCACTTCATACAATACTTACAACCAAGATTATATTCAGGGAAAGCATCGAGATCGAGCTGCTCAAGTTTTTCACCAGCCGGCACAACCACGTTACCCTTGTTGTCATTGATGGGTCCAGAGAATACATCAAAGCGGGTGAACGTACCAGCTTCCATCTGAGCCAGAAGATCGCGTACTTCCTGGATCAAGGCAGGGTCAAGGCTTGCAACACCGGGTTGAAGTTCCTGACCTTCCATAAAACCGAATAGGCCCAAAGCGCCTGTATCGGCATCGAAGTAATCATATCCGGGTTTATAGGTTCCAGCGATAACACCTTCGGCAATACCGGCATAGATGGGTCCCCAGACCCAGTACGGAGCAGTAAGACAGCGCTCAACCTTGCATGAGCCGTACCAGTCATAGGTCACACCATATTTGCCTTTTTCCTGCGCCACATCAGCAACAGCCGGGGTATCCGCGCCAGTGAAAACGACATAAGCGCCAGCGTCAAACAAGGAGGCGGCAGCTTCCTTTTCGATGACGGGATCATGCCAGGTGTTGATCCAGCGTACATCCAATGTACATTCAGGGCAGGTCTTGCGCATGCCCAAAGCAATGGCATTGCCCAGACGAATTTCTTCAGGGATCGGGAACGTCGCCATATAGCCAAGTTTGTTCTCACCATCTGCCTTGGCACGCGCACCCGCCAACATGCCCGCGAGATACTTCATATCTTCCATCGCACCCATCAGGTTGCCAAAGTTCGTGAAGTTGGACTTGATGCCTGTGAGATGAATGAACATTGAATCTGGGAATTCGCCAGCAACGGTTTCCATCGGATCCCCAAAACCGAATGAAGTACCGAGGATCAGGTCAAAGCCCTTGCGAGCCAGCGCACGGAAGACCTGTTCAGAGTCAGCGCCTTCGGGCACGTTCTCAATATAGGCGACATGCACATCAGGCACATTCTCTTCAATATAGAGAAGACCTTCATAATGCGCCTGTGACCAACCGCCGTCATCATGCGGTCCGATCAAGACCATGGCTACATTGAACTTGCCATTTTGAGTAGCAGGGATCTGGAATCCACCAACTTCTTCAGCCCCACCACCGCAAGCAGACAGAACCAGCGAAAGAACTGTCAACAAAACAAAAACCTGCAAAAGTGACTTACGCATTTCTACTCCTATGTTGTGTGATTGATAGACAAAACGAACAGTCAGGCGATCCATACTTGTTTCAGGCAACCTCCTTCCGATACTCAACTTGTTCGACAAATTGTCTATACAAGTTCATTTTATCACGAGTGCCAACTACTTCATTGTAGAGTAAATCTGATCACAAAAGCAAGTACATTACTCACAAATCACAGGCGAACATGTTCTGGATTTTTTCCAACGCTGCGCCTCGCTCCAAGCTGGGAGCTGTTTCTTCTCCGATTCTTCTCCAAAGCCGACAAAGCATGCGTCCCATAACCTCTTGCGAAACCCCATAAGAGCTTACCGATAAATCCACCGCACGCTCCCACTCCCCCACATGAGCATAGCCCTCGATAAAAACAAATTGTTCGGCTGGCTCAAAAGGATGGTCACTCAATGATAATGCGCTTTCACCATATTGCACAACCGCATCCCAATCTTTAAACTGACGAGCCAGGTCCGCCTTTTCGAAGTAATAACAAAAATCATGCTCTGGTTCGGGGCCATAGACAGTGGGCATCTTTGCGCGCGGTTCATTGACAATCAAATTCGGGTCGGAGATGTTCGCAGAAAAACGCATCAAACTTTGTTCCGGGATCAAACGGTTCAGGCGCTCGATATCTGAATCAAGAATACGCAAGCAACCAGGCGGCGCATAATACATCGCCAAAGTCTGTGATGTGTTCCCATGAAATTCACCAGCCAGATAATCATAATAAATTGGAATACCTGTACTTAGTTCAGGCAGGGCATTCTTCAATCTGGTTGTCGGATAGAACAACAGATACTCAATTTGATCCGTGTGATTATCAGGTGCATAGATCCAATTCAATGCTGAGCTCAGGGAATTATCGGCGTAATAATCCAAGGCGCCTTCATTCAATAACACCAGTGTATTTGGTTTAAGTCCAGGCGCACGCCAGGTCATTTGCCAGAACAGGTCTTTTTGGATCTCCCAATCCTGTTGATAATCACGGGCGGATAAATACTGCCTCCCCGCCGCCAAACTGACCAGCGTAACCAGCAACGCGATCCGTAGTTTTTCCCAAGGGACCAACCCGATCAGCCCGCCAAAGATCAAGCTGACGCCGAATGCAAACGGCAACGTAAAACGATTCGCGGGCCACGCCAGGGATGGGGTAAAGTTGACCAACCAGAAGGGCCAGCCAGAAAGGAACACTGCTAACAATCCCAAGCCAACAATCCAGGATGCATCGATCAAATTTCTGCGAGTCGTTTGTAACTCGTCACGCTTCATAAAAAGAAGACCAGCCGTTGCTATAAGAATCACTGCCGCAATCACGAAATAATAAATATTCATCACGCTGCGAAAATTTGCAACATCTGGCAACACGAGCATCTGCAGCCATGCATCCTTCAATACCAAACGCAAGCTGAGCAAAATACTTTTCGCTAATTTTTGCAACGCCTCGATCGGCGCGGACTTCAACTGACTCGTCAGTCCCATACCGTAAACCTGATTATTGAAAACAAATAAACGAAAAAGAACCGAAAGAATGAACACTCCCAAATAGGGCAGCCACAATTTCAGAGCCCGGATAATACGCTCACGCAATATCGGTACCTCATCACGTAGCGCAACCAGAATCACTCCAACACGCACCAGCTCAAGCACATAAAAATATTCCATCATCCACAAATTGAGCGCAGAAAAGAGCATGCCAGCAACAGTCCACGCCCAGTGGCGCTTCGGCGAATCCATCGCCCGCAACATACACAAGAGTGAACATAAAAAGAAAAACAGCACAATATAAAAATGACTGTAAAGATATGCCGCTGAGTTTTGATCGAAACCGGGATAGACCAGAAATAGAAGTGCTACCCCCAAAGCGGACTGCGGCTTCCCCTTCCATAATTTCGCCACGATCGCATACACTACCACCGCACCCAACCACCGCCAAAGCAACGCAAAGATCTGCCAATACACAGGCACTTGCGGAAGGATCCGCGTGGTAAGCTGATGCAACACACCCCACACAGGGCGGTTCGTGGAAAAATAACGCGTCAACGCTTCAGAGCCTAGCTGATAGCGGATCCATGTCATCGGTAATTCGTCCCAGTAAAAACCGAGTTGTGGAATCAAAAGTCCATATGCAAGAAAAGCAACCAGGAGAAGCAAGATGGACGGACGTAGATATTTCATAGGTTTTATGGCACAGGACATGAAATCATTTTCTGGATGTTATCCAATGCAGCGCTTCGCTCTACGCTGTCAACTGTTTCTGTTTCGATGCGTTTCCAAAGCTGACACAACAACAGTCCGACATAATCCTTCGAGACCTTATAAGACACATTTGATAATTCCAACGCACGCTCCCATTTCCCTGCATGGGCATAGCCTTCGATAAACACAAAGCGTTCAACCGGGTTGTTGGGGAAGTCATCCAACTTAAAAGCCTGATCACCTAATTGTACAACTTCATCCCAATCCCCAAACTGACGCGCCAACTCGGCCTTCTGGAAGTAATAACACCAGCCATGCCCGGGCTCGGGTCTATAGATCTCGGGCATCACTGCCGTTGGTTCACGCAGAATCCTGTCAGCGTTGGATAAGGCTGAGGCTTCACGCATCAGGCTCTCATCCAGAATGAAGCGGTTCTTCATATCCAAATCTGGATCAAGCAAACGCAAACAGGCGGGCGGGTCATAATAAAAAGCGAGGGCGTCCGATGTATTGCCTTTGAATTCTCCGGCGAGGTATCCATAATGAATGGGGATATCCGCTTGCAGCGCCGGCAGGGATGAACCGAGGCGGTTGGTGGGATAAAAGATGAAGTAATCCATATCCGTGCTTTGATCGGTTTTGTAGATCCAATTCAGGGGCGCGCTGATCGAGTTATCGGCATTGAACAATAATTCTTCATTCATCAACAGGAGCGTATTCGGTTTGATGCCAGGCGCGCGCCACGATAACTGCCAGAAAAGATTCTTTTGCGATTGCCAATCGCGCAGATATTCGACTGACCATAAAAATTGTCTGCCCGCTGAAAGCGCAACAAAGAGCATGGCGACAAAATATTTGATGCGTGTGGGCAAAAGCTCGATCAACCCCAGCAATAGAAAACACGCGCCGAACATGAACGATAACAACGCGCGGTTCGCAGGGAAGCCCAATGTCACGGGCAGGTTCGTCACCCAATAGGGAACGCCGCCCAGCAGGAGCATAATCATGCCAAGACCAACCAGCCACCAGGCATCGCGTTTTTGATTTGATGTTGTTTGGTCATTCTGTGTGTGTTTGAATAAAAATACGAAGAAGCCAACCGCCAGCACAACAACAACATACACCATACTGGTACGCATTCCATTGACAGTGGGATTCGGGAATTGAAATATCTGTGCCCACGCGCCAACCGCTGCAACCCATAAACCGGAAAGAACTTGCATCACAAGCTGCGTGAAGGTCTCCACCGGCGCACGGACAAGTTCATCGGTGAGGCTGTAACCGAAGCCCGGATGGCTGTACACCAGCGACCTGTAAAGCATGACAAAGATGATCACGCCAATATAAGGCAGCCATGCTTTGAATACTTTTATGAAGCGCTCACGATTTGTCAGCGGCTCATCACGCAGGGATATGAAGATAATGATCGGGCGCATGAATTCGAGCAGAAAGAAATACTCGAACATCAAAAGATGCAAAGCCGAAAAGAGCATCGCAGGGATGGTCTTGCCGCGCAGCATGAAATGGAATGAAATTAACAGAAAGAACAGAACGATGAAGAAATGTGAATATACATAACTAACCCACTGTTGATTGAAGCCGGGATAAATCAACACGAATAATGAAAGCAGAAACGCAAGGTCTTTGCGGCGCGGGAATAATCTTGCCATCACCAGCCAAAATACGACAACACCCGCCCAACGCCAGAACATGGCGAACAATTGCCAGTAGGCTGGCTTGAGCGGAAGAAGGTAGGCGCTCAACTGGTAAAGCCACGCCCAAACAGGCCGCGAATCGGAAAAATATTTCGTAGTCGCTTCTGTGCCAAGCTGATAACGGATCCAGGAAATTGGCAGGTCATCCCAATAAAAGCCCAACTGCCAGAAGAATATTCCATAGGTAGACAGTGTTACAAGGAGTAACACAAGCGGGATGGCAAGTTTAGATGTGCGGATGGTTTTGAGCAGGTTTTTCATAAACTGATTTATTATCTACCGTAACTTATCTTACGCAATATATGCTGTTTGCGTAGGGGCGACCCATTAACGTCTTAATGGCTTCCTTTTATAAAGGGCGGGTCGTCCTTTAATGGCGTGTGATCTCAACATCAGGACGACTCGCCCAACGAGAGCAATATACTCGATGAGCCTGATAGGCCGTCTCTACGGGGCTAAACGAAATATCAAACCTTCATTAGACTCGCGCACCAACTGAAACCGGGGATGTTTGACAAAAGCCAGATTACCCTGTGGATATAGATGGACTACCCAGATCATCCTGGGAGTCTGCGCATACGATTCCATAATTTTTTCGATGACCTGGTCAGTCACTGCTTCGTTGAACGGGTTGAAAAAGGATAACACATTGGCATCGGATGGCAGTGAATACTCCGTGGCGTCCATATGGATGACTTCGAAATCCGATTTGCTGGCGGATTTTTGCCTGAATATCTCGAGATTCTTTTTACAGGTTTCGACCAAGTCCAGTGAGAACTCAATGCCGATCACTTTCTTGAAACCCATCTCTGCCGCCAGGCACATCGCCTTCCCTTTGCCGCTCCCATAATCGACAAAACAACTTTGCGAGAGATCAACGTCCAAGCCAGAGAATATCTTTTGAAAGACATAGGCGTTGACGCCCTCGTAATAGGTACCGGAGGCTTTGTTCACCGAATCGATTTCCAGGTTATCAAGGCGTTCAGTGTTGATCGTATCGATCTGATAGCGTCTATCGAACAACAGGTCAGAGACGATATAACGGAAGGTGGTGATCGGGCCAACTTTAAATATATTGCGAAACACCCGCGCGATATTAGCGGCGTTGATCAGGCGAAAAATCGAGGTCATTCAGTTGGCTCCGAGGTTTTCATTCTATAAGAAGAAGCGAATAGCTGGCGACAATATATTCGTGATGACTACAGCAGGTGTATGAGAGATGATCTGCTTCATCCATGATACCCGGTCAAACAAGCGGGCGGTGGGCATAAGCACCTTACCCGGTATGAAATATCGGCAGGGCTCGAGGACTTCCGTGCCCCAGCCTTCCTTGAAATGATTCAAGCCATGATGATGCCGGGCGGACTCACCCATATTAAACCATTGATAACCTTCCCCGGCGGCATCCTGTATGATCTTCCAGAGTAACCAATGCGTTGGATGATGGGTGGTATTCGAATTCACCGCTGACCAGGCATAATAGACTTCGTTGTGCGTCCACAAGGTGAACATGGCGCCGATAAACTTGTTGTTGATCTTTGCAAGATAGATCCTAACCGACCCCTTCGGATAACGGGCAAAAAGCTTTTGAAAAAGTTTGCGCGTGTGAGGAATGAAGCCATGCTTACCAGCATAGATACTCACATATAGCCTATAAAATGGATCGATAAATTTCCCGTCTGCATCCACGATCAGTTCCATATCTTTCAAAGCTTCGGTTTTACGCAGGATTCTTTTGTAATCGCGACTAAAGGTGTTGAATATTTTTTCAGTATCTGTATTCAAACGCAGACGAAATGTGAAGTCAAGTTTATCTATAAAAGGCAGAGATACAGAATCAGACACCGGTAGGGCTACCGGCGATAAGACCTCAGCAAATTGCGCTTCGGCTGTTTTCGTTTTGATCACATCCAGTAAGGCATTCAACACCGGCATTGAATCATACAAGGGACCGATATAACTGGGAAAAGGACTGGTCACATAATGAGCGCCACCGAGAAGCGGCTTGCTGAAAAACAGCGGACATATCCCCGCAACTTTTTCGTTTTCAAACGCAATCAGATGTTCAATAGCGACGCCGTACGCATCGCGTAGCGCCATTGCCCATTCCAAGTCATGCCCAAAGCGGGCTTCAGGATGATGGGCGACGTAGGCTGTATACGCCTCATATAATTCTGTGTTTACGGTTTGGACTTTGATCATGTGATTGCTGAGATCCCAACTTCCCTATGCCACACCACGGATCAGACTTGGACCGAGAAGTCGCACAATGGGAGCCGGAAGCCGTTTCCACGTTTGAATGGCAAATTGAAATTTGGGATTCTTCTGATTCAAACCGGGCAAGTGGTCGCCCTTGCGAAGATTATACCAATACGCCAAACGCACCTTGCGCGGGCGCCATTTCATTTTGAAAGTCTCATTGCCCGAATCATTCAAGCTCCGCCCCATGTCACAAATTCGGATGCCTTTGTTACAGTAATGTTCAAGCATGGTCCAATACAAGCACTCACCCGCATACTCTGCACGATAGGCTCGTAAAATATTGGCATGTAAATTTGAAGCGGTGTCACCGTGGTAGATCAGCACAGCACTGCCAGCCAACACACCGGTTGCATCGCGCATCACGACAAACTCCAATTGATCGCCAAGCAAGGTCGCCATTTCACGCAGGTACTTCTTTGAATGATACGGTGACCCAAGTTCATGCATACTTTGTGAAAGGGCTGCATACGTTTCATCCAAAAGATCGAGATGTCCGAACTGGATGTTGAAGCCCTTCCGCAATGACTGCCGCGTATGCTTGCGCTGTTGCGAGCCCAAACTTTTCATCAGGTCTTCAGGGTTGGATGGGAGGTCGATGAGATAGGTGGCATACACTGGGTTTTGAATCCAGGGAGCTGGTGGTGTATTGCCATCTTCAATGAAACGTGTGACTGTATATTCAACGTCCAATTCATTGGCAAGCGTATGGGCTTCCTGCAACAGCGCGTCGCGCGCATCTACAGAATCAAACGCAAAACCGCCATAACTCCCGAAAGGCGCTGTGGCAAGATAATTCCCAAAAACCGGATGGCGGACATGCGCAAGCACCAACACACCTACGATCGCATCCGCCTGCACTACCTCAAACCGATATACGTTGTAATCATAGATTTCCCGGACAAGGCGTGACCAGGAATCCAGAACAGTGAATGTGGCGGATGAAACCAACGCTGCGGGCCAAGCTGAAGCCTGCTCCGGTTCCAATTTGCGGATGCGCAGCTCAGGCATTTGCGATCCCCTTCAATGCCAGCGTTTCATCAAGATATGTTCCCAGCGGAGAAACCGGGAAGTTCTGCAAGAGCTCTTTCAGGAAACCAGACTTATCGCGCAGAAAAGGCAGCAGCTGCGGATTCCGCATCAAGTCACGTGTGAGGCGGGCGGACGATGGTGGTCTCACCAATTCATAGGGATGCAAAATGATGGAGGGACTCCGTCCGCGTTTTAAATCCCGCTCGATGATCTTCAGAACTCGCCGGCCCAATATCCCAATACTGAAACTTGATCCGTATGGAAACTCACCGTTCAAAAGAAGTTTGAAACTGAAATCGCGCGGCGCAGTGTACTGTGCATCGCGATGTGAACTGGTAGTGCTGACGGGAATCTCCCAAACATCGCCCTTTTGCAACAACACACCCGCAGGCGCATAAATGGATGAACTATAAGCAAAACCATTTTTGCCGAGCAATTGATAAGCCACCTCACGGATGCCGACCATGGGCGCACGATAACCGCGCACACCATATTGCTTACACCACGGCGCAGCAGTGCGGATATCCTCCGCGAGCTCATCCACATTCATCAACGGGCGATGGATATGACAATGCAAACCCAGCTCATGCCCAGCAGCAACGATCTTTTGCGGAACCTCAGGATACCATTCTGCAATTTCACCCACGAGATACAAACTTGCTTTGGAATCCCCCAACTGCTTAAGGATGGGGTCGATCGCACGCGAGGTAAAACCGCCATCGAGATCTCGACGTTCACTGGGATTGGTCATGCCATCATAATGGCGAAAGAGCGCAAACCAGGGTTCATAATCAATACTAAGAAGCACACGGGGAGTTATGGACATCGGGCGCAATTATAAACGGGGAACAGACGCAAAATAATATTGGGTGGTTTCTTCAGGAAACCACCCAACTAAAAAACCACACAACGCTGAAACTACCCGACGATCCAAGTACCGGTTTCGCCTTTCAGCGCGCGACCGATATTCTCAGGGTTCGTGATCAACGCCTGCTTGCCGCCATTCTCAAGGAACCAAATGATCGCCTGGATCTTGGGAGCCATCGAACCTTTGGCAAAATGCGTGCCTTCAGCAAGATAAGCCTTTGCTTCAGCAACGGTCATTTTATCGAGCCACTTCTGTTCGGGCTTACCGAAGTTGATGGCAACCTTTTCAACCGCTGTGGAGATAACGAACAGGTCAGCTTTTATTTTTTGCGCCAACAAGCTGGATGCATAATCCTTGTCAATGACTGCCGCAATACCGCGATAGTTGCCATCACCGGGATCAATGACGGGGATGCCGCCGCCGCCAACTGTAATCGTGATGATGCCACGTTCGAGCAGGGTTTCGACGGTCTCCAACTCAACAATCTCTGCGGGCATGGGTGACGCGACGACTCTTCGCCACCCGCGGCCTGCATCTTCGACCACTGACCAATTCTGCTCCTGCTGACGGCGTTTGGCTTCGTCCGCATCCATGAAGCCGCCGATCGGCTTGGATGGACTCTGAAAGGCAGGGTCATCTTTATCCACCAGCACCTGCGTAATGACGGTCACCACTTTCTTCTTGATGCCGCGTTGATAGAGTTCATTCTGCAAATTCTGTTGCAGGGCATAACCAATGGCGCCTTGACTGTCCGCGCCGCACACATCCAATGGGACTTCGTGCATCCCTTCCACTTTCGCGGCAATTTCAGAACGCCGCAAGATGAACCCAACTTGCGGACCATTGCCGTGACCGATCGCCACATCCCAGCCTTGTTCGATCATATCGGCAATGTGGAAGGTAGTCTCTTTGGCAGCTTGATATTGGTCTTCAACGGTCTGATGGGCTTTATCGGAAATCAGTGAGTTTCCGCCGATGGCGATTACTGCGAGTTTTGTCATATGGTCTCCTTGTTTGATGTAAATAGGTACACAAGTAAACACGTACACATGTAAACATGTTTCGGGTTAATTACCTGTGTGTTCATCACTTACATTTTGTATAACATCATATCCAGCCTGATCTTCATGCATTGCCTTATCGCCAAATTCCTGTGAACCTGTCCTCTGACGACGAACATAATTCATATAGCCGTTAAGAGTTTGCTCTGCCTGGCGAATAAGTTTATAGAGCGCTTCGAATTCCAATTGTTGTATATATCCCAAAACTTTGGCATCGATCAAATGTGCCAGAGTTTCGTTGAGTTCTCCACGAGCAATGGAATAAAAACGCAGGCTGTCCAAATAGTGATAACGCCCATACGCTTCGCCTATGTTACCAGTTACACCTTTTGATGAACGCCGAATCTGAGCGTACAAGTCATACTTCTCATCAGGAGGCAGGGTCTTCGAAAAAGCATGTATTTTCGCCATGACTTCCAAAGCAAGCTGGTAACACTCCAGATCTTCAAAACCACGTTTGCCTTTTTCACCCGGCGACTCATACAAAGGCTTCTTCTCGCTCACGCCTGCCTCCTTGTCTACTTGTTTACCTGTCTACATGTTTCCGTATCTACGCCATCGTCAACGCCATCACGGCTTTCTGCGCGTGGAGGCGGTTCTCAGCTTCATCGAACACCACCGACTGCGGACCATCCAGCACTTTGCTGGTCACTTCGATATCGCGGTCAGCAGGCAGCGGATGCATGTAGATGGCATCCTTGTGTGCGACTTTGAGCTTCGCATCATCCATGATCCAGTCTTTGTACATATCTTGAAGCTTCTTGCCTTCGACTTTGTCATTCGTCGTCAACAGCGGACCCCAGGACTTGGCGTAAATCACATCTGCATCTTTGCAGGCTTCGGTCATGCCATCTTTACTGTCGATGACCTCGAAGTTGGTACCAGCGATCTTCGCCTGTTCCTTCGCCTGTTCAACAATATCTGGCATCAAGGAGAATTCAGGTGGATACGCAAGAGTTACGTCCATGCCGAAGCGCGGCATTTGAAGAATGAGCGACTGCGGAACGGAAATGGGTTTGAGATATGAAGCAGCATACGCCCACGAAACAACGATCTTCTTCTTGCGCAGATCCTTGCCCCTCTTCTCCATAATGGTCATCAAGTCAGCCAAACATTGGAAGGGATGGTAAATGTCGCATTGCATGTTCAGCACCGGCGCACGGCTGGATTTGGCAACAGCATTCAAATATTTGTTACCGTCGCCATAGTCACAGTGGCGGATGGCGATGCCATCGAAGTAGCGACCGAAGATCTCGCCGATCTCAACCGGTGTATCGCCGTGTGAAATCTGAGTAGTGTTTGAATCGATAAAAGCGCCATGACCACCCAATTGTGCCATGCCCGCTTCGAACGATCCGCGTGTGCGGGTGGACGAGAAGAAGAATAACATCGCCAACACCTTATCACGCAGATATGGATGCGGTTCGCCCAAAGCGCGTTTACGCTTGAGATCCCAGGCTACTTCCAGAACGGTTTCGACTTCCTCTTTCGTGAAGTCCAGGTCGCCGATGAAATCGCGGCCTCGAAAATTGGTTTGCATGATAATAGTCTCCTTGTTTTTTTTTTATTTTTATATTCGTTGGTGGTCGAGTAGTCCCGCGAAAACCATGCGGGACTACTCGACCACCAGATTACTCTTTTTACGTCGATACTCTCAAAATCTCACCATCCACAAACTTGTCATTCTCCCAAAACAAACGGATGCCTTCGCAGTAATCGAAATGCGGGCCCCAGGCAACGTGATCAGCGTCTGGCAGACATGCCACCGCCCCCATTTCCAAAACGCCACCGTGATTGACGACCAGCGCTGCGCGTCCATCCATCAGATAATTGGCAAGCCTGGTGTAGTATTCAAAGAGTCGCTGGGCATATTCACCGGCAGATTTCCCTTTGTGGACAACTCGCGCGTATTCCGCAAGAGAAAGTGGCCATGGCGCTTCCCGTTCAACATCATAACCATAGGTACTCATTGTTTCGTTGAATTCATCCACACCAAAGCCCATAGCGATGGCGGTTTCGATGGCACGCGGCAAAGTGGATGTAACCACGCGGTCAAATGGACCTAGGTTCTGCCCCACGAGACGGGCAAGTGTTACACCCGGTTGATTCAAATGATCACCGGGTTTCGAACGGATGGAATGGCGTCGGATTTCGATGGTTTTCATAAGGTAATAGTCCGTCATTGCGAGGAGGGCTTTAGCCCGACGACACTTGCACCGCACGCAAGTGCAGGTGAGCAATCTCCGTCATGATGAGGGGATTGCTTCGGGCGGACGAACACCGCCCTCGCAATGACATGCAATCGAAACAGAATCAGCTTCAGGCTTAGAAAGAAGCGGGACAGCTACTCGAAGCCATGTTGTTCCTGAACTTTGGAAACGTCCTCGGTCAACGCATCCAGAATTTGATGGAGGTCGCGTGCCGCTTCTGTCAGCCATTTCACTGTATTCCTGAATTCATCCGCACTGACTTCTTCTGGCAGACAATCGCAGATCTTATCGCTGGCGGTTTGCAGCAAGTGCGTTGACGATTCAACCGTGATGATGGGTCGCAATAACTCGCGGCGCAGAATATGCAATTTCTGCTCGGCGCTCGCTGTGCCATATTGCCTGCGGAGTTCATCGAAGATCGTTGTCATGGGCTTCTCCTATTCTTCTCTATGTTCTTCGGGGGCTAAGCCCCCGAAGAACGGTGAGGCATCATTCCATCGCGCCAAGGACCAGCGCCAACAAAGTCATGCGCATCACCACGCCATTGAAAGCTTCCTGCCAGTAACGCGACCAGTGTGTGATATCCACATCAGCGGGGATCTCATCCATGCGCGGGAGTGAGTGCAGCAGGATCGCATCGGATTTGGCTTTCGTTTCCAACAGTTCGCGCGTGATCCTGTAATTTGCAGGCGTAAGGCTGAGTTCGCCCGTGCGCTCATCACGCGACTTGGTGTAATCAGGCTGCACCACCGGCTCCACCAAAATCACATCGGCTTCAGCAATCGCCTTCTCAACATGGTCAGCTTCTTTAAAGTTCACACTGTATTGCTTGAGTTCCTTCTTGAAGTCTTCCGTAAGTCCCATATCGGGCGGGGCAACGAAGGTAATCGGGCAATCGAACTGACTCAAAGCATAACCAAGGGAGTGCATCGTTCGCATGCGCATATCGCCAACCGCCAGCCACTTCAATCCATCAATGCGGCCCTTCTCGCGCAACACGGTGTACAGGTCGGTGAGTATTTGCGTCGGGTGCTCGCCCCAGCCATCGCCGCCGTTGATGATGGGCACGCTCGCCCACTTCGCGGCTTCATGCGGCGCGCCCTGCTGGAAGTGGCGCATCACGATCACATCGCCATAAAATTCCAGCATCTTCACCGTATCCTTAATCGACTCCTGATAGAAGTCACCGGCACGGGTCATCTTGGCGTCGGAGAATCCAGTCACATGCCCACCGAGGCGGTGCATGGCGGATTCGTGAGCCAGACGAGTGCGCGTCGAAGGCTGATAAAAGGCAGTCACCAAAGTCTTCTCTTTGAGCATGTCCACGTTCTTGCGTGACCGCGCGATGGGCTCCATCTTCGCGGCAACATCAAATACATGGAAGAACTCATTCCGCTCAAATTCCTTGAGGGAGAGAATATCACGACCAGCGAAACTACGCATACGAACCTCCTATTCAATTGTGGAAAAGATATGGACGGTTACAAATTCTCCTTTGCTTCCATGAATCCTTCTTTGGCGGTTCAACCTTAGCCGGTAATTGATTCGGTTTCTAAAAGTTTTGTCTCACTTTATACATATGCTCTCGCCGCCGTCCTCGGCGGCGAACTCAACGCCGAGGACGGCGTTGGGAGCTGAATCTACTTCAACTTCTCACTCAACATCTTCGGGAACCAGGCATAGAACTCAGTGGCTTTGACCACTTCCTCCAACGGGACTTGATCCATGATGGTGTGAGCATAGATCTCATCACCGGGACCAAACCCAATCGAGGGAATGCCAGCCTTGCCAGCCCAATACGTGCCGTTCGTGGAGAAGCTCCACTTGCCGGTGGGACGGTTCTCGTTCCACAACTGTTTTACGGTTTCCATCCCAGCCTGCACAATGGGATGTTTTTCTTCCAATGCCCAAGCAGGATAATACTTATCGACCGGGAATACAAAACCCGTGTAAGAAGGTTCATCGTAGAAAAGTTCTTCCACGGTAATCTGATCGCGCAAAAAGCCGGGAATCAAATCCTTTACCTGTTGAACCGCTTCTTCTTTTGATTCACCAAATGTCAGACGGCGGTCAATGAAGATCGTAAAGCCATCCGGCACGGCGTTGATAGAGGCGGTACTGATGCGCGTATCGGTGACCATGATCGTCCCTTTGCCGAGAAACTCATGTGTCTTCAAATGCGCATCCAGATCGCGGATGCCTGAAATGACATTCAACATTTTATACAACGCACTATCACCGAGATGATGCGATGCCGCATGCGCAGACTTGCCCGTGGATGTGACCTTCAACTCCACGCGACCTTTATGTCCGCGATAGACCTGCATCTTGGTCGGTTCGCCGATGACGACAAAATCAGGTTTGACTTTCGGGTCAACTTCAACAAAAGAATTGGGCGCGATGCCGTCACACCATTCTTCCATGTTGCCACAATAATAGACGGTCCAATCATCGAGAAAACCCAAGTCGCGCGCCATCGCAAGACCATAGACCATGCCCGGCGTGGAACCCTTCTCATCACTGGCGCCACGCGCATAGAGCACACCGTTTTCGACCTTACCCTTGAACGGATCCCAGCCCCATGTAGCGGGATCGCCAATACCAACCGTATCAATGTGCGAGTCATACACCATGACACGCTTGCCATTCCCGATGCGTCCGATGGTGTTGCCCATCTTGTCAAAACGGACTTCATCGAAACCAAGCTTGCGCATCTCGGCTTGAATCCGTTCACCCACCGGACCGATCTTCGAATCCATGCTGGGGATCGCACAAATATCCAACATAAATTGGATGATCTCTTCACGCGAACTGTTCACGCGTTTCTGTACTTCAATTAAATTGTCTGTCATGAATAAAAACACTCCTTTATTTTTAGCCACAGAGTTCACAGAGAGCTCTGAGTTTCTTTTTAGATTTAAAGAGCAAAGCGTTTGATGCCGTCTTTAACCATTTTCGAATTGAAATTAATGAGCAAGCCAACTTTCTTGCCAGTCAATTTCATATAAGACAAGATCTGCGCTTCAAACACAGGATCGTGTCGCTCGACACTCTTGAGTTCCAAGATCACAGAATCGTCAACCAGCAAATCAATATAATAATCTCCAATTGGCTTACCCTTATATTCCACAGGGATTTTCACATTCTTTTCGGCTTTCAAGCCATTGAGTTCCATTTCAATGATCATTGCCTCTTTGTATAACTTCTCCAACAAGCCAGGACCGAGTTTTTTATGGACTTCAATGGCACAGGCAATGATCCTGTGTGTCAGAGGGTCATCTTGAGGGGCACTGCTTTTTGATGGAAAATTCTTTACAACCATCACACACCAATATCCTTAATCACAAAATCCGCTGGCAATCATCATAACCATCACTCAACAATTCTCACAATCTCTGTGCTCTCTGTGGCTACACCGTATCCACACGCCGGTTGACGTGGAAGTTGAAATATCCCGGAATGAAATAGCTCACCGAATAATCCACTACAGTGCCCTTGGCATCGAACAACTGCGAAACGAAGCGCAGTAATACATCGTCGCGTTGAATCTCGAGCGGCTTCGCTACATCAGCGGGCGCATTCGTGGCACCGATCACCGCACGCGAGATCCCCAGCTTGTCGCCGCGCGCGATCAAAAAGTCCAGCACCGAGCCGGTGAAATTGGACGGCAATTCAGCAGGGTCAAGGATCTTGGCAGGCAGCGTATCAACCAAATAGGCGGCAGGACGCCCATCGGCACGGATCACGCGTCGGACGGCGGTGAGGCGGGTTCCTTCCGCCACGCCAAGACCTGCGGCGTTCTCCGCATCCGCATTCGCCTGCTCGACATGCAGATCACTGATCATGATCGGCAAATTCATGCGACGCGCCATCGTCTCGAGACTCTCCAACACCTCAAGTCCCGCATCGATCACCGGCACCTTGCCTACTACATACGTGCCCGACCCTTGACGCCGACGTATCAAACCCTGCGTCTCAAAAGTACGCATCGCTTCACGCAAGGTGGCACGTGAGACGCCCATTTGTTTCGCGAGTTCCGGTTCGTTCAACAAACGCTGACCCGCAGGTGTGCGCTCGATCAACTTGGCAAGATCAGCTTGCAATCGTTGAAAAGGAAAATTATGCATTAGCCCTCCAAAACAGGAATGAATTTAAATTTCGTCACATCCACCAGACCTTTATCCGAAATGCGCAACTCGGGGATCACCACAAGCGCCAGCAGTGAAAGCTGCATGTTCGGATTATTCAATGTACACCCGCAAGACCGAAAGCCCTTCAAAATGGATTCAGCTTTCTTCGCCACCACATCCGCCTTTTCAGTGGACATCAAGCCCGCGATCTTCAATTCGACTTGACCGATCACCTTGCCGTTCTTGACCACGACCTGACCGCCCCCGCTGCGCGCCAAACTGTTGCCTGCCACAGCCATCGATTCCTCATCCGTGCCGACAACGATCATGTGATGCGAGTCATGCGCCACCGTGGACGCGATCGCACATTTCACAGTAAAGCCGAACCCGCTGACAAGGCCTACCATGATCCCATTGATTCCGTCATGACGTTTGACCAGCGCGATCTTGGCAATGTCGCGTTTGATATCAGCTTTTACTTCGTTGTTTTCAGGTTGAACGTCAAAGGTCAAATGTCGCGTTGGTGCTTGATTCTCGATCACGCCGATGACATTGGCTTTCAATTTACCGTTCTTCTTCTTTGGTGCGCGCAGAATAAAATCAACCGACTCTAGTTTCTTTTTGAGATGAACAGAATTCGTCGCCCATGCCGGATAAGTGAATTTTGGAAGGGTCACTTTCCACTTTCCATCTTCTGCGACCACTTGTCCTTTGGCAATGACCAACTCCGCTTTGAAATTATTCAAGTCTTTCACCAGCACCACATCCGCCCAGCGACCGGGGGCGATCATGCCCATTTCCTTGCTCAGACCGAAATGTTCGGCGGTGTTGATCGTCATCATCTGGATCGCAGTGATCGGCTTCAGACCCTGTTCAATGGCGTGACGCAACACACGGTCCATGTGTCCTTCGCTGGATAAAGTTCCCGCATGCGAATCATCAGTTACCAGCATGAAGCGACGCGAGTCCATTCCAAGCTTTGTGATCGCACCGACTTGCGAAGCAACGTCATACCACGAGGAGCCATAGCGCAGCATGGATTTCATTCCCTGCCGTACACGTGCAATTGAATCTTCAATGCGTGTGCCTTCGTGATCGTCTTCCGCGCCGCCAGCCACGTAGCCATGAAATGGCAGACCGAGATCAGGTGAAGCGTAATGTCCGCCGATGGTTTTGTTATGCGCGTGCGTAATGGACATTTCTGCGAGCATGTTCTTATCACCCATGAACACGCCGGGGAAATTCATCATTTCACCAAGACCGATGATGCCTTTCCACTTCATGGCTGTTGCTACTTCTTTCGGACCAATATGCGCGCCAGGCGTTTCCATCCCTGGCGCGGACGGGACACAGGAAGGCATCTGCACCCATACATGGATGGGCTGCTTCTGCGCTTCATCCACCATCAACTTCACACCTTTGAGACCAAAGACGTTCGCGATCTCATGTGGGTCAATGAACATGCCGGTCGTGCCGCGCACTGCCACCGCGCGGACAAATTCAGTCACAGTGACCATGCCCGATTCCACGTGCATGTGCCCATCAAGCAAGCCGGGGACGAGGTAACGTCCATTTGCATCGATGACCTTGGTCTTTTTACCGATGGTATGACTCGCATCCTCACCCACATAAGCGATGTGACCATCTTTGACGGCAACATCAGTCTTCGGAATGATCTCGCCCGATTGAACGCTGACCCACTGACCATTGCGAATCACAAGATCAGCCGGGATGCGTCCCATGGCAGTATCGACGAGGGCGTGAGTCAGTTTTGTGGATGAGGGCATTCGAACTCCAGTCAAAAGTTGAAAGGTTTGAAGGTTTGAAAGTTCATTGGTTCAGTGATATTTACCTTTCACCAATGGAATATCTTCCAAAGGCGTCAGGATTATTTCTTCGCCTGTTACAAAGCGCAAGACATCGACAAAGTTTTGTTCAATATTTTTGATACCATCCACAAAAAGCGCAGTATTAGGCTCCCATATTCGAAAATGCTGTCGTTGATGTTGAAGCCGATCCCACGTCGCCACGGCAGGATTATTTAATTTGGCATAACGTTTCGTCACACGTGCTTCCCAAATTCGATCATCTGAGTTGAACGTATAGATCGGGCGGAAACGTGCTTGATACTTACGTGCCAATGCCTGCACATGGTGACGATCTGTATTCATAAACACTGAATCAACAATTACATCAATGCCTAGTTCTAATTGTGCTTCGGCGAGACCCAGCAGAATACTGATTTGCGAATCCCAGAAATCAGTCCCAGCATTTTCGGGAACTTCGAGCACCACATCATCAATTCTCAATAGAGGCCAGCGCAATTCACGGGCGAGGCGATTCGCGAGCGTTGATTTGCCAGTACCGGGTAACCCCGAAAAGATGACCAGGGTGTTCATGGGTTGCCAGCCACCACCGCAAAGAGCAACAGCAGAATTGACATAAAGTAGATGATCGCCAGAACCCACGCGACCATTTCCTGATTACGGCGCATGGCAAAGCCGGCACCAAAGGGCAGTAACGGTAATAGGAATGTGAACGAGCGAATGAGCGGAAATCCGCTGAGGTACCATGAGAAGGGAAAAGCCAGAATCGCCGCGCCGACCAGAAAGCGATAATCACTTTTCACCAAGCCAATGATGGCGAGGACAACTGTGGCGATGATCGCAGGCCAGCCGACGAGAATGATGAGCAGGAAATCAAGCATAGTGTTTTATTTTGTAATCAAGCTGCTAAGATAACGAGAACGTGCCTCAAAAGTACCATGTCACTCTGAAGGAGCGATAGCGACTGAAGAGTCTCGCATTTTCAATGGTAGAGACCCTTCGCTATCGCTCAGGGTGACAATTAATGCATCACTATTTAGTGACCTTGGACGGGAACATCACGGCATCAACCATGCGCAGAATGGACGCGCCGGTGTTATTGAATTTATGGACTTCGTTCGGCGCCACGTAGATCACCGAGCCATCGCGGATCGGGTATACCTGATCTTCGGTTTCCACTTCGCCTTTGCCGACCAGCACAAAGATCTCGTGCTCGGAGGCGTGTTGATGCATGGGCGTGGATTTTAGAGGCTCCAGTTCGAGGAGACGCATGGAGAAGTTGGTGGCACCTTGAGTAGCGTTGATCGCCCAACGTGCGGTGAGTCCTTCCACACCAGTTTGCTCTACAGGGATTTCACGATAATTCTTGATGTACATGGCGACTTCCTTTCAATTGATAAATGGATTCTGTCACACTGCATGATCTACCTGGCAGATCATATGCAGGTACACATACGGCAAGAAGGCTGAAAACGAGAAACAGGAAGTTAAGCATATTGAATTCGATCGCCAAAATTGCTATAATCTTTACAAGTTCCTGAATGCTGGTTGCCCAACCAGGAGGCTAGGGAACATGGTCAATTCCATTGCTATTCAATAAGGAGAATGCCATGAAACTTTCAGCGCCGAAACAAATTACCTGGATGATCGCCGTAATATTAGGTGTCCTTGGTTTGCTCGGAACCCTTGCCACGATACCCTTGGCCAGCGCAAACGCATTTTGGTTCGTGTTCCTTGGATTCGCGATCCTGGCTGTTGCCACGTTCGTTGACGGTCTTTAGTATGCCAGACTGACCTATGACGACAGTCTCTCGTCATACAAGGCTCCCGTTCAGACGGGGGTCTTGCTTTTTAAGTGGATAACAGCCTTTGCGCGGCTTTATTATGTTTCTCTACCAACTTACGTTCATCCACAGTGACGAGTTGACCTGCTTTGACGATGAACTTGCCGTTGACGACGGTGTAATCAGCATTGACAGGTTGACCGAAGACAATAGCTGAGACGGGGTCGTGCATTCCGGCGAAACCGAGTTTGTTCAAATTGATCGCAAAGAAGTCGGCGCATTTGCCAACTTCGAGCGAGCCTATATCTTTGCGTCCGAGCACAGCCGCCCCACCGCGTGTGCCGAGATACAAGGCTTCTCTTGCTGTCATTAATTTTCTGTTGGGGTCATCGGATAATGAGTAACCGGTGATGCCTTCTTTGACTCGTGAAAGCAACATCGCGTTGCGGACTTCCGCGAGGAGGTGTGAGCCGTCGTTGGAGGCGGAGCCGTCCACGCCGAGACCCACGTTGACACCCGCTTTGCGATATTCTTTGATGGGAGCAATGCCAGAGGCGAGTCGCATGTTAGACGTTGGACAGTGCGCCACGCCACAGTTGTGTTTGGCAAAGACTTGGATTTCTTCATCGTTAACCCACACCGCATGTGCAAACCAGACGTCGTCGCCGACCCAGTCCACAGACTGCATATACCCAACGGGACGATGTCCGAACATCTGCATACAGAATTGTTCTTCGTCTTCGGTTTCGGCGAGATGCGTGTGGAGATGGACGCCATATTCACGCGCGAGCTTGGCGGATTGTTTCATCAAGTCGGTGGTGACGCTGAAGGGCGAACAGGGCGCGAGGACGATCTGCACCATGGAGCCGAGTTTGGCATCGTGATATTTTTCGATGAGACGCTGCGAGTCTTTGAGGATGTTGTCTTCGGTATCGACAACGCTATCGGGCGGGAGTCCGCCTTGGGATTCACCGAGGCTCATGGAACCGCGCGAGGCATGGAGGCGGAGTCCGATCTCGGAAGCCGCAGCAATTTCATCGTCCAGTTTTGATCCGTTTGGAAAAAGGTAGAGATGGTCTGCGGCGGTGGTACAACCTGAAAGGGCGAGTTCGGCTAATGCGGTGGAAGTCGAAATAAAAATATCTTCGGGGGTGAGACGCGCCCAGATGGGATAGAGGGTCTTGAGCCAGTTGAAGAGGTTGGCATCCTGTGCGGCGGGGACGGCGCGTGTGAGGGTTTGGTAGAAGTGATGATGCGTGTTGACGAGCCCCGGCAGGACGATGTGACCTTTGAGGTCGAGCACTTCATCGGCTGTGGCGGGGAGTTCGGCGGTGGGCGCGACCTTTTCGATCAGTCCGCGGCGAATAAAAAGACCACCATCGGGAATTTCCCGTTGATGGTCATCCATAGTGACGATGTGGGCGTTTTTGACAAGTAGTGTAGTCATTAGCGGTTAGGGGTTAGCTTTGAGCGATTAGCGGTCAGACAGTTGGTGGTCGAGCGATGTCCTGAGCTTGTCGAAGGGTAGCCCCGAATGATTTTAGAGGGGCGTACACTTGCACCGCACGCAAGTGCAGGTGTCGAGACCAGACGACTAGACCAAAGTTGTCTGACAACTCTAGTGTAGCAAAAAAGGAGGAGGATGTCAATTGGATTTTCTTATCTATGCAATTAGATTTTCTTATAGACAAACCATCTGGGCTTCGTACAATCAAAACCACGATTTGCGCTTCCCTTGATAATTTGGATTGTACGAACTTGATTTGTCTCGTCTATTAGAGTATTTAATTACCTCCTTCGAGGATCATTTTCAGGGTAAGTTTCACCAGTCTTTGGATCGAAGGCAAATCCAAAGTTAGTGCCTAGACGTACGCCTAGTTTTGTTATGAATTCCCATGAACCATCGTGGTCTTCCAAACCATGGGCGTGAATATATTTTTCAAGCACTTCGTTATCAATGTTTTCTCCGCTCTCGACCAAAGTATCTGCAATCCATCTTTCCAAGCCCTTACTCATAAAATTAACAGTCCGTAATTTTTCTTTTTTTCCAGACGCCATTATTCCAAGATTTACTAGCAATTTAATGATATCTCGGGCTTCCTTATCAAGCCCTTCCTTTTTCGCTACTTCGTATACCTGCTTGATATTAATTGCAGCTAAACACGCGCCTTCAGCATTTCCAACCGCGATAGCTTCTTCGGCAAAAGAAGCATAAGTGTATGCTAGACTAAAAATGTTATCAGAAAGCCAATTATTCTTGGCGGATTTGGAGATTAGAATTAGTTTCTTTAGCACTACATATACACAATCAAAATATATCAACGGATACGAGTGCGGTTGCTTGTCATAATCGCTGGAGAATGTAAGTACACAATTAAGAAGTGTTTCGTATTCAGTACTATGTTCATAATTCATCATGATGGGTGACTCTTCAAATGGCAATCTAGTAAGAAGTCTTTCTCCTAACCAACCAACTGATCGGAAAATTTGGTTCAAAAACTCTTCATTCTTATCCGCATGCTTAGCCGTAGATTTATCCTTGATCAAATCGAACAATTTCTCACCTGCTAATTGATAAAACTCAATGATTTCCTGAAAGATTGTGGGAGAATGTCCAATTGATTTGTCTGCAACCCTCTGGAAGAATTTCTGCATCATATCAAATTCACGATAGTGAGATTTCTCAAGCATTGATCGCGCAAGGTCAAAGCCGAATCTCAGTAAGATTTTCTGAGCAGATTCCAATTCTTCTTTCTCTGAAATTTCGAGTAGCGTTGATATTAGCTCAGTCTGATAGCGGGTGAAATTAGTTAACAGAACATCATTCGGAGACCACTCTACCCTAGTTTGTTTGGGCAACTTATTGATGAAGTCATCAGAGACGGCTTGTAGCAAATCTTGAGCCTCAGTCAGAGAACTGAGATCCGAACGCCTTATGAACTGAATCATCATGTCTCGGACTGGCAATAAGGGATCCTCAGAATTAGTCGTGCTTTCCTTGATGTACCGTATATGATTATTTATTTTTGCGAGTCTTTGATCATCTTCCTCATCCCTCCTCTGTTGTTTCGCTCTTTTCTCCTCAGTATCTTCGGCACCATCATCATCGAAACCAACAATTCGAACACGGATACGCATGTTAAAAGGTGGCTGCAATTCATATTTTTTCCAAAGAAAGTCTCTAATGTCCTCATATCGAATGCTCTTCGCTAAGAGAAAGATGGCTCTATGTGGTTGAAGATAAGTTATGTTCCTTACAATCAAGACCACAAAAAAGGACATTGATATGAATATTGTAGTGGATCCCAAAAGTTGGACAGATTTTAAGCGACATTTAGGGGGTAGCTGATTGCAGTTGAGCACGTCGCCAATTGGCTTCAAACTCGACCGGTGTCAGATAGCCCAAGGCAGAGTGGATGCG
>Ga0210377_10000353_pt1 | contig 43358 bp, 35 predicted proteins | sample PLM4_65_b1redo_FD_155480 | JGI IMG/M metagenome (GOLD analysis project Ga0210377, IMG submission 155480) | Groundwater sediment microbial communities from an aquifer in East River, Colorado, USA - PLM4_65_b1 redo | ecosystem: Environmental > Terrestrial > Soil > Riparian zone | place: USA: East...
GTATTTTGCGGCATCATGAGTTCCTCGCAGGCGGTGTAATACTCGTGGCTCAATGTGATGCGTGAAATGCTCGGATCATCCGTATTGATCGTGACGTTCAGTCCCTTTTCGTGCATGGCTGGCAGGGGATGTGTTTCAAGTGATGCAACGACACCTGATTGATAATTGCTAGTCACACAAACTTCGAAAGCGGTCTGATGTTCACGCGCCAATGCAAGGATATTTTCATCTTCCAGCACGCGCACGCCATGGCCAATACGCTCTGCTCCAAGTTCCTCGATGGCTTCCTTTACGTTGCTTGCGGGTCCCCATTCACCTGCATGGATGGTCACATGCAAGCCCGCCTGTTTGGCTTCCTTGAATATTCCATAGAACGGCTGGGATGGGAATTCCGCTTCATTGCCTGCCAGGTCTAGCGCGACGAGTCCGTCTTCGATGTGTTCTGCGGCAAGCCACGCCACCTGTTCAGCAAGGTCCGTACTTTCGTGGCGGTTCACCGAAGCGATCAGGTGCACAATTATATTATTTTTCTTTGCGGCATCCCTCGTGCTGGTGATCACCCAGTCTATCACATCGTGCAGAGGAAAGCGTTCCGCGCGGCTCAAGGCAACGGGAGTGAAGCGCAACTCCAAATACCTCACATTGTCCTTCGCGGCGTCTTCGATTGCCTCCCGTGTAATGCGATGGATCACATCCGGGGAGCGATAGAATAAACGCAACGTGTTGAATTTGGCGAGAAAATTCTGGAAGGTGAATTTGTCTTCTTCCTGCACCTGCACGAGCGTGCTCAGCCGGAGGACATCTGCGGGAATCGTGATGCCATGTTGTTGTGTGATGTCAACCATGGTATCGAGTCGTAACGAGCCCTCCAAATGGCGATGTAACTCCACTTTGGGGAGGGCTCGATAGGTGTGAAGTGATGCTGTGACTCGTTCTGTCATACTTCTAAGGATTTAATGTCGACGTCGTTTCTTTTTCTTACTGTTATCCGATTCCGTAGTTCGCGATTCCTCATGAGTATCGGTTGTTTCAACAGGTTTGATCTCAATCGGCCTGGGCTGATACGCAAAGACTCTGCCGATCACCAATCCTCGAATATCTTCCACCAGTTGGGTGAACATTTCAGATGCCCGACCTTTATATTGTACCAGCGGGTCACGCTGTCCGTAAGCCTCCAGACCTATCGAAACTCTCAATGCTTCGATACGCGTGAGATATTCGACCCATAATTCGGATGTGGCACTCAAGAGCAACTGGCGATGGACCTCGTTGAGCACATATTTACCTATGGACTCAACCAACGCCTCCCGGTCAGACTCACCGAGGCCTGCCACCGTTTCATTGAGCCGTTCCTCACCGAAAGCTATCTTTGCCGCCATACCGAAATCAGCCAGCCTCTGCGCATTCGCGGAGAGACGCGCGTACTCGCGCTGGCCCCACGCCGCTCGCAGGGCTTCTTCAGCTTCCTCCATGTGGGTTAAAACATCTTCAATAACTTCACTGGCCTCGCGCCCCTCCAGTAATTGCGCGATCAGGAAGATATAGCCAAACCGGTTGAAAACCTGCTTTACCTGTTTGTGTGTCTTCTGATCAAATACCATGCGTGCGCCCTGGGAGAGCGAGAGAAGCAATTGAAGCTTGGTCGTGTCATTTACAGTCTGTGGCATGAGATTATCAATGTCATGCGGGATCTGTCCATTCGCCCCAACCAGGCGCTCATGGCGGCGCTTTAGCGCGTTCTGTGCGGCATCGAGAATTTTATCCGCCGCGTCGTCCCAGCCTGAGATCTCGAATTTATCGCCGATCGATTCGCCGAAACGATTCTGCACGGCAGAGATCACACGGGAGGCGTACATCCCGGTCAAATTTGCGGATACGAGATTTCGTATGTCTTCTTTTACATCTTCGGGGTCATCTCCCAGCTTCCGCAGTTGCTCGTTGTTAAGTCTCACTTGTAAACCGACGAGACTATTGATTTCCTCCAGCATCTTTTTTTGCGGACGCTGCGCAGCGTCCTCGATGTCATTCAAGCCTTCGAAGTAAGCGTCCAGCGAATCCCCTCGTGCGGCGATCTGGGCTTCGAGTCCCTCTTCGGTCTTGTCGATCAGGCTCTCGATGGCGCGCAGATGATGGACGTTCTCTGCTTCGATGGCGCGTGAGATCAGGTCGAGGGTGGATTGACGGAGGTCGCCTGAGCGGGACAACTCTTCCAATAACAGGGACAGGCCGAAGCTTGGGAAGAGACGTTCTCCCGCCATGAATGGCGGCTGGACTTGTTCGAGCCACGCGATCAATTTCCACGGACCCTCTTCGTCGATAAGTCCGGCTTCCACGCGTTGCTTGATCTCAGCTTCCAGCATCTCGTTAATATCATCGCTCAAGTCTTCCTTCAGGAAGATGCGGTCGCGCTGGCTGTAGATCTGCGCGCGTTGCTTGTTGATAACATCGTCGTATTCGAGCAGGTGTTTGCGGACATCGAAATTCGCACCTTCGATGCGATGCTGGGATTGTTCGATGACGTTCCCAACCAGGCGCACTTCGAGAGGCAATGAGTCGTCCACTTTGAGGCGTTCCATCAGACTGCTGACCTGCGAGCCGCCCTGGATGCGCATGAGTTCATCCTGTAGCGAGAGATAGAAACGCGATGAGCCGGGGTCGCCCTGACGAGCAGCACGACCGCGCAACTGGTTGTCGATGCGGCGCGCTTCGTGTCTTTCGGAGCCGATGACATGCAAGCCACCAAGTTCCTTTACGCGTTCCATGTCTTCGAAATATTGCAGGAAGAGTTTGACCTCGGCATCGTAAAGACCATAGTTGGCAGGGTCGACCGTCTTCAAAGCCTGGCGTCGTTCTTCGAGGGTCATATCGAAGGGATGTTCATGTCCCGCTTTTCGCAGAACACGGTTGACTGCTGAGATGACTTCTTCTGCGATCTCACCACCGAGTTTAATGTCCACTCCACGACCTGCCATGTTGGTGGCGATGGTCACAGCACCGAACGCGCCCGCACCTGCGATGATTTGCGACTCTTCCGTGTGTTTGCGTGCGTTGAGCACCTGATGAGGAACTCCACCTTGAATCACCTGTTTTAGCCGGTTTACATCCTGTTCACTGAGTTGCAAAATCTCCAGCACGATGGGGAGGTTGGACGGGTCTTCCGGGTTGATGTTGGTGATTCCGAATGGCTGGATGAACTTACGCAAAGAGTCTGGCGTGATCTTTTCGAGTGGTTCGTTGAACTGTTGTAATTCGGGAATCAAACGACCATCTTCTTCACGGTTGTTTTCATTCATCCAAATGCGCCGTACAAGAGAAACCTGAATCAAGCGGCGAACAGACTCCGCCTTGAGTCGACTCGAGAGCTGTTCAGAAGATTCGACAGATGTTGTTCCGACCAGCATGGGACGTCCGCGCACATGTTCGCGCACGATCTCTGTCACAATGGAACGCAATTTTGCTTCGAAGGTCTTGTAGATGACGTCCGGGTAATCTTTACGGCGATAGAAGAGTGGGATCTGTTGCGCATCATCGCGTCTCGCAAAATAAGCGTAGGCATAACCCTCGTCATCTTTTGTTTTGATCTCAACGAGGGGAGCACCCTTGCCGAAGGCCTGATATTCAAGATTCGGCGGGATGGGGGTGACTTCGAGATTGTAGATCTTGCTAAACTCCTCGGCTTCGGTTAAAGCGGTACCGGTCATACCGGAGAGTTTTTTGTACATGCGGAAGTAGTTTTGCAAAGTGATGGTTGCGTAGGTCACGTTCTCGGGTTCAACCTTTACACCTTCCTTGGCTTCCACTGCCTGGTGCAATCCATCGCTCCAGCGGCGACCCGGCATGATGCGCCCGGTGAACTCGTCCACGATGACGACCTTGCCTGCCTGCACAAGATAATCCTTGTTGCGTTTGAACAGATGATGCGCGCGCATGGCTTGTTCGAGATGACCTCTTAGCCGCGCCTGTTCGGGTGTCACATCTTCAGGGCGGTCAGGGTCCATCAAGGGTTGGTTCAACAATTGTTCTGCGTGCGCCAACCCAACTTCGGTGAGCGAAACGTTATGATCCTTTTCGTTCACTTCATAATCTTCCGGCTTGAGTTGCTTCACAACCTGCGACATTCTGCCGTACCATTCCAGATCGCCTGACGCGGGTCCGGAGATGATGAGCGGTGTGCGCGCTTCGTCAATCAATACGTTGTCCACTTCATCGATGATCGCGAAATGATGTCCGCGCTGAACGCGGTCGCTCAAACGCATGGTCATGTTGTCGCGTAAATAATCAAAACCAAATTCGGAGTTGGTGCCATACGTCACGTCAGCTTCGTAAGCCAGGCGGCGATCCACCATGCGAAGATGGTGCTGGTCTTCATGAGGAGATTCGCGTTCAAGGTCAACGACGAACGCTTTCTTCCCATTCTCTGTTACCGCGGCCATCTGCAATACACCTACGGTAAGCCCGAGCATGCTGAAGATGGGAGCCATCCAGCGGGCATCGCGGCGTGCAAGATAATCGTTGACCGTGATGAGGTGGATGCCTTTGTCAAGTAAAGCATTGAGATAAATTGGCAGGGTGGCAACAAGCGTCTTTCCTTCGCCGGTTCGCATCTCTGCGATGGAGCCGCGATGAAGTGCGACTCCACCGATCAACTGGACATCAAAATGGCGCAGGCCGATCGTCCGTTTGGATGCTTCGCGGACTGCCGCAAACGCTTCGGGCAGAAATTCCTCGAGCGCTTCCTGCTCAGCCTTGAATTGTTCCCTTTCTTCCAGCCCCTCCAGATTCCCAAGTGACTCGATGATCCGTGCCCGGAACTCATCCGTTTTGGCGCGCAGTTCATCGTCACTGAACGCCTCAAACTGCGGTTCCAATGCGTTGACCTGTTCGGCAACGCCACTATATTGTTCTATGGTTTTTTTATTGGGGTCTCCCCCGAAGATTTTTACGAAGTTCTTGAGCATTCTCGACCTTTCGGGGCAAAATTATAGCACGCTGATGTACCTGACAACTATTTGACTTTCATTAGAAATAAAACAGGCGGCGGACATCTCCGCCGCCCAAAGGCATTTATATTAACGAATGTTTTACGGCATTACCCTACGGATTGTTACTATCCCGCAACCCTATTTGTTGTTATTTTTCTTATCCCTGGGTGGCCTTGGGGTCTGGCCAAAATGGTTGCCATTATTTCTCTTTGGACGAGGCGTTGGTGGACTACCTACCTTCTGTTCATCGACTTCATTGTCATTGGAATTTATGATCGATGGTAAAGCGGTAGACGAGATCGTTGGTGTGGGTGTGGGTATGGGTGAGGTCGTTGCTACCATGCTGGGTGTGGCTGATATCACGATCTCAGGCAGCGGGGATTCGATCACAGGGGGAGATACCTGCTCAACACTGGGGCCGGATGAGGATGATTGAAATATATCTGAGATCTTATCCCGGTAAATAAATGTGGCAACACTCGCCTCGATTACGATAGCAGCTAAAATGATCGTCTCCAACAGTGTACCTGCAGAGGAGGGGAGATGGCCTGTCGTGCCTTTTCCACTTTTTGCAATATTTTTTATCCCTGCACCGATTCCAATGCCAAGCCCAATATTGGCCATTTGATTTAAATAGCTTTGTCGGCGGGATGCCATTAATTTTTGGGGATATCCCACATCGGCATTTTTTAATTTCGCCAATAAGTCAATGATTACTTGTTCTTTCGGGTCGAATTCCATTCTTGTTTACCAACTGTCTCCAAGTTGCATACCGAGAGCCTTTCTCAACTTGGCGATGCCACGATTTTGAATAACTTTAATGTTGTTTACTTCCTTGCCAATGATTTCAGCAGTTTCCTTCAAACTGAAATCCTCCAGGAAGCGCAGGATGATCACGTGACGCTGGTCCTCGGTCAACTCAGTGTTCATGGCTGCGATGAGCGCTTCCATCATGACACGCTCCTCGATCTGTGACTGGGTGGGCGTGAATTGTCCTTTTTCATACGTTCCGACCGCAACATCCAGGGGAGCATTGTGCTGGTTGTCACGGGAACGGTCCACGACCAGGTGATATGCCGTCTGATAAAGGTAGGAACGCAGATTCGTGCGTGGACCCTTGCCAGCGGCGAATTGCTCCAGGAGCTGGGCGAACACATCTCCCACGATGTTATCTGCCACGATCGGGTCGTGACAAAGCCGCAGGGTATATTTGTAAATAGCAGGCGCGAACTGATCGAAGATGGCAGTAAGCGCTTCTTCGTCAAGTTTCTGAGCGGCTTTTAATAGAGCGACGCCGTCTGTCATCAGGCTTTGCTCCAGGCTTCATGCTCTATATAAAAGACGCTAATAATGGCACAAAAGTTACTACTTTGCATGATCGATGGACCCGGATTTCTATACTATTATAAACTGGTTTGATTGTCCAGCCCCATTGTTGTGATAAAGTTGTCATTTCCTTCAATTTGGGTTTGCCGGTTTGTGGTCTTGGTTAATAAAATTGTCATAATTTCAAGTGTAACAAAATATCCAGCCGGAGGGTCTATTCTGTGTTGTTATTGTTATAATTCAGAGAGGAGTTTAATATGTTTTCTTTTGAAGGACCCGACCGTCGCAAGGAAGAAGAACGAGTTCGCACTGAAGGACGTTTACCCCCCGGACAGTCTCTTACATTCAAGTTCCCGGTATTGCACTATGGACCGGTCCCGCATTTCAACCCTGCCACCTGGGATTTCCGCATTTGGGGCGAAGTGGAACAGGAAAAAAACTGGACCTGGGATGAATTCAACAAACTTCCGCGTGCAAAGATCCAGATGGATATCCATTGTGTGACGCGCTGGAGCAAGTTTGATACCGTGTGGGAAGGCATCTCAGTCAAGGCAATGGTGGAAAACGGTCTTTTCAAGATCAAGCCTGGTTCCACTCATGTGATGCAGCACGCCGAATATGGGTTTACCGTTAATCTTCCGCTCGAGGTCGTTCTCCAGGAGAACTTTTTACTCGCCACTCATTTCAATGGGGGGCCTATCTCACACGACCATGGCTATCCTTTACGCGGCGTGGTGGGATTCATCCCTGGGCGGGAAAATCTCGAGACACCCTATTTATGGAAAGGCGCCAAATGGCTCCGCTCCCTCGAGTTCATGCCGCGTGATCGTCGCGGGTTTTGGGAGCAGGCGGGCTACCACAACCGCGCAGACGTATGGCGCGAAGAACGGTTTGGATAAATGGAAATGAGCCTCTGAAAATTAGAGGCTCATTCTTTTTAGTAATCGAATATGTTACAAATCTCTACTCTGAAAGATGCGCACGGCGATAAATAGGACAACAATCAGATAAAGAAACGCATATCCGAGCATCAGTAGACTGGGAACGGATTTTGATGCAAATGGCGATCCGAAAAATGATCCCATCAACGGCGTTTGCATTTCGAAGGCTGCCCTCTTCCACAGGGACTCGCTTGGGTTGAGTAAACTCGTGATAATGCCAACTTTTATAGCTGTGTCGTTTTGAAGTATCGCACCGGACTCTTCGATCCAGCCTCCGATGAATGCCAGACCATATAAACCAAAAACAATTCCACCAGTGGCCAGCGCAGGAAACGCAGCCGAGAACATCAATGTGATCGTCATGATCAGGATGGACTCCATATAAATGAGTCCGAGACCAATGAACAGGTTGTCTGGTACATAGCCGGTTTGTATGAACACGCTGAGGACAATGCCGCCGGCCAGCAGCAGCACATACAAACCAAGCAACTCTGCAAAGCCAAGCCATTTTCCCAGCACAACATCTGCCCGCCGGATGGGTTTGGTCGCGATCGTTTGGATCGTACCGGAATTGATTTCTCCCGCCAGCGTGTCTGCTCCAAGCAACGCTGCCATTGCAACCGAAAGGAAGGTGGCAGCATATAACCCCATCATCAAAAATGCATTCGTGGATTCTGCGTTCATAATATTTGCAGCGGCTTGACTCGGCATATTCGCTGCTGTGTCCACTGCAATCTGCGTGAAGATAAAGTGTATACCGATCGAATAGATGATCACAAAGGCAACCCCCAATACAAGGCCAGCAAGCATAATGCGTCGGCGGATCGCTTCGCGGAAGGTCAGCCTGGCGATGATCGAAACGGGGCTCATAGACCACCGTCCTTGCCAACCGTTTCGATGAAGATATCCTCCAGTGACATTCGATTCGGCGTGATTGAGTACACTTCTGCGTCCTGCGAGACCAGATAACGCGTCAAATCTGGCAGGACTGTATCACTCGCAATGATCATATGAACGAACTCACCATCCAACTGAACTTCACGTCCCCATTGTGAAAGTCCATTCAACGACTCTGCTCCAAGATTGGAAACACGGATCGTGACACTGGTTTGGTCGCTGGATAAGGACGCCAGATCCAGCACGCGTACCACTTCTCCATGCTGGATAAAAGCGACGCGGTCACACGTCACTTCGATCTCACTGAGTAGATGCGAATTCAAAAAGACGGATGTGCCCTGCGCGCGGACTTCACGAATGACATCCCGCACGAGGCGGCGGCCGACCGGGTCCAGACCGGATGTCGGTTCATCCAGGAAGACGAGCGCAGGCCGGTTCAGCAAAGCTTGTGCCAGGCCGACGCGTTGCAGCATCCCTTTGGAGAATGTGCGTAGATGTTTGTTGCGAAAGGGAGTTAAGCCGACTCGTTCCAACAATTCATCGCGGCGTTGCTGCAGGTCATCTTTCTTCATCCCCAGCAACTGGCCGTGCAACAAGAGGAATTCATCGGCGCTCAGCCATTCCTGAAAACGGAAATGCTCCGGCAAAAAGCCGACGCGCCGCATGGCTTCCCGATTTCCAATGGGTTTGCCGAGTAGCGATGCTTCGCCGGACGTAGGGGCGATCAATCCCAACAGCATTTTCATCGATGTGGTCTTGCCTGCGCCGTTGGGTCCGAGAAAGCCAAACACCTCACCCTGCTGTACTTGCAGGGTGAGGCCTTTGACAGCGGCGTAATCGCCGAAGACTTTTCTTAAGAGATGGGTCTCGATTGCGTTAGTCACGGTGATTTGATTTCCATCTCGTCATTGCGAGAAGCCCGGAGGGCGACAAAACAATCTTATAAGCGGTTAGCAGATAAAGAATTACCTGTAAGATTGCTTCGTCGGGAAGATCATCCTCCTCGCAATGACGAATATGCAAATTATGGGAGAGAATTTGCGATCTCAAGTGCTTTCTGCGAGTTGCTGCCCAGTCCACCGATCGTATAGATAATGCCATCCTTGACCCAGAACAGTGCGAACTGTGGAGCGTCGTCGCTGGGGCGTTCGATCAGGGTACCGGTCACACCATCGACAGTTACTTGCTGGTAGGAGGCAGCATTCTTAGGGATGGGAACAACCAACGTAGATGTCCAGTCAACGGTGCTGGTAAACTGCGCAGCTTCCTCAGATGTCATGCCTGTGAATTCCAAACCGATCTGGGCGAGTTTGGCAATGTCGAGGCTGGCAGGTGCAGAAACTTCAGGACTTGGAATTTGGGCAAGAATGATACAGTCCGCATAGAACCGTCCGGGTGAGCCGCTCGTCTCCGTCTCCCTCTCCATCTCCCTCGCTGCTTCACTTTCGTTGCTCGGTTCGGGACAGGTTCCAAAGGCAATGCTGACGCTGGATGGAATATTAACCGATACGTCTGCGCCATCCACTTCCTCTGGCAGGACAAGGTCGCTGCGGCCTGCTTCGTCCAGCAGTGCCTGAGCTTTGGCTCGGTCAATCGTGAAGGCGAAGGATGCACCGCTCATTACACTGATGCGTGAGGGAGTTATATCCTGCGGGGCGCGCACGTTGAATCCTGCAAGCTGGCTTGCTTCATCGGTATTAGCGACGTTGACGGGATCACCGGGCTCGTTTTTGATTGTAACCGAATCAGAGATCAGTTGACTGATGTCGCGACCGACCACGCCATCCAATTGTTGCATGCCGGTGAAATCAACTGGAACAACTGTCACGCGCTGGACGCGGAACAAGCTGAGCAATTCACCTGCCAGAGCGCGTGTGCCGGGGAAGGCAAGGACGAGAGTGAGTATCAGCAAAATAGACAAGCCATATTTCATGGCAGGGGAAGCAAACAACCTTCTAAACATGTTAGTCTCCTTTTGAATGAGTTTGTATTCGTTGAAACGGTGCCAGGCGGATGGGGCGGAAAAACCCGCGTCCCTGGTTGGGGAAGAGAGAAAAGCCAGTTTACCGGCGATCAGTTCGGACTGAGTCCGAACCGCTGCCTGTCGAGTCTGGCAGGAAGTGCAGGATTCGAGATGGTCCAATCCCGCCTGATCCAGCTCTCCATCCAACGCCGCACGTAGTTGACCGTCGTCTAAGTGTGTTTTCATCTTTCTTCCTCCTGGGTGAGGGCACGATATCGTTTTTCGAATTCACGCTCTGCGCGAAGTAATAACGGACCGATGGAAGTGGGGGACACTTGCAACGCGGCGGCAATATCCTTATAGCTCATATCCGAGTAGCGCATGATCAATATTTCTGCCTGACGTGAGTTCATTTGACCGAGGACGATGCGTACAAATTGCCGATCTTCTTTTTCAGCCAGGATCCTGGCCGGCTGACTTTCGCGTGTTTCATCCAATGCATCTTTACCGGCGTTGATTTCATATTGTTCCCGGCGTTTGAAGCTTCTGATGGATTGCAACGCCAGGTTGGATGCCACTTTGTATAGCCAGCCGCGAATATTGAATACATCCTGCCCTGCAGGGCGATGTTTATACAGCCGGAAAAAAGTTTCCAAAGCCAGGTCTTCCGCTTCGGCTGGGTCTACGACCATGCGCGACAACAGTCGGTGGATCGATGTCCAATACTCGTGGAAGATGGTTTCAAACGCATCGTCGGATTTGCTGTTGCTCTTGCTGAGCTTCATTTGGTGGGGAACACTTTCGTGCCTTAGGGATTCATCCATCAATCCTTGGTCTTTCTAACAGGATAATCCCGCTCGATTGGAAAATGAGACAGATTTCTTACCGCTTGCCACATCATTCGCTAAACTTTTGGAACAAATTGCAGGCTGGATTTTAAACTTCTGGTTTAAATAACTATGCGGCACTCTGTAATATTGTATCCCCATTGGCATTGCGTGGTTATGCTGAGTCGGCAGTTGCAGAATTCTTCTTCAATCGTCTTATTCCAAGCCAGATTCCAATTGCAAGGATCACAAAACCCAGTGTCAACCCGCTGAGGTTGCTGAGCACATCACTCACCACCTCCCATTGTGTGCCGAAGAGATAGCCCAGCCCACCGTAGCCAAATATCCATATGGCTTCACCGAAAAAATCATAAATCAAGAATCGTCTAAAGCGAAAATCGCTTGTGCCTGCAATGAGGTTGACTGGCACCGCAATTCCCGTAATTAAAAAACGCGTCCAGAAAACAGACATTCCCCCCCAACGATTAAAAGTCGATTCCGCTTGCATCCACCTCTCCGAGCCTTGAAAGCGACGCAGGATAGGTTCACGGGCAAAATACCCCATCCCGTAACTCAGACTATCGCCAAGAACAACGCAAACCAATGCGATAAGCCCGGTGGTGTACCAGGTGAGGAGTCCCTGCCTGCAAAAGGCGCCGACAGCAATCACGATCAGAGTTGCGGGAAAGGGTGCACCTATTGCACCGATAAATACAATTGCGCCAAGAATGGGCTCGCCATAGTTGATAATTTGAGTAAGCAGAAAATCAGACATGCTATTTTCTGCCTATGGAGCAGGTGGCGGGAAAGTAGGTGCACTGCGGGCGGTGGGTATCTGTTGTGGTTGGTTTGCCAACACTGCGGCTTTGACCTTTTCAAGGACGATCCCGTTTTCCTTTGGATAATATTCCCGATTTAAGTCGTTCAGGCTTTTTTCCTGATTTCCCTCTGGAGGAATATTGAGTGCTTCGAAAAGCACATGCGGTGGCACATGATACATTTTTGAAATGAACGGGATCGTCATCCAGTCCCTGATCAACTCCACATCAGTTTCGACTTGCTGAGCTTCCGCAGGAGAAAAAGGCGGGGGACGATGCCCGCGAAATTCCCTGAATGCCCGGAGAGTTCGCAAGCCGAAGAAGCCAATGATCAATATGCCAACAACAATGAGACCAATTGTTAGTACACGTTGCCTGGCTGGTGTCATCTTATTCCTGCCACTCTAACTCGAACTCACCAATCGCAACCGTGTCGCCTTCCTGCACGCCAGCTTGTCGCAAAGCTTCATCCACGCCGAGTGTTTCCATGATCTTCTGAAATCGTCGCAGCGAGCCATCGTGTTCCCAATACGTCATTTTGGCAGCGCGTTCGATGGCTGTTCCGGAGATGCGCCATTTGTTCCCATCTTCGCGCGTGACAACAAACTCGCGCGGGTCTTCCTTCGGTTTATAGACTGGCATCGGCGGTTCAACTTCTTCGAGTGGAGGAGCATCTGCCAGTTTTTGATGAGCCTTGTTCAGCAGGTCACGTGTATTCGTGCGCGCCAGGGCCGAAATCGTGGTCAATTCAACTTTGAGTTTTTTGAACTTTTTTTGGATATCAGCGAGTCTTTCCTGGACTTCGGGCTGGTCTATTTTGTTGAGCGCTACAAGCTGTGGCTTTTTTCCGAGATTCGGATCGAAGAGCGACAACTCGGTATTGATCTGGCTGTAATCGGCGATGGGGTCATCCGATAAGCCATCGAGCAAATGGATCAATACACGCGTCCGTTGAATGTGACGTAAAAAGTCATGACCAAGCCCCGCGCCCTGCGACGCACCTTCAATGAGACCAGGGATGTCCGCGAGCACGACCGTTGTGTTGACGTCAATTTCCGCAACCCCGAGATTCGGCTCGAGCGTAGTGAAGGGATAAGCCGCGATCTTCGGTCTGGCATTCGTCAACACAGAAAGGAGGGTCGATTTGCCCGCGTTCGGGACGCCGATCAGCCCGATATCGGCGATCAACTTCAGTTCCAGTTTGATGCTCTTCTCCTCGTATGGTTCCCCTTTTTCAGCGGTACGCGGCGCCTGATTGCGCGACGTCGCAAAGTGTTGATTCCCGCGTCCGCCGCGCCCACCTTTGCAGATGACCAATTTTTGGCCGGGGTGGGTCAAGTCGCCGATGAGGTCGCCTGTCTCTGCATCGAAGATGATCGTGCCCGGTGGGACGTAAAGGATGAGATCCTTGCCATACCGCCCTGACATTTGAGAAGGTCCGCCTCTGATGCCATCCTCGGCCTTGAACTTTTGATTCTGTCGAAACGCTGACAGCGTGTTGAGCGTGGCTTTGACCTCAAAGATAACATCGCCGCCCTTTCCGCCATCACCGCCATCGGGTCCGCCCATGGTGATGAATTTCTCGCGATGGAAATGCACCATGCCATCGCCGCCCTTACCTGATTTTACGTGGATTACTACCTGGTCTGTGAACATAGACTTCTATTCTATCCTATTATCCTATGGCTTGATTTCACCAGCTATTTCCCATATTTGTGATTGCCTGCATTTGCAAAATTGATAAACGTCAGGTGGGGGAAACCCGTATGGATTTTATGGCGAGTAAGTATATGATGTGCCTATGAGTGAAAAAGACTTAATGGATGATATTTCTAGCTTTCATCAGGGCGTGTTCCTGATTGTCAATAAACAGATCATTCCTCTGGTGAAGGATGTGACGACGTTGGGTCGTCAGCTGGAGAACGATATTGTCTTCCACGAGGAATTCCTGTCCCGTTTTCACGCGGAGATTATCCATGAAAATGGAAAATATGTTTTGTGCGACAAACAGTCCACCAGTGGGACATTTGTGAACAGCAGGAGAATTGACCGTTGTGTATTAAACTCGGGCGATTTGATCTCCCTGGCAAACATATACATTATGTTCGTAAATAATAATCCGAAAATTGCCGGTAAGGCTCTGGGAATGACTCAAAGCCTGCGTCAGGATGGTTTACCTGTATATGAAGGACAATCATGATGAAAAGTTCAAAAATCCTTATTATTGATGATGAACCTGCATTGAGAATTGGTTTGGCTGCCATAATAAAACGTCGCGGATACGAAGTATTCACTGCCAGCGATGGGTACGAGGGAATACAAAAAGCCAGAAGTGCCCTGCCTGATCTCATTCTTTCTGATGTAATGATGCCTCCGCCCAATGGATTCGAGATGCGCAGATTAATGAGTCAGGATCCGCAACTCGGATCGATCCCATTTATTTTTCTTACCGCCCGTACAGGTGTGGATGATCGTGTAACAGGGATCCGTGGCGGCGCAGACGATTATGTTGTAAAGCCGTATGTGCCTGATGAATTGCTTGCCCGCATCGAAGCGGTCTTGCGGCGCGTTGAAATGGAACAGGCGCGCGGCCGTGAGCAAATGACGGAAATTGCCCGGCGGAACATGGAAAAGTTAAAACAGGAGATCCTGCAAAATTTTCATCATGAATTGCGTACGCCTTTGACCAATATTGTCATGTCTCTTGAGCTGGTTGTTGCCGATAAGTTTAGCAGCCCCGAGGAACAGATTCGTTTTATCCGCATGGCGCTGTCAAACGTTGACCGGCTGGAATCTCTTGTCACGGATTTCATCCTGTTGACCAATATCGATCATGGGGATCTCAACAAGATTCGGCAGTCCATTGAAGTGAATAACCATATATTAATGCCAGTATTCAAAATGTTGGAGAGATATAAATCGAAGGATCTCGATTTCATCCAGGATATTAATGTTCAAAATAGCATCACATCACCGCGCCGTGAACTTACTCATGCCCTGCTCCACCTGGTGAACAATGCATTCAAATTCAGCCCGGATAAAGGAAAAGTGAAATTGTTTATCGAGTCGTGTGCAAATGGAGGAGCGGTCATCAAGGTGCAGGATGAAGGACCCGGCATCCCGGTGGAATTACGGGAAAAGGTCTTTGAACGGAATTACCAGATCAGCCAGGGAGATTCCAGAGCCCACGAAGGTCTTGGGGTTGGGTTGACCATCGCACGGGCGGTTTTCGAAAACTTTGGGGGAACAGTCACCATCTTGGACAGCCCTACCGGTTGTTGTGTACAGGCAGTGATCCCTGACCAACGACCCGAAGATATTATCTATGGATGAGAGAACCATTCCCCTGCAACGGTATTTCGAATCACAAAAAGTGCAAATCAGGGATCAAAATCAAAATTGGGGTGAAGATCTGCACTACCGTGCCTTGTTTGAACAGACAGGGGAATGTGTGTTTATCATTGGTCTCGACCTTCGCTATATCGCGGCAAACCATCAGGCACTGGAACTTCTCGGATATGAAGAATACGAATTGATCGGTATGCCTGTCAGTGAAGTGATTTCCCTGGATGATGAACTCGGGCATGTAACATTCATCGGTGAAAATACCGATTTGTATGAGCGTATCTTGAACAAAAAGGATGGCTCCAGGTTGCCAGTGGAGATCAGCACATCCATCGTCTATGATGAAAAGAATAGGCCCGCATATATCCAAAGTATTGCACGGGATATCTCCGAGAGAAAAAATGCCGAGCAAATCCTGAAACGACATACCCGCATTCTCTCGGTGATCAGCGACGCGACAGCACGTTTACTGCGAACATCCAATATAGAGACAAAAATACCTGAAGTGTTGGAATCCATGGGACGGGCAATGGACGTATATTGTTGTGCCATCTTTGAGGTAAATACTTTCTCTGCCAGCCCGGAAATCAATATCCAATATCAATGGAAAAAGCAGGATACCACCGGTTTCAATATTGCAATGGTGCTTCAGCCTTTGATGTCAACGCTTCTCAATGCGCCAGATGACTTCTTCTCTTCTGATTATCAGGCCGATGATCAAGCAGCGTCCTCCGACCTGTCTTTTGCCTTCATGCCAATTCATGGGACTTTGGGATCGTGGGGATTCCTGGGACTTTTTTACCAAAAGAAAGATCTTGCTTCGATCCAGTCAGATCGGGATGCGATTCAAACAGCCGCCAATCTCATTGGCTCGGCTTTACAGCGAAATCGTTATGAAGAGACCATCCGCCTGAACGAAGCTCGTAATCGTATTATCATAAATGCCCTGCCCGACCTGATCATCAGGATCGATATTGATGGAATTATTTTGGACTACAGTGCAAATCCGGATCATCCGTTATATATCCACCGCGATGTGATCTCCGGCAAAAAATTATCGCAAACCTGGCCTGAGGAAATTGTCAAAAAGATCATTGGGAGTAAAAACCATCTGATCTTTACATTGCCGAATTGGGTCAGTGGATTCCATCTCCCAGGTGCTAACGGCATCTATGAATCCCGGCTTTATCCAATCAGTTCAATTGAAGCGTTGATTGTTATGAGAGATGTTACAGAACAGGAAAGGCTGAACGAAGCAAAGTCTGATTTCATTCATCGTGCCTCACATGAATTGCGAACCCCGCTTACGTCCGCGATCCTGATGGCAGACCTGATCCAGGATGGTGGAACATCTGAAGAGTTGGATGAATACTGGCAGATTCTCAAAAGCGAATTGAATCGCCAGAAAATCCTGATCGACCGCCTCCTGATCGCGGGTCGGTTGGAGAATGGGATGATGAAACTGGAATACATGCCGATGGATCTCATCCCGATCCTGGAAGAATCGATGCTGGCAGTCAAGCCGATTGCCAACAAGCGAAAAGTTTCTGTCAGACTCACTGCTGAAGAAAGAGCCGTTATCCTGGGCGATAAAAGCGGATTGCAGCAGGTATTTATCAATTTGATCAATAATGCTGTCAAGTTTTCGCCAGAAGGAAGTGCGGTCGAAATTGAAGTAACAAAAACTGATGACGAGGTGATGGTTCGTATTTTAGATCAAGGGCTTGGCATCCCCGCTGATGCGTTACCACATCTGTTTGAACGTTTCTACCGTGCGAAGAATGTCACGATCGCTGAAATACCAGGCAGCGGCATTGGGCTTTACATCGTGAAATCGATTGTGGAAGAATTGGGCGGAAGGATCAACGTTGATAGTGTCATAAACCTGGGGACGACATTTACAGTCAGCTTAAGGCGCAGGAAATAATAAAATCACCAATTTTTGCCATTTAGTCATTTAATTTGCTTTTTTCCATGTTGTCAATACAAATATATTAAAACAGTTGGCCGCGATTTGAATGCCGCGGCTATAATTGTTTTTGTTTTCGTTGTTACCTTTTGGGTACTCATTGCAACTTAAATTTGGGACTTTCAAATGAAGCCGCATTATCGCCTGCTGACATTTTGTCTGTTATTCATCGCATGGCTCCTGCCCTCCGCGCCGGTTCACGCGGGGACTTTAGGCCTGCCTCCTTTGCAGGGGGAATCGCCCACGCCGACGCCTTCCGCACCAACCCCTGCGGAGATCATCGAAGCGGTCAACAACCTGAGACTCTCGTATGGTTTGTATCCGCTTTCTATTCATCCTGTCCTCATGCAAGTCGCGGCAGAGCAGGCGAACGCGCTTGCCGCATCGGAAGGCGCTGTTGGACATGAGCGTCCATGTGGAATGACCCTCGGAGAACAGTTGCTGTCAATGGGCTATCCGCTTTTGGGGGACCTCACAATGGACGGCTATCGCTCCGAGAACTGGGTGACAGCTTTAACGATAGAGGATGCCATCTCCTACTGGTTGGGCGACGATGAGCACACCAACACCATGCTTTCCCCCAACCGCAGTGATATCGGTGCGGCGGTGGCGGTCGGTGACCAGACTTATGTCGTGCTTGAAACCGCATGGAGCACCAGCAGCGGAAAAATGCAATATGACGCCTATCGCATCCTGACGGGCATCCCGATGACCCAGTCGGCTTGCATGGGGATGGCAACGCTCAACGCCGATGGCAGTATCTCGCAATATTCCATGCCTGTTGCGGTCAGCACTGCCCGCCCCGATGGGGATGTGGTTCACGAAGTTAAGTATGGACAAACATTATGGAGCCTCGCCGATCAGTACAAGGTCAGCGTGGAGCAGATCAAACGCCTGAACGGACTCGCCGAAGATACCATCGTCCCCGGTTGGAAGTTGTTGATCCAAAAAGCCGCGACGCAGCCCGCGCCTGTCACAGCTACACTTCCCACCGTAGAAGTGACTGAAACAGGATACCCAACATCTATTCCCTTTCACACTGCTACGCTAACCGTTACACCAACCATTCCATCCGTACCTGTGGGTCAATTCGTCAAACAAAACAGCACGATTGTCGTCGCGCTATTGGTCAGTTTTTCTGTGTTGGTCGCGGGATTGGTGGGGATTAGGAAGAAGAAAGAGTGATTTAAAGCGACTGTACTTTAATTACCTACTCTTCTGCCATCCGGGATTGTAAAACAAAACGTTGAGCCTTTTCCCAGCCCTTCTGATTCCACCCATATTTTTCCGCCGTGTGTTTCGATGATGCGCTTGATGAGCGCCAGCCCAATCCCTGTGCCTTCACTGGTGGAATTGAGTTTATCGAACAAGCCAAATATTTTAGTGTGATATTTTGATTCGATGCCAATGCCCTTGTCTCTGACAAAGATAACTTGTTCACCCCCCTCTTCCTTAACATCAATCTCGATGACGGGGTCAGGTTGATTGACCGAATATTTTACGGCATTATCGATCAGGTTTTCCATCACTTCGCGCAGTCGCACGCGGTCCCCATAGAGAGTTGGGAGATCTGGTGAAATATTTACCGTGGCTTTATTGAAGCGTACTCGAGCGTCCAATGTTTCCAGCGCTTCCTGTGTCAGTTTAACGAGATCAACTTCCTCGGGCGGGTTAATGATGCGTCCGATCCGTGAGAGTTCGAGCAGGCCTGTGAGCAATTCATTCATCCTGTCTGCCGCGCTTGAGATGCGCTGGATGTCGGATTGAATTTTGTCATGTTTGTTTTGCCCGATATCTTTTTCGAGCATTCCGAGAAACCCCTTGATGGTTACAAGCGGATTGCGCAAGTCATGCGAGACGGTGTATGTGAACCGTTCGAGTTCGGCGTTATTGGCCTCGAGTTCGGAGATGAGTTTTTTCCGTTCCACCAATTCTTTCTGCAGGGCCTCATGCAAATTTGCCTGTTGCAGTGCGATTGCAAGTTGGTTTGCAATGTCATGTGTAATCTCTGCATCTTCGCTGTTGAAAGAGTTCCCGGCATGGCGACCAAGATTGAGCGCGCCGATCAGCTGTCCCTGAGCCATGAGCGGGACAGTGAGCCAGGCCTGGATGTCCACTTCCTTTGCCAACCTTAAATCAAATTCAGTGGCTTGTAGATCCTTGCGCACATCCTCTGAAAACCAGGGTTTGTTCTCCAGAAGGGTGTCGATCACGCGTTGACCGAATTCCTCGAATGAAATGGGTGTATCTGGAATCGTAACTTTCTCCTCGAAATCGGCCGTAAGGAAAGAGGCTTCCTGTTTGTTGAGATCGAACAGGGTAACACTTGCACGTGGACAAGGAATCAACTGACGGATTTGAATGAGCGCATTCAGGGCAATTTCATGGATAGCGCGGGCAGAGAGCAGGGAACGGTCGATCTCATGCAGGATTTCCAGACGGGCCGTAGTATGTTGCAGGGCTGTCTCAGCCTGCATGCGTTCGGCGAGTTCCTGCCGAACGCGGACCAGGGCTTCATCAATACTTTTGACTGCAAGATACAGCAGGATGGCGATGATCGTGAAAACTACGCTGAACGTTACGCCTTGAGAAATGGTGACAGCGAGGGTTGGCTGGGGCAACAATCCATTTATCTCTGCAAGCAACAACGTGATGATTGTTGTGGCACTAAGTCCGGCCATCCAGGCAATCGCGCGGCGGCTTATTGTTAAACCCGCTACGATAAGTGCTAGGATATAGAAAGAAGTCGCTGGTGCGCGGATGGTGCCGATGTTATAGACAGCCAGGGTCGTAGCGGCAAAAATGATAACAACCGTTACTCTGCCAGCCGCTGCAACTCGTCCGGCAAGCATAATGAGTCTCGTTCCAAAGATCGTCAGCCAGGCGCATGCAATGATTATCAGGATCCTTTCGAACCGCGGAATCGGGCCTCCCAGAATGACACCTGCAAAAAGCACCGGCAGGGCAAAGAGGAATGTATTCAATACCACGTTCAAAAGCAACGCGCTGCGCGTTTTATCTTCGTCTTCACGGAATATAGGGGCTTGAGACCATCTCAAGAAAGTCGCTAGAATTTTGATTTTCACTTGGACAAGCTCAGTCGTTAGCACGGATTAAGTTGCTAATTTCATTATGATACAAGACAGGAGTTGGATGAATTCTATCATCCGTCTCCTGTTTTACTCAAAGGTGACTGCCATGTCCAGGATGACTGTCACTTTGTCTCGTATCCCTACTGTCTGGGATTGTAAAATAAAAAGTTGAACCTTTTCCCGATCCTTCTGATTCCACCCAAATCCTGCCGCCATGTGTTTCAATAATGCGCTTGATAAGGGCGAGCCCAATGCCTGTGCCATCGCTGGTCGGATCCAGTTTATCAAAGAGACCAAAGATCTTTGTCTGGAATTGCGGCTCGATACCCATGCCGTTATCCTTGACGAAAAAGATTGGTTCTTTCCCTTTCCTCATACCAATCTCTATCAATGGACGTTTTTGTTCACCCATATATTTGGCAGCGTTGTCAATCAGGTTTTCGAAAATTTCATGAAGTCGTTTGCGGTCGCCATAGATAACGGGCAGATCAGAAACCAGGTTGACCATGACATTGTGGGAACGAAGTTGCCCGTCCACCGTTTCCAGCGCCTCCCGGACAAGCTGGGAAAGTTCAAATTCCTCGAACGGATTAGTGATGCGACCCACCCGCGACAGCTCAAGCAGATCAGACAAGGTGTTGCGCATCTTGTCTGCCGCTTTTAATACGCGAGGGATATCGTTTTGCGCTTGTTCATATCTGCCGTCGCGCAAATCCTTTTCGATGCTTCCGAGAAAACCCTTGACTGTGACAATGGGAGATTTCAATTCATGTGAGACCGTATAAGTGAAGCGTTCGAGCTCTGCAATTTTCTGTTCCAGTTGTTCATTGATTCTTTTAAGTTCCTGCTGGCGAAATTGTTCCAAATTGCCGAGATGCCACATAAAAGTCAATACGAGACCGGTTGCCAGCATGAGGAAGAACCACATGCTGCGCAGACTCCAAAAGGGGGATGATTCAGATACCTGGTCCTGTAAAGACAGAAGAAAAAGAATGGTAATGAGAATGCAGGTTGAGATGGCTGTCGTCCATCTTAAGGAGAAAAAAATGGCTGTCAGTAGGATTGGGATCATGAGGAAAGCCAAAAAGATGGATTTCCCATCGGAGGAAAACGCGACATAGGTGAACACAACAGCAATTGCAATGACCACCCCGCCTGCCGCGTAACGGTTATATCCCATTCGATTGGCAATATACATGCCTGTCACGATTACCAGTACGACAATCCCTCCCTGAACTTCAGGCTCGTTGATGTCACTTGGATCATACCTGATGACAATGATCAGGATCGTCATACCGAGCAGGATCAACACAAGCAGAATTGTGGAAAGCAGGCGTGATCGTTGAAGCTTTTCCGCATTCGTCACGCGAGGATCTGGATTTAACAACCATTTTACAAAGGATGAAAGGAAGTGTGTCATTCGTTGCCTGTACTGCCCTCCATTTTACATGAAAAGAGTCGGGCAATCCTTCACCCGACTCCCAACGATAAAACCATCCCACTAACGAGCTACAAAACTAAGATGTGGTCAGCCACCAAATATACTTAGCATCTGTCCATTCAGCCAGAACACTCGATCCATCCGGTCCCAGCAGGCTCATGTGATGTGAGAATTCAGAAGTCGAGTACGTTGAAGTGAGCAGGAACTCACCATTCATGAGCAAAGCAGGGAATGCAAACAGCATCGCTTTGTGGGTGATGAGCTGCAGATTGGACGTATCGAGTATCTCCGTCCACGGCGCGTCTGGTCCCCAGTTCCTTAGATATAGGAACCGGCCATCGGGTGAAAGAGACATCTCGGTGGCATCCGTTTCGAGGCGTTCCACGCGGCTGCCATTGTCCGTCTGGATGATCTCCAGTCCAAGCGGGGTCTGCTCCATTTGCCAGTTTCCCTGCTTATCCTGAAAAGAGACGCGGTCCATACCGACAACGTACAGGAACTGACCGTCAGACGATATGGCAGCTTGTTTGTTGGTCCCATCCACAATTTTGGCAGAGGCCACGCCAGCGGTCAGAGACAGCAACCGTTCGAACCAGGTGAGTTTGGTCTGGATTTCAACCGTGTTTATCTTTTGGGTCGTGAAATTCACTGTGGTCAGTTGCTCGGAATCGGCGTGGACAACGTATAGAATGTCCTGGTTAGGAGCAAACGTCAGACCTGGGCTGATATGGAGAGCCTGACCCGGTTCATAAAGGGCAGCCAAAGTAACGTTTTCATCCTTCGGGAAGATTCCGTCGTGGACATCCTCCAATTCTACCGACCAGCGCGGACTCAAATCAGCCGCATCGAGCAGGAGTATCTGTGGCGGACCTGCGCTCAACCCGTTTCCTGTATTGCTGGCTGGACTGTAAAGCATCAGCGCCTCGCCGCTTTCGGTGAATTTTATATGTGTGACGAAAGAATCCGTCGGGCTCTGGGCTGTGATTACCCCCTTTTCAACGTTGACCATTGTCAACTTGTGACTGGTTTCACCGTGTGCGATCGCCAGTTGCTTTCCATTGGGGCTGAATATCATGTTGCTCGCCCAGCCAATCAACTCCAGTTCGAAACGTTGAGTCTTCCATGACGGAAGATCAATCAAAAACAGACTGCCATTGTATGTACTTTCATCGGGAAAGCTCACTACGGCAAGCTTGCGCCGGTCGGGCGAGAATGCATGGAAGGATGTGTAGCCGAGCGAGATGGGCGTGTAGCCGGGCAGGGCAGTCCTGCTGGCAGGATCGAACGGGTAGAGCACATTGCCCTCCGAACTGCCTTTCCACTCGGTGACGAGCAAACTGGTCTCGAAGGTTCCATTAAGGGTGGGGACGTCAGATCCAGGCTTGCTGACTTCCTCCGGAGCAACCGTCGGATTGGCGGGAGCCGCACAGGCTGTCAGAGCCAGGAGGAATGTCAAAATAACAGTAAGAAATCGCATGTTCTTCTCCTTCGGATAAGTGTTCCTAGATACATACACCGCAAAAAAGTTATGCGTTCCCTGCACCCTAAATAAAATCGGCCTGCCTCACTGGCAAGCAGATTATCAAACCAAGAAACCTTCCAACTATATTAATAAATAAGGAGTCCAACGACTCCCGTCGTTGGAAGCCCAAAGTCAGGGGATCTTGGACTTCGCAATTTTTATCACATAAAAAAGGAGCCGAAGTTTATTTCCTCCGACTCCCTTCCCAACTACAAGACTATTCAACTACCAAACTACAAAACTATTTCTTTCCAAACTTCTTCATCAAGATATCCTGCAAGGTGGGCTGACCGATCTCCTGTAGTTCGTATCTCACACGCTGATAGGGTTTCGTGATCTTGATGACGCGTGTCAGGTCAATGGGTGTGCCGATGATAACCAAATCCACGTCGGATTTATTGATCGTCTCTTCCAGGTCTTTCATCTGTGCTTCGCCGTATCCCATGGCGGGGAGGATGGGTCCCGTCTTCGGATATTTGGCATAGGTCGCTGCGATGGATTTGACCGCGAATGGGCGCGGGTCAACGATCTCTTTTGCGCCGAAGCGCCGCGCCGCAACGTAACCGGCGCCATACGCCATCTCACCGTGGGTGAGTGTCGGTCCATCTTCCACGACCAGAACGCGTTTGCCGCGAATTGCTTCAGGGTCATCGACAAAGAGCGGGGAGGCGGCTTCGATCTGGATCGCGTTCGGGTTCAACTTGCGAAGTGACTCGCGAACCTTGAAAACACTCTCGGGATCAGCCGTATCGACTTTGTTGATAATGAATACATCCGCGAGCCGGACGTTGGTTTCACCCGGATGGTAGGAAGCTTCGTGTCCGGGACGGTGCGGGTCAGCAACCACGATTTGCAAATCAGAAACATAGAACGGGAAGTCATTGTTACCGCCGTCCCACAGCACAATGTCCACTTCCTTTTCTGCCTGGCGTAGAATCTTTTCGTAATCAACGCCTGCGTAGACGATCACTCCGTTGTCGATGTGAGGTTCGTATTCCTCGCGCTCTTCAATGGTTGTCTCATGTTCATCGAGATCATCGTAGTCCGCGAAGCGTTGCACTTCCTGGCGCACCAGATTTCCATAAGGCATTGGGTGACGGATGGCTGCGATCTTGTATCCCATTTCTCTCAGGATTAAAGATACCCGCCTCGTTGTCTGACTTTTGCCTGACCCCGTCCGAACCGCGCAGACCGAAACGACAGGCTTGGTCGACTTAACCTGGGTGTATTTCGTCCCCATCAAGCGGAAGTCCGCGCCTGCCGCGTTGACCAGAGAAGCCTTGTGCATAACGAATTCATGTGGAACATCGGAATATGCAAAGACGACCTGTTCCACGCCATGCTGTTTGATCAGGTCGATAAGATCTTCCTCCGCGTGGATGGGGATTCCGCTTGGGTACAGCGAACCAGCCAGTTCCGGCGGGTAGAGGCGTCCCTCGATGTCGGGGATCTGAGTCGCAGTGAAGGCAACGACTTCATAATCCTTATTCCCGCGGAAGAACGTGTTGAAGTTGTGGAAGTCACGTCCGGCCGCGCCCATGATGAGTGTTTTGATTACCATAGGGTTCTCCTATTATTAAAAGCCACGCTGAGGACAGTGTCCAAAGAGTCTCCACTTTGGTTTTGAGCCTCTCCGTTTTTACTCAACGTGACATTTTATACAGTAATATGATTCTAAATAAAACAGGCTAAACGTAAAGATAACGTTTAGCCTGTTTCCTACATGACCTCTGGCGCCTGAATGTCAAGCAATCGAAGGGCATTGGCAATTGTCTGCTTTGCGGCGGCTACCAACCGCAGACGTGAATTTTTCACGCCCTCGTCTTCGCTCTGTAAAACAGGCACGGCATGGTAGAAAGAGTGGAACGCATTTGCCAGTTCGTACGCATACGCCGCCATCACCAGTGGACGATATTCATTCGCGGCCTGTTGCACTGCATCGGGGAAGCGCGAAATCTGCTCGATCAATTCGATCTCATGTTTGGTGAGTTCATAGTCAAATATTGCAGATTGAACATTTGACATTTGACCTTCAACTTTTGACTTTTTTAGGATCGAATTGGCCCGCACATGCGCATTCTGAATATACGGTCCTGTGCGTCCATCGAATGACAAGGCTTCATTGATGTCGAAGACAATGTCCTTGTTGTTATCCACCGAAAGCATGGAATAGACCAGCGCGCCCAAACCAATCTGCTCGGCAATTTTTACGCGTTCAATTTCAGGAACGTTTCCGCTTCTCTCGGATTCCACAGCCAGCACGCGCTTGATGGCTTCATTATAGACTTCCTTGAACAAGGCTACACGTCCCCGCCGCGCAGACATGGCTCCTTCGGGGAGCGTTACATAGCCATACGACAGGTGATAACACTTGGATGCCTGTGGAAAGCCCCACAATTCCAGAATCTTGAATATCTGCTGGAAGTGCAGATTCTGACGGAAGTCCACCACATAGATCGAGCGGTCAACATGATACTGTTCGAATTTCTGTTTTGCCAGTGCCAAATCCTTTGTCGAGTAAAGTGTTGTGCCATCACTGCGCAGGATGACCATCGTGCGATATTTTTCCTTGGTCAAACCAAGTTTCTCATCGATTTTGACAATAACGGGTCCGCCTTGCGCTCGTTCATCTTCCGCGATGCCTTTGGCGATCAATTCATCCACGATCTCTTTGCCCAGTTTGTTCGCTTCGCTTTCATAAAACCAAACATCCATCTTTATATCTAACATGCTCAGGATATCCCGAAATTCCTCGAGGCTCCAGTCGCGCGTCACGCGCCACAACTCATGCACATGCGGATCGTCAGCTTCCCATTTGCGGAGCATTTCTCGACGTTCAGAGTCGTAGGCCTCGCGTTTTGCAGTATCCTCCGGGGTCTCGTTTTCTTTCTTCTCCAACAAGGCTGTCGCTTCAACATAGATCTTTAACAACCATTGTCCGCGTTCATGAATGCCCTCGGGTTCCTGACCCTTATAGAATTTGTCGTAAGCCCACACAATTGTGATTACACCCAAGCCCATATCACCGGGATAGGTGGCGCGAATCGTTTCAAAACCTGCAAACTCAACCAACCGCGCCAAAACTTCACCCAAAATCGCGGTGCGCGCATGCCCAATGTGAAATGAATGATGTGTGTTCGGCTGGGCATATTCGACCATGACGCGTTCATTTTTTGGCGCGCCCCGACCGAAGTCCGCGCGCGAGGCGAGCACTTCATCCACCACTCGACGCGCATAATCAGATGTCTCGAAGTAGACGTTGAGATAGCCCTTGACTGCCTCCGCGTGACTGATCCCCTCCAGGCTTCCGATCTGATCCTTCGACCCGCTCAGGACGGCGCCTTTCACCTGCTCGGCGATCTCCTGGGCGCGTTGCGGCACAGGAAGTTTCTTCCCTTTGCCCGCGCGTGCCTCGTCGGCCGCGGTCTGGAAGAATGACGTTGCCATCCCCCATTCACCTGAAAAGGGGATGGCTGTCCATTTCAATTGGGCAAGCGCGATGTCGTTCGCCGTGCAGTATGCTTTTATTTTTTCTTCGATGAGTTGTTGGATGTCATTGAACATGGTTTTTGGATTATATCATTTGGGTTCTGTAGGGCGGATTGGTAAGCCGCCATTTCGCGGGATACCACATCGTACTCGAAAGATATCCTGCACCATAAGTTAAACAAAAGCGGGAGTCGAAAGACTCCCGCAATGTGCGCTTATGTTTGTACTACTCGGACTACTTTGAAGTCTTTTTCGCTTTGGGCGTTTCAGCAGATGCTTCCGCCGGCTTGAATGAAGCCAGTTTCTTCATCAGGCGTCCCTTGCGACGGGCGGCGTTGTTCTTGTGGATCACACCTTTTTCGGCAGCTTTGTCGAGGGCGCTGATCGCCTTCAAGACAGCTTCTTTTGTCTCAGGCGCATTCTCATCAAAAGCGGCGCGAGCCTGGTTGACGGCAGTACGGGCAGAACCGCGGACATTGCGATTGTTAAGACGGCGCTTCTCGTTCTGACGGTTGCGTTTGATTTGTGACTTGATATTAGCCAAGGTCTTCCTCCGGAAATTTCTCGCCTTCTTTTATGACGGCGATGTATTTTACATGAGGGATGTGGTTTTGTCCAGCAATTTTACAGCTTGGATTGCCACAGAGATCACAGAGACTCTGAGAAAAAAAAACTCAATGAACTCTGTGCACTCCCCTGGCACCGCCCGTGATTTGCTTAAGCAAATCAGGCAGGTGCGTGGCAAAGACAAATTTAGCTTTTTAAGTCGTTCTCTTACGGCTTTGCAGACACAACCACGAAATAACCGCCGAGCATGCTCTTGTCAGAGGAAACATAAGCGATGCCAAATACGGTGGTGTTTGGGTTCAGGAGATCTGCTTTACTGGCGGGGTCGTTATTCCAATAGTTGAACGCAGATTGCGGGTTGCCGCCATAAACGGGACTCAACGCGTAGAGGTTTTCAACCACGAGTGATGCCGTGAATCCCTGTGCGGTAACGCGAGTTTGCGGTGTTGACCCATCCGAGCCAGTGTGGCTCAGCGTGTTGGAGCAGAGCAGGTCAATGGCGTGAGCTTTTGCGGCAGCGGTCAATTGTGCATTGACACTCAAGGCGGCCAGGCCAGCGCCTGTACGGGCATTGTTGATCAGATTCTGTAAATCAGTGACAAATGCCGGGTTTTCCTGGAAAGTGCATGCAGACGTTGTTCCACCAGGGGCGGTTGTTGCAGTGGCGGCACCCGGGACCTGTCCTGCCACGGTGGGCGTAACAGGCGTGGAGGTGGAAGGAAGCGTTGGAGTCACTGTCACCAGGTTGACAGGAATGTTCAAAACCTGTCCAACTGCGAGGGCATTGGCATTTTCAATGTTGTTGACTGTAATAATATTTTCTTCCTTGCTGTTGAACCTCGCAGCGATGCCTGCCAGTGTATCGCCGGGCAGAACCCGATATTCGATCCTTGTGCCGCTCGGCAGGTTAGCTGGGATCGGTGTAGATGATGGCCGTGTCGTACCCGGCGCTGGGATGCTAATCGTCTGCCCGACAAAAATCACACCGTTGAAATCGTTGATGATCGTGGGGTTTGCATCCAGGATCAGCAGGATTCCATCGTCTCCCAGCCCGAATCTTTGAGCGATGGCATCGAGCGAATCGCCTTCCTGAATGACGTAGTCAGTTGGCCCGGAGCGCGTCGGGGTGATGGTTATGGTTGGCGTTTCAGTGATCGTTGCTGTGAGGGTGGGAGCTGGTGTGTTCGATGGAGTGAATGTCAAGGTTGGGGTAGGCGTCTCGGTCGGGAATAATCCACTTAACGGCCTTTGGCTCGAGCCAAACAGCCAATATAAGAGAACAATGACGCCAATCGCAACCAGCGCGATGGCTCCATAAACCAAAAATGGGCCTCTTTGCTGGCGTCGCTTGCGATAGGAACTGATGACATTCGATGTATTTGATGGGTTTCGATTCAGCATTTTTTATCCTTTTATGCAGCAGGTATGCGAATAATCAGCATCCCTCCCGGCAGTGAAAATAATTCTACCTGAAAATTGATGGTTTTAACGCGGGGATTAAAAAATTATTCCCGCAGTCAAGCTGCGGGAATAACCAGGTTACCTCATGTGTGCTTTCAAATATTTCCCCGTATATGATCCCTTGATCTTCATGATCTGCTCGGGCGTCCCCTCTGCGATCAATTCACCGCCGCGGTCGCCTCCTTCAGGACCCAGGTCGATCAACCAGTCAGCGATCTTGATGATATCGAGATTGTGTTCGATGATCAAAACCGAGTTGCCTGCGTCTACAAGCCTCTGAAGGACTTCGATCAACTTGTGCACATCCGCCGCGTGCAAGCCAACCGATGGTTCATCCAATACATAGAGTGTGCGTCCTGTAGCGCGACGTGAAAGTTCCTTCGATAATTTCACGCGTTGCGCTTCACCGCCCGATAGGGTGGTCGCAGGTTGTCCCACGCGCACGTAGCCAAGCCCGACTTCCTGTAACAACTTCAACTTGCTCAACATCGGCGGGTAATTTTTGAACTCTTCCAACGCGTGGTCAACGGTCATATCCAGCACGTCGGAGATCGAATACTTGTCGTGAAACATCACCTGCAGGGTCTCGCGGTTGAATCTTTTGCCATGACACACATCGCAGGGCACATACACATCCGGCAGGAACTGCATTTCGATGCGCAGTTCACCCTGTCCCTGGCAGGCTTCGCATCGTCCGCCGTGGACGTTGAAGGAAAACCGTCCGGGTTTGTATCCGCGCACTTTGCTTTCAGGCAGTTCTGCATATAGTTTTCGGATTTCATCAAATAACCCCGTGTAGGTTCCAGGGTTCGAGCGCGGTGTACGCCCGATGGGTGATTGGTCTATGTTGATGATCTTGTCGAGATGTTCGATGCCTTCTATTTTTTCGTGTCCACCTGCTGATGTTCGGGCGCCCATCAATTTTGAGGCGAGGGCATTGTACAGAATATCGCTCATCAACGTGGACTTGCCGGACCCAGAAACACCGGTAATACAAACCAACAATCCTAATGGGATGGAGACATTTATGCCCTTCAAATTGTTTGCGGACGCGTTGACGATCCTCAGCAATTTACCATTCCCTTCCCGCCTTTTCTTCGGGACTTCGATCTGCTTGCGCCCCGAGAGGTAAGCTCCAGTCAGGGACTTTGGGTGTGCCAAAATCTGCTTCGGTGTGCCCTCTGCGATGACCTGCCCGCCGTGCTCGCCTGCGGCCGGACCCAGGTCAATGATCCAATCAGCTTCGCGGATGGTTTCGTCATCGTGTTCAACGACTAAAACGGTATTGCCTAAGTCCCTCAATCCTTTGAGTGTTTCCAACAGGCGCATATTATCGCGTGGATGCAGACCAATCGACGGTTCATCCAGTACATACAACACGCCGACAAGCCGTGAGCCAACCTGCGTTGCCAATCGAATGCGCTGTGCCTCCCCGCCTGACAAGGTAACGGCAGAACGATTCAAAGTCAGATAATCAAGACCCACGTTTACAAGGAAGGTAAGTCTTTCATGAATTTCCTTGATAACACGTTCAGCAATTGTTTTTTGTTTTGAGGTCAACGGAGAGTTTTTACCCGCGATCTTTTTTACCCAATCGAGAGTCTCCAATACGGGCCACGAATTCGCTTCCACGATGTTGATATCGTCCACGGTCACGGCCAGTGCGGCGGGGTTGAGACGTTTTCCTTTGCAGGTGGGGCAGGGGCGGTCGGACATGAATTCGGAGATCTTCTCGCGCATCCATTCGGAATTGGTCTCGCGATAACGACGCTCCAAATTTGTGATCACGCCTTCGAACGCGCGTGTGAACTTGAACTCGTTTCCATTCGTATTCTTGTACGTCATCTGGATCTGTTTCTCGCCGGTGCCATACAAAATAATCTTGAGTTGATCTTTTGATATTTCCTTTACTGGAGCATCCAGGTCGATCTTGTAATGACGCGCTGCGGCTTCGAGTCCCTGCCAGTAGTAGCCGCCTTCCTCTTTGGGGCCGCTCCATTCAAGACTGGCGATTGCTCCCTCATTCAGAGACCGCTCCGGGTCCGGGAGGATGCGTTCCGGGTCGATTTCCAGTTTCGAGCCGAGTCCCTGACAATCCGGGCAGGCGCCCTGGGGGGTGTTGAACGAAAAGGTGCGCGGTTCCACTTCATTGATGCTAACGCCATGTTCCGGACAGGCAAGATGTTCAGAGAAATGGACATCTTCATTCTTGTCCACCAGGTTGATGGAGACGTAGCCCTCGCCAAACTTGAGCGCGGTCTCAACCGAGTCGGTGAGACGTGTACGCGCGGCCTTTTTTTCCTCTTTGTCCCCATTTTGAGAAATGACAAGGCGGTCAACCACAGCTTCGATGGTATGTTGTTTGTAGCGATCGAGTTCGATCTCGTCATCCAGCGAAGAGACTGTTCCATCCACGCGGGCGCGGGTGAAACCGGCCTTGCGGATCTCCTCGAAAACTGCCTGATACGTTCCCTTTCGACCACGCACAAGAGGAGAAAGGATCAAAACGCGCGTGCCTTCAGGCTGTTTCTCGATCTTATCCACGATCTCCTCTGCAGATTGTTTGACCACTTTGCGCCCGCACACGGGACAGTGCGGAATGCCCGCGCGCGCGAACAAAAGTCTCATATAGTCATATATCTCGGTAACGGTACCAACCGTCGAGCGTGGATTGTGACTCGTGGATTTCTGGTCAATGGAAACGGCGGGAGAGAGGCCGTCGATGTAATCCACGTCGGGCTTGTCCATCTGCCCGATGAACTGACGCGCATACGCCGAAAGTGACTCGACATAGCGGCGCTGTCCCTCTGCAAAGATGGTATCGAACGCCAGTGATGACTTGCCTGACCCGGATAGCCCCGTGATAACCACAAACTTATCCCGCGGGATCTCGACGGTGATGTTCTTGAGGTTGTGTACACGTGCGCCGACGACACGAATGACATTAGCTGACATAAGACTCCTTCAGGGAGATTGAATTATAGCACATTTGTTTCAATTATGATTATATTCCAGGCACTTTGCGAATGTCGCAATCTTTTATTATACCAATCGCGCCAATAAGAGTTAGAAAATCGGACAGATTTCGTCTGGACAAAGGGTCTTTCAGAAAATTTCCGAGGTCGTTCGCTTAACAATGAAATTAAAATGTTGCATGTTATACTCACTGTAACTTCTAAAACCCGTCGGGGTTATTTTATTTGACCCTGCCGGTAGGATTGTTGATGCCGGAGATTGAGTTCAACGAAGATGACGTTCTAACGCGCGCTTCACAGGGCGACCGTGATGCGTTCGGTCTGCTCTACGAGCGTTATATTGACCGCATCTTCAACTATGTGTACTACCGAACAGGGAACCTCCACGACGCGGAAGATCTCACCGCACGTGTCTTTCAACGGGCGATGAACCACATCAAAAATTACACAGACCGTGGCGTCCCGTTCTCTGCCTGGTTGTATCGTATTGCCCATAATCTGGTCGCCAACTGGCATCGCGACCGAAGCCGAAGGCAGGAGATCCCGATCAACGATGTACCCGTGCTTCCCTCCAAAGGGGATCACCCGGAGCGGAACCTTGTTCGCTCGCAGGAACAGGATGCGCTTCTCAAACTCATCCGACGCCTGCCCGCAGAACGACAGAATCTTCTCATCCTGAAGTTTGTTGAGAACATGTCGAATGCAGAGATCGGTGAGATCATGGGACGTAGTGAAGGTGCAGTAAAAAGCCTTTATCACCGGACGTTGCTGGCGCTCCGCGACCAGTTGGGTGATCAACAAATTAATTTGGACGGTGAATAGGCCAATCGCAATCTTTGATCCAGATAGCCGCAAATCCTGGAACTATCCGTTTGATCCTGTATCTGGTCGAATAAAATGTGAGAAGGAATGGTTGGAAGTAAGATAATGAATCCTGATGACGAACTTCATGCACTCGAAGAGCATCTCGCAGGGACGCTAAGGCCTGTTACGCCTCCGAAGGACGTTGTCCAACGCCTGCGTGAGCGGATCCGCTTTCCACAACCGCGGGAGATCGCCTCGCATCTCCGCGGCGAATGGACAAGAATGTTCCTCGTATTTGGCGGGGTGATGTCCGGATTTCTGGTACTCATCACGGTGGCGCGCGCTTTTTTCTATCTGGTGGGGCGCAGACACGGTTAATAACGTCTGTAAATAATAAGCCCCTGAAGTTCATTGCGGATTTCAGGGGCTATTTTATTTCAACAACTCTTCGCATAATGTTCTTGCTTCCGCGATGAGGTCCGCATTGACGGGGAGTTTGAATTCCTCGGTGACGCGCAAGGTCAAATGGTCAACGATCAGCTTCAAGTCGGGGGAAAGAAGCGGGTCGTCCTTGAGCAGGTTCAGCAAATCGACCGCACTTTTGCTCGGAGGGCGAATTCCGCGACGGGTCAGATATTCCCGAATCGCAATGCCAGCCGCACGCCGTGCGCAAACGCGTGCCTGCCCTTCATTGCCTTTCGCACGCGCCTGTGCAGCCATATCAAATTCTTTTTGAAGTTGTTCCTGCCAGTCGGCCATGGAAGATCAATCCACGAAACGATATTTGATCAGTGCCCAGACCGCTTCGAAGGCATCCTTGAGCTTGATCTTCTTGCCCTCCGAGTAATCGCGCGGATTGAACGAGATCGGCACCTCGAAGATGCGATAATGACGCTTGAGAATTTTTGCAGTGAACTCGGGTTCAAAATCGAAGCGTTTGGCGCGGATGTGTATCCCTTCGATCACCCCACGGCGGAACACTTTATAACCTGTCTCCATGTCGGTCAGGATGGTATCGTAAAGAATATTGGTCATGAAGGTCAACAACCTGTTGGCAACCATATGCCAGAACATGGTCACTCGGTGAGTCCCTCCGAGGAAGCGCGAGCCGTATACGACATCTGCCAGGCCTTCCTCGATCGGTTTAATGAGAGGCGGATAGTCGCGCGGGTCGTATTCAAGGTCGGCATCCTGGATCAATAGAATATCGCCCTTTGCGGCATTCAACCCGGTAACAACCGCTGCGCCTTTGCCCTGATTGCGTTCGTGCAGGATCACCCGCACCTTTTTCTTGCCATCGAGGGACTGCAATACATCGCGTGTTCCATCCCTGGAGCCGTCATCCACGATGACGATCTCTGTTGCCAGCTTTGTGGACTGTACGCGTTTGATGATCTCGTGGATATTATCCACTTCGTTGTAAACAGGAATGATCACAGATAGGTTCATAATGGTGCAAATTATATTCGATATTGTAACGGAGGTAGTTGTGTCCCTTTCTAATACAAATGCAATCAACTCGGCGCAGAGTTTGATGGAAGAGGCAGTATAATTCGGGAGCAATCGAAATTTATAATTTTTGGAGCGTACCTCACTGGGAGGTGTTATGACCAATCCCATCGGAAGACCAGTTTCTAGCACTGCATTATTCTCGCCACCACCCATCAACTCAGTGGAAGATACAGGCTTGTCTGCACTTTGGCTGCAGGACCTGGCTTTAAAGATCATCTACTCACAGGGGTATATGGGCGGCTTCAAGATCTCGGAATTGATCGCCTTGCCGTTTGCCGGTGTGACAGATGGAATTTTGGAGGCACTCAAACGCGAAAAAATGATCGAAGTGAAGTCGTCGCAGGGCGGGTTGGGGGAGGGGGCGTACACCTATGGCATTACGGGAGCAGGCGTGATTCGCGCACGTGAAGCACTGGAACGAAGCCAATATGCAGGCCCGGCGCCGGTACCTTTCGAAGTTTACAACGAAGCCATCCGTCGCCAGAAGACCGGGCGCATGAGTGTTACCTCGCGTACGATGCGGCAGATCCTCTCGCAGATGGTTATCTCGGAATCCACATTCCAGCGATTGGGACCCGCGCTGAATTCGGGCACTTCCATTTTCATGTATGGTCCTCCCGGAAATGGCAAGACCAGTGTCGCGCGCGCATTTGGCAACCTCGTGTTGAGCCAGGCGATGTATATTCCCTATGCCTTGTATCTCGATGGGCAGGTGATAAAAGTTTACGATCAGGTGAGCCACCGTCTCGCGCCGGATGCCGAAACTCCGAATGCCGGCGGCACCGGAAATTTGCGAACCAGTCAGCGACGTGATCCACGCTGGGTGAAAGTGCGGCGTCCGTTCATTGTCGTCGGCGGCGAATTGACCCTGGAAGGCCTTGACCTCGTTTACGATGAAGTGCATAAGTTTTATGAGGCGCCGTTCCAGGTGAAAGCCAATGGCGGCATTCTCTTGATCGATGATTTTGGACGACAGCAGGTGCGTCCGCGTGACCTGCTCAACCGTTGGATCGTCCCGCTGGAAAACCGCGTAGACTTCCTTACGCTTCATAATGGACGCAAAGTTGAAGTGCCTTTCGACGTTTTGATCGTGTTCTCGACCAATCTCCCGCCAAAAGACCTCGTGGATGAGGCCTTCCTGCGCCGTTTGCGACACAAGATCGAGATCGGTGACCCTTCCTATGAAGAGTATCGTGAGATATTCAAGCGTGTTGCACAGGATAAGAAAGTGGAATACAGCGACCAGGGACTAGCTTATTTATTGCAGGAATGGTATATCAAGCGTAACCGGAAACTGCGTGCCTCACATCCGCGTGATCTGTGCGACCAGATCCTTGATATTGCGGCTTATCTTGCCGTACCACCGGTCATGTCCCGCGATATGCTTGACCGCGCGGCTCTGGCGTACTTCGTAGATATTTAGCCTTTGTTCTGCATGCGCATTACGGATTACGCATCACGATCTCGGAATGCGTAATCCGTTAATTGTTACCCATGTTGGAATCATATCCTCACCCCTTTATCTTTGCTCATCGCGGAGCTTCTGCTCATGCACCGGAGAACACGCTCGCGGCGTTCGAATTGGCCTTGACGCAGAACGCAGACGGGATTGAGCTCGATGTCAAGCTTTCTTCAGATGGACATGTGGTCGTCATTCACGACCCAACTGTGGATCGGACGACGGGAGCCCATGGTCGCGTGAAAGACCTGTCCCTTGTTGATCTGCGCGCGCTCGACGCGGGTAGCTTCTTTTCCCGGAACTTTATCGATGAGAAAATACCAACTCTTGAGGAAGTTTTTGATGCAGTTGGCAAACGTACGTTCATTAATGTTGAATTGAAGAACTACAATTCACCACGCGACCATCTTGTCGAATCTGTCTGTATGCTGGTCAAGAAATTCAATCTGCAGAAGCGTGTGATGTTTTCATCCTTTATTGTGTCGAATCTTTCAATAGCTCGCGGTTTGCTCCCTGGAGTCCCGCGCGGGTTGCTTGCTGAAATTGGAAAAAAAGGTTTGTGGAAACGCTCGTTTGGTTTTGTCTTTGGCGATTACCAGGCGTTACATCCCTGTGGTTATGATGTGTCGCCCCAGCAGGTGGCGCGCGTTCACCGCCTGGGGAGACGTGTTCACGTCTGGACGATAAATCAAGCCGAACATATGCGTATTTTATTCAACTGGGGGGTGGATGCCATCTTTACGGACGATCCGCAGCTGGCGGTGCAGGTGCGCGGGGAATCAAAATGAAGATGCCGATCGGTTTATGTAGCGCGGTAAAGGTTGCGGCCCGGAAAAGAAGCGGGAGTCAGTCATGAAATTGAGGCGCGTTATCCATTGGCTGACCCTGCTGATGTTCATCGCATCTTTTCTTGGACCTGTATCTGTTGCGCGTGCCCAAACGCAAACTCCGCCGGCGAAAGCACAAGCGGTACTCAATGCGATGACGCCGGAGGAACGCGTGGGACAGGTGTTCCTTGTCACGTTTCGTGGCACAGACACAAATCCCGAATCGCAGATCCATGATCTCATCGCGAATCATCACGTAGGTGGAGTGGTGTTGCTGACAGAGAATGATAACTTCATCGCCGGACCGGACACTGTGACTGGTGCGCACCAGTTGGTCAATGCGCTGCAAAACATTGAATGGGATGATTCAGCGGCAGATCAGTCACAACCGCGTCGTGCGTATGTGCCACTATTTGTTGGTATTTCACAGGAAGGGGATGGAGTCCCACACGATCAAATCCTGAATGGGCTGACACCCCTGCCGGATGCGATGGCGATCGGCGCGACCTGGAAGACGGAACTGGCGCAGCAGGTCGGCTTTGTGCTCGGAAGTGAGTTGAGCGCACTGGGCTTTAATTTGTTCCTGGGCCCGTCACTGGATGTCGTTGAGTCACCAAATCCATCCGCGTTAAGCGACCTGGGGACGCGGGTGTTCGGTGGTGACCCGTTCTGGGTGGGGGAGATGGGGAAGGATTATATTGCGGGTCTGCACGCGGGAAGCAATAATCGCATGCTGGTGATCGCCAAGCACTTCCCGGGCCGCGGCAGTTCAGATCGTCCGCCTGAGGAGGAAGTTGCCACAGTTCGAAAATCACTTGAACAATTGAAACAGATCGAGCTTTCTCCATTTTTTAAAGTGACAAATTCTCCCGAGCCAGCCAGCCTTGTGGATGGGTTGCTTGTGTCGCACATCCGCTATCAGGGGTTTCAGGGAAACATTCGGGCAACGACCCGCCCTGTGAGTTTTGATGCCTCCGCGCTGTCAGCGATCATTGCGCTGCCTGAATTTGCCACGTGGCGCGCGAACGGTGGTTTGATTATGAGTGACGCCCTGGGGAGCCAGGCAGTGCGGGCTTTTTATTCGCAGGGCGGCGAAAATTATTCACCGCGCACCGTGGCGCGCGATGCCTTCCTGGCGGGGAATGATCTGTTGTATCTTGGCGATATTGCCTCGGACGATGTGAACGACGATACCTATTCCGCCACATTGCGGATCCTTGAATTCTTTTCACAGGAGTATCGGGATGACCCGGCCTTCGCACAACTGATTGATGCGGCGGTGCTGAGGATCCTCTCGCACAAGTTCCGCATGTATGATCTGTTCACAATATCGAATGTGTTGACGCCAGATAGCGGACTCGCAAATCTGGGGTCTTCCCAGCAGGTTATGGTTGATGTGGCCCGCAATGCTGCTACACTGATCAACCCTGACCCCCAGGAGTTGAAAACATTGCTGCCTGCGCCCCCGAACCAGACCGATTGGATCGTTTTCCTGACGGACACTGCCACTTATCAGCAATGCAGCACATGTTTGTCACAGGATGCGCTCGCCGCGGATGCACTTGAAAAAGCAGTGGTGCGATTATATGGTCCGAGTGGAAGCGCACAGATTTTTGCCAACCGCGTCAGGTCTTTTCCTTTTGCTGAACTCGAATTGTTGTTGAACGGGGAAAGCAAGACGAACATCGAAGACTCTTTGGGACGCGCCACCTGGGTTGTGATCTCTTTGACAGATGTCAGCAGCGGACAGATTTCCCTGCTTCGCCGCTTCTTCTCCGAACGCCCGAACCTCCTTCGGAACCGGAATGTGATCCTGTTCTCATTTACGGCTCCGTATTATCTCGATCCGACAGATATTTCCAAGCTGACAGCATATTACGGTCTTTATAGCAAGCAACCTGCATTTGTGGATGTTGCCGCACGTTTGCTCTTTCAGCAGGTATCCTTGCAGGGTGCGTCCCCGGTATCCATACCCGCGGTAACATATGATCTCATTACTGCGACCTCGCCAAATCCCAATCAGGTGATTCCATTAGCTTTGGAGGAAATTTCGACATCCACTCCAACTTCTGTGAGTGAGACAGAGACCCCGGGGCCTACTCAAACGCCGTTCTATCGTATCGGGGAAACTATCGCAGTCCGTGCAGGACCTATTATTGATCATAACGGTCATCTCGTCCCAGATGGGACCATTGTCCGCTTCACGATGTCCACGCGTGACGAGACGGGGGACATCCTGCGACAAGAAGAAACGTCGACAACCGAAGGAATTTCGCATGCCTCGTTTGTGATCGATAAGCCGGGAAAAGTGGAGATTGCCGTTGCGAGTGACCTTGCGGTGATCTCTCAAGTGTTACAGTTCGATGCATCCAGTGAAGGTGTGGCTGTGACGGTCGTTGTGCCGACAGTGAGTGTAATCCCGGAGCCTATCATCCCAACTCCAACAGCAACGATAGAGAGCGATCTGGTGTCGCCGGAGGGTTATCCACGCATCGGGGTTTGGCTGCTTGTGTTGCTCGCGGTCTTCGGCGGGGCTTTGCTGTCTTATTGGGCTGTGAGCAGGATCGTTTCAACCCGCTGGGGATTACGGTGGGCGTTGTGCATATTTCTCGGTGGGTTGCTCGCGTATAACTACCTCGCGCTGGGGTTCCCAGGCGCGACAGAATGGATCGCTTCCGAAGCAGGCGCGTTCGGTGTGTTATTAATGACGTTTGGTGGGGAAGCACTGGGCGCGTTGGTTGCCTGGGTTTGGATGCACTGGTTCAGCGAACCAGGGTCGCGAGCAGGCTGAGCAATAGCAGCATTGCTGCACTCCAGGTGAGGGTGGCTTCGGGGGGATTTGAAATATAATCCAAGGCCGACTGTGGCCGAATTCTACGGGATGAGATTGGATGAGTTGGTGATTCGCGATATCCCAGCAATGCCTGACGAAAATCATTGATCGTATGCGGACGTTCATCCGGGTGCAGGGACATTGCCCATAACACGGCTTTTTCAGTGCGCGCTGAAACGGCAGGATTGATCTGTCTTGGTGGGATCAGGCTTTCGGGTTGAAGGAAGCGTTTGCGCGCATCCGCAGGTGATTCATTCGTGAGCAGATGATAAAGCGTCGCACCGAACGCGTAAATATCCGAGCGGATGTCTGTATGTGCGTCACTTCCGCCATATTGTTCGAGCGGTGTGTAAAGTGCCGTGCCCTGTCCTTGAATGATGGTGATGGTGACTTCTTCAGGCGCAAGGATTTTCACGAGGCCAAAATCCACCAGTTTGATCAATCCATTCGGCATGAGTTTTAGATTGCTTGGCTTGATATCACGATGGACGATGGGTGGTTCCTGGCTGTGTAAAAAAGCGAGGGCGCTGGCGAGTTGTTCTCCCCATGTAAGCACATCGTCCTCTTTTAGGAATGTCTTGTTTCGCCGCGCTTCCAGAAGCACGGCACGGAGGTCGTTGCCGGGGATGTAATCCATCACCAGATAATCACGCGGACCGTTCGAAAAGAAATCAGAGACCTTGGGCAGGTTGGGATGATCGAGACGCGCGAGCACAGTTGCCTCGCGCAGGAACTGGTCACGGGCTTCCTCTCTGATATTTTCCGGGAGAGCGCGTTCATATTCAACTTCCTTCAACGCGCATTGGCGGCCTTTGAGTCGGGTGTCTTCGGCAAGGTAGATGGAACCCATGCCGCCCTGACCAATCCGTTCACGGATCTTATAGCGGCCACGCAATATCTCCCCATTCTTAAGGGATGGGAGCACTCTTCTCCATTTCTCTCAAACGCGTCCGGCGGAATTTTTCGGCGTGGTTCTGCACAGAAACGCGTGTTTATGCTATATTATTATAATATACTCCTTTCCGCAATCTTTTCGGCTTATTGCCATGAGACTTTCATGAAAAAGAATCAGGAAGAATACCCTCTGTTAGTTGCCCAGGAAGGACCATTAAAAGGTCAACGCTGGCAGTTGAGTCAAACCATCGTGCTTGGACGCGAGTCCACTTGTGATGTGATCGTCTCGGACCGTCAGATCTCGCGTTTTCACGCGCGTCTTACGCCCACTCCCGAAGGTGTCATTCTCGAGGACCTTGGAAGCAAGAATGGCACACATCATAACGGGCACCTTTTATCCGCGCCGGTTGTTTTGCAGGATGGCGATCTTCTGTCGGTGGCACTTGCCCAGCAATTTCTATTCCTTACGTCTGATGCCACCATGCCCTTGTTGGATGGCGGGAAACCGGGACGTTTGATGATGGACCAGAAATCGCGCCGGGTTTGGGTCAACCAGCAGCAGCTTGTACCGCCGCTTTCGGCGCAGCAATTCAAAATGTTATGGTTGTTGTATGAAAGTCAGGGACAGGTCGTCAGCCGGCCCGACCTGGTGACGGCTGTCTGGGGGGATGACCAGGCCGCGGGAGTCTCTGATCAGGCCCTGGATGCGTTGATCCGCCGCCTGCGTGACCGTCTTGCTGCGCTCGACCCGACCCATCAATTTATCGATACCGTGCGCGGGCATGGGATACGGTTGGATAATCCCGCTAACTGACAGATTATGTTTCAACTTCCTGCCTCTCGCGTAGCCGCGGGAGGTTTTTGTTACAGCAGCCGTAACTTTTTCCCGGTTTTGGCGACATTTTTTATAGAAATCCTATTTTATTGAGGGACGGGACGAAAGATAATCCTTTTCAGGAAAGTTATTCCCCGTATTTCCAAGGTGATATACTTGACATGAATGCTTATGTACATACTTTTCCCATCATAGTGCGGGGGGACGCGCAGCTCATGTCTAACTTCGATGAAAGACGTGCCCTTGAAGGTTTGCGGAAATTGGATTCGCAGACCATAGGGTCAATCTACGATCAGTATTTTTCCGAGGTCCATCGTTATGTTCGTTATCGGGTCAACGATGATGCGACTGCGGAGGATATCGCGAGCGATGTTTTCATGCGCCTGCTCGAAGCTGTACAAAAGAATCAGGGACCACAGACCAACCTTAAAGGCTGGTTGATCGCGACAGCCTCAAATACTGTCAACGACCATTTACGGCGTCAATACCGCAGGCCCATCGAGATGTTATCTGAATCCATGTCGGACGATAGTCCAAGCGTCCATGCAGAGGTGGATTCGCGTGAGCAAAACAGAACGGTTCAACTGGCTTATGCAAAACTGACACCTGAGCAACAGGAAGTATTGGCTCTGAGATTTGGACAGGGATACTCGCTTGAAGAGACCGCAGTTTATATGAAGAAAAATGTGAATGCTGTAAAAGCCCTCCAATTCCGCGCGCTGGCCGCGCTCCAGCGCGAACTTGGGGAGGTGAGTCATGAATGATTTAAAATATTATGAGGTTTTAGAGAAATGCCTGCTGGATCTTGAACAGGGAGCGGATATCGATACGGTTCTGTTCCGGTACCCTGATCTTGCTGAAGAACTGCGACCCATTCTTGAAGCCTCTGTGAAAGCAAAGAGAATGATTGTGCCGGCGCCCTCCTCTGATGTGGTGCGGCGCAACCGCGCCAGGCTGCTCCAGCGTGCCGCGGAAATGCGCGAAGGGAAGGTAAAACCAGTTTCGCGTGGAGTATGGTTAACATCCTTGCGCCGGGTTGCCGTGACGTTGATCATTCTAGTTTTGGTCTTCCTGAGCGGTACCGGACTTGTGCGCGCGGCATCCACCACATTGCCCGGGGATAATCTCTACCCGGTCAAGCGGACCTGGGAGGGTGTGCTGGTTCTCTTTACGTTCGATCCGCAGGCGCGTGAGGTACTGGAGGTTGAACACGAGAATGAGCGGCTGGAGGAGTTACGCGAGCTCTTAGCGGAAGGACGATCTGCGGAAGTGGATTTCGCGGGATATGTTACGAGTCAAACCGGGACCGAGTGGCAGATTTCCGGGTTCCCGGTCGTTATCTCAGACCAAACGCGCATGCCCGATCAGCCAGTTGGAATCGGCGCGGCGGTCAGGGTACGAGGTCAAACACAGGGGGATGGGATTGTCATTGCGGAACGCATCGAGCTGCTGCCCGCGGGCGCAATACTGCCCGAAGTGGAAGAGGATGAGTCTGGGTTCGAAGAGGAAAATCATGAGGGGCAGAATCCGCAAATTGATGATAACTCAAACACAGGGTCCGGAAATGACACGCCGCGCGTTGAGGACACGAAGACCCCCGAATCAGAATCCGAGCCTGAGTCATCCGGGTCTGGGTCCTCCGAGTCTGAGTCAAATGAGGATGTCTTTAATGGCACCGTCGATTCCATCGATGAGCAGACCAATATCTGGACGATCAATGGTCTGGCGGCAGATGTAAGCAATGCCGAGATCAATGGAGAGCCAGTGGTGGGATCAACTGTAAAAATGGAGGGATATTACGGAGCGGATGGCAAGTTCATTGTGAAAAAGGTCGAGTTCGTTGCGGGCGGATCAGGAAATGAGAACGATTCGGACTCGAATAACAATAACAGCAATGATGACAACAGTAATGACGATCATGGAGACAGCGGTGGTGGGAGCGATGACTGAATTATTCCTGCGGAGGCGAACCCTCCGCAGGAATTTTTAATGGGTGGCGCAGGTTTTACGGTTTTCCCTGTTTTTATAACATATAACACGTGAACCAGATGGGGATTTGGTATATTGTTTCTGTAGAGACAGGAAGCCCGTTTTTTAATTGACCTCTTGTATAAGTGATCCCTTGCCTAGCCACACACCTGCCCGGTGCCAGGGGAGTTCACTGAGATCTTTGAGAAAAACTCATTTTCTCCCCTGGCACCGGTTGGGGATCGTTGACGGCAGTCGTCCATCAGTAGTTCCATTTTGTTGCCATCCAATCCCTGCTTGGCAGTGAAATGATGACCCACCACAACTTCTTTTGTGGTAACCTGAGAGGATTGTAAAACTGCCTGAGCACTGTAAGGAATTCAGACAAGTCATAGGTTCAAAAAGGATAACAAGATGAAACAAAAACATCAATCGGAACAGCAGGATGAACTTGAGCAGCGGAAACTGGAGCGGCAGAAACTGGAGCAGCAACAGGAACAGAAACGAAAACTACAAAGAGAGGAGCAGCAGAAACTGGAGCAGCAACAGGACCAGAAACGAACACCACGACAGGTGGAACAACTGGAACTGGAACGGCAACAGGAAGAGAA
>Ga0210377_10000354_pt1 | contig 43292 bp, 42 predicted proteins | sample PLM4_65_b1redo_FD_155480 | JGI IMG/M metagenome (GOLD analysis project Ga0210377, IMG submission 155480) | Groundwater sediment microbial communities from an aquifer in East River, Colorado, USA - PLM4_65_b1 redo | ecosystem: Environmental > Terrestrial > Soil > Riparian zone | place: USA: East...
TCACTTCTTCCATAACAACTTCCTCTTTCACGCCAAACATCTCCTCCCATTTCCCCTGCATGGACTCGACGCCCGCGCCGTTCAAGGCGAGATGAATCTCGCGCCACTTCTCATCCTCCACAAATCTCCAATCCATAAACACATGATGCTGGTAGGCGTGCAGTTCAACGTTCAGTCCCTTTTGCCAGAGTTCCTCACACGAGCGGATATATTCCAGGTGTGTGACGTAATCTTTGAAGATGACATAGCCTTCAAAAGGCAGGCTTAGTCCTTCGGCAAGGGATTTCTGCCGTAAATCGCCTGTACCTTTATCGAGGTAAGCGGCGGAGGTTTTGATCCAGCCTTGAGTATCGGCGAAGCGGTTGTGATAAAGGACGAGTCCGCGTTCGTCATTGAATACATTTGAATAGGCGAAGACATTTTCGTCCACACTGCCGTTGGTGGTGAAAAGGTCGTAGAGGAAGAACTGCTCCACGTCCGCGAACAGGGATCGGCGGTGAAGGATCGGGAAGATCTTCCAGTTGTGTCCAGCGATGAGTCCTTCGTCGGGTTGCTCATCCATTTTCGGCATACGGAATTCCATCCCGTATTTTTCGCGGAAGCCTTCGACCTGTCCGTGACCAAACATGGGCAGGCCAGGCAACGTGGAAAGTACAGTTGCAACACCGAAATATTTATCGCCATTGCCATACTGTTCGATGGCAGTCTTTTCATCGGGGTTGTTCATGAAGTTGACGTAGCGCTTGAGGATTTGCGGGTCGAACTCCAATGTGTTCTTGATCGCCATGCGATACTTGGCGTTATCCTCGTCGCGCAGCATGTGCATGAACGCCGAGTTATACACGCGATGCATTCCCAGCGTGCGGACGAAATATCCCTCCAGCAACCAGAACGCTTCAGCGAGAAGTAATGTATCGGGGACTTCCGCCGCGACGCGGTCCACGACCTCGCGCCAGAACTCCTGCGGGATCGCCGCATCAAACTCAGCCCGGGTCATGCCTTGCTCAGACCGGGAAGGGATGGCGCCGCCCGCGCCGGGTTCGGGGAACCACAAGCGTTGAATGTGCTTCTTTGCCAGTGTCATCGCCGCATCGAAGCGGATGACCGGGAAGTTACGCGCCACATGTAAAATGGTTTGGATGATCGCTTCGCGGACTTCCGCATTGGTGAAATCAAGTTGGGCGGTGTCGTTCCAGGGGAAGGAGGTGCCATCATTGCCATGATAAACGTAACGGACGTCGCCCGTGAAATGGTCACGGCGCTGGAAGACAACCGCGGCATCTGTCTTATCATAGTAATGATCCTCGAGATAGATACCGACACGAATATCCTCAGAAAGGTTTTCAGATTTGAATGAATAAGAGGGGTATGGGGAATAAGGCAATGACAGGAACCAGTCGGGATGTTCGATGACCCAATTCGAGTCAATGCCCATGTGATTGGGAACCATATCCGCTGAAAGACGAATCCCGCGCTGCCATGCGCGCGTTCTCAAATTCTCCAATCCTCCCCATCCTCCCAAGTCTTCAGCAATGTCATACGAATGAAGAGAATATGCCGAAGCGACTGCATCCGCATCGCCCATGCGTTGCTTGATCTTCTGGCTGGCGCGCGAGCGTTCCCAGAGACCGATCAACCACAACCCTGTAAAGCCGCGGTCTCGCAAAATATCCAACTCTTCATCGGGGATTTGGTCGAGAGTTTTGATCCAGCGCCCGTATTTACGCGAAAGTTGTTCGAGCCACACATAGGAATTCTTTGCAATGAGAACGAGTCGCGGCATCCATTCCTTATCAGGGCTGTATCTTTCATACTCCTGATATTCACCGCCGCTGTAGGTTGTCAAAGGCACATCAGGTTTGAAAGCGCCATGTGCAAGATTCCGCCGGATGACTTCTTCGCGCAGAAAGTCCATGCCGCGGACAATACGTGCGACAAAGGTTTCATCCAGCAAATATCCCCACTTATCCAAAATAAATTGCAGTTGACCTTCGAGCGAATACGGAGCGGCTTCAGCCGGAGCGCGCAGAATATCAAATAGTGACTCCGCCCCGCCCTGTTTTTCTGTATTTTCCTTCGCCACCTTTGCGAAGAAGGTGTTCAGGGATGCAATCAGACTCTTGTATGCTGTCGGTTCGAGTGGTTCATCATCCACAAGTTCCAGTAAGGGACTCACTGCCGGGTTCGCATTGTGCGTGAATATGTAGATCAGTTCTTCAACCGTCTTGATACGCCCATTGGAAATTTTGTTGAGATACTCTTCAACTTTTTCCTCCCCGCGATAGACATTTTCAGGAGGAAATTCTGAAACGAATTTTTTCTGTGTCGTCATGACGGATTCTGGACCAACGCTTTGATCCACGTGGGAAACCGCAGTATTCATCAACTCGGGCGGGGCAAGGTGATTCACAAGGACGCGCATCGCCTCGTCGATGAGTTGCATCGCGTATATGTCGGAGGCAGGTACCGGCTGGGTCCGATGCGCTGACAGTTGGGAGGCGAACTTCCGAGCGGAGGCAAAATCCGCAAAAGTCACGCGTCCGTCCGGGCGGAAGAAATCCGCAGTGAACTGATAGGTGTCGCGGGAGGTTCGTGTGATGTGCATATCGCAATGATAACCCTCTTGTATGATTTCGAGTATACTTTGCGGCGATGTCACCCCAGACTTTCAATTTGATATTGCTACTTATATTGGCGGCGCTTTACCTGCTCGTGCTCGCGACCCTTATACAGCGGCGCGCGGGACAGGAAACCGCCGCCTCATTATTTAGCGGACACGTGGTGATCGGTCTGGTAATTACAGTGGGCGAGGCGTTGTGGCGCGGAGGACGATGGCAACTCGCCAAACAGGTGGCAAACGATTTTCAGGTTTACGGCGCGCTGGTGCTCGCCTTCATTCTGCTCATTTCGATCATCGCATTTATTCGGCGCGATATGCGCGCCTGGCTCGGTGTCGGTGCATTCTGGATTCTTGGATTCATCATCATCGTCCCGAATCTTTTTGGCCTGGGCAAGGTGGTTTGGACGAACGGAAATATTTCGCTCACATTGAACCGGCTTGCACCCACCTGGGCAGTATTGGGATGGATCGTTTTCATGATCGGCGCGTTCATCAATGTGCGTTCGGTGTACTCCAGGTCGAAACAGCCACTTTACCGCAACCGGTTGAATTACTGGACTCCCGCTTTCCTTTTGATCCTGATCAACGATATTTTGTTGATGATCGGCTTTCCAATTCCCGGCAATCCGGTGCGCCTGGGCGCGACAGTATTGGCGGCGCTCATCATCGTTACACACGATCCGCCGGATTTGCGCGAAGTGGCGCGGCGCGTGCTCACATACATCATTACGACCATTGTCATCGTGGGCTTTTATGTTGCCGGTTCACTGGCTTCTCGCACCGTGTTCGTAGCCTTACCCGGTTACAACGAACTGCTGGTCGGCGCGGGCATCGCGCTGGTGCTCTCATTCGTCTTCACACCGTTGCTGTCTGCCGTCCGCCGTTTGGTGAATCGCTGGTACAACCTGCAGGAGTTCCATCCAAGCCGCACATTGCACGCGTATAGCGAACAGATCAGTAACATCCTTGATATGCAAAGGCTGGCAAACGTTGCCGTGGGACTCATCATCGAAGCAATGGACATCACACGCGGCTTCCTCTTCCTGGTGGATTCAGAGTTATCCGGCACCGGTGAAAAAGTCTATCGCCTGCGTGCGGTGCGGAACCCGGGTGAACGCCAGATCAAGATCACCACACTTACCATCGATCACCCCGTTGTCAAACAATTGGTTGTGGAAGGGCGTCCGCTTCTCCAATATGACCTTGACCTGCTCCCGATATTTCGACCAGTCTCCGCCGCCGAACGCGAGTGGTTCAGTCATCTCGAAGCCGAAGTGTACCTCCCCATCTTTTCCAAACGGGAATGGATCGGCTTGTTCGCCCTCGGTGCAAAGATCAGCGGCAACCGCTACACTGAAGAAGACCTTGTGACCCTCTCGGCGCTCGCGAACCAGACAGCGGTTGCGCTCGAGAACGCGCGTCTCGTTGATAATCTTGTGCAACTCAACACCGAACTTCGGCAGGCCTATCGCTCGCTCGATAAAGCCAACCGCGATCTGGAACGGCTCGACCAGACCAAATCAGATTTCATCAGCATCGCGTCACATGAACTCCGCACACCGCTTACAACGATGGTCGGCTACACCGAAATGCTGATCGAAGATGAAACACTCCCGCCCGAAGCACATGAAATGCTCAAAGGTATTTCGAAAGGCACACGCCGTCTGCATGAGATCATGGACTCGATGTTCGATATCGCGGGGATCGATACCCGCACCCTGCAACTCCACCTAACACCTGTCGATGCTGCGACACTGATCAAGGAAGTGAGTCAGAAGCTGGAAAAATCTTTCCAGGAACGCAAGCAAATACTGACCCTCAATATCCCGCCCCTTCCCATGATCAAAGCGGATCCAAATTTATTGAAGAAACTCTTCCAGCATCTGATCAATAACGCCATAAAATTCACACCCAACGATGGCAAGATCTCTGTTGGGGCACGGGTCCTCGCCGAGCAAAGTGCAGAGCTGCCCAATGGCGGTGTCGAGTTCATCGTCAGCGATACAGGCGTAGGCGTGGATCCGGATTCGCGCGATATCATCTTCAGCAAGTTTTACCAGCCGGGCGATCTCTCCAAACACTCCACCAGCAAGACGCGTTTCAAAGGGAGCGGCGCGGGGCTGGGATTAGCCCTTTCAAAAGGCATCGTGGAGGCGCACGGTGGTCGCATCTGGGTGGAAAGCTCAGGATACGACGAAATCAATTTCCCCGGCAGTCAATTCCACGTGATGTTGCCGTTGACCAATTTGAATAGCGGGGAAGAAACCATGACGGGGACGGAAATAAAAATGGAGATCAAATAGCGCAGGCTCACACACTGCGTTATTTTTTCGGCAACAGCCACACGATCAACGCATAGAATATTCCAAAGATCAACAAGCCAAATTTTATAGACGCGCAATAAAAAGCAATTTCCGGATAAGGGGAATGGATCTTATCCAACAGGATTTGGATCAGCGCGTAATTCTCCAATGCATCGAACAACGCCGCGGCAAACGCCCCGTAACCTGCCACCGCGCCAAGAGACTTGATCCACCCTTCCTGCCTTCCCGCCGCAAGCAAAGTCCCGAACGCAAGTGCGAACGCGTAGACTGGCATAAATAAATAATCAATACCGAGACCAAACGCAGCATGAATGATCGGGACAGCATTATATAAAAACGGCTCCCCGGGTGGGACAGATACAGCATTTTGGTTCTCACCAGCCGTGTAGATGGTGGTACGACCTGTCCACACATCAATAATTGCTTGTGCCTGTTGGGGTGTGCGCGCCATCTCAAATGAGACAATGCCATTCGGCGCGGCAGGGATCCGTAATGGCAGATCCAAAACTCTGAAAATGGCGAACAGGACAAGGGTCAGAAAAAGAAATGTGAAGAAGAGTGGCTTACGATAGCCTCCAGAAACGAATTCAAGCGGGTGTTGCATAATCCCTCCATTGGTAATTTATTAAATATTTTTGCGATATACGCGATGGTTCTTATATTCAACACCGTTCAGGTTCTTCAAGTCCGCGCGCATTTGCTCGGTGGTCTCCGCCACCTGGGTCATCTCAACATGGATGAATTGTTTGAAATCCAAAAGTGTATGTCCCATTTCGGAATACAACATGGCATTCCCGCCATGTCCCTGAAATTCGGGCAGGATCCCCATGCCATTGACTGCGACTGTGTTCGTGCGTTTAAGCTCGAGGAGGATACCCAGCAATCCAAACGGGAACAGCCGTCCATGGGCGCGTTGAAGCGCTGAAGAGATGTCGTGAAATGCAAAGAGGAAGCCAACCACGTCCTCTCCATGCGTGATGATCTTGATGAGACGATGGTCAGCGATCGTCATGATGTTATCAACCACAAAGTCGATCTCACGCTGTGTGAGTGGATAATATTCCCAGTTGTGAACGAACGCATTGTTGTATGCAATTCCGATGCGTGGAGCCCAGGCAAGAAGTTCCTTTTTATTCCTGAATTTCCTTACCTGCAAACCGCCGCGTTGCATGACGCGTTGTGTGATGCGTTCCACCCGTTCCGGGATATGGAATTTATCCGCAGGCAAAAAGCAGGAGACAAAATCAACTTCCTTAGTGAACCCCTGCGCTTCGATAAGCTGCTGGTAATAGGGATGGTTGTAATTCAGCATGGTCATCGTCTGCCGGTGTTCATGACCAAAGATAAGGATCCCGTAGCCGTCCAATGGACCCATCCCCTTTGGTCCTATAACATGATCCGATCCACGCGACTTTGCCCATTCGAAGACAGTGTTGAACAGGGCGCTTGCAGCTTCAAGGTCATTCTCACAATCGAACAGGTAGAAATCTGCTTTCCTTGTTTTATGGTATTCGTTGAACGGCTTATTCTCGATCGCGGCAATCCGACCCACATCCTTACTATCGCGCACGGCAATGAAAAAATCCACATTAGAGTGTTCGTGGAACGGATGCTTCTTCCGGTTGAGATAGGTATAAGCATCGATCAGCAGTGGAGGCACCCACTGTGGACAGTCCTTATATAGCCTGTATGGCAGCTCCACAAATCGTTTAACCTGGACTTTGTTGTTGGTATCCACTTTTTCAATGATGAGCATAAAAACTCCTGTGAACTGATAACTTGCGCTGTATATAACACAAATCTGTAGCCACGGGTTCGTGCTATACTTGCGAAAAAACAAACGAAGGGACCCATCCATGGCAAACAAAAATCACCAGGAACAACTCAGAAATTACGCCCAAGCTGTTGTGAAGGTAGGCTTGAATCTGCGTGTGGGACAAAGACTCATCATTACGAATGCCGCCGCGCGCGGGGTCCCACCAGCGGCGCGCCCGCTCGTTTATGAAATCGCAAAAGCGGCTTATGCAGCTGGAGCACGTTACGTCGAAGTGATCTGGGGTGACGAAGAGATGCTGCGCATCCGCCTGCAGAACGCGCCAGCCGACTCATTCGGAGAATATCCAAAATTCCACATCAGCGCCGTGATGGACATGATCAAAAATGGCGATGCACTACTTTCCATTTCCGCGAACGATCCGGATGTGTTCGCCGGGCTGGACGCGGAACGCGTTGGGGCATTGCAAAAATCCCATTTGCAAAACAATCAGGAGATCGGTATACAGGTCAGTCGCAACGCCGTTAATTGGTGTGTGGTGGCAGCGGCTAGCCCGGCATGGGCAGCAAAGATATTTCCGGATCTAAAACCCGACGAAGCCGAGGAAAAATTGTGGCGAGCCATATTCGAGACGACACGGGCTACACAACCCGATTCCGTCGCGGCATGGATGGAACACATCCAGAACCTGGGCAAGCGCGGCAAATACATGCAGGCGAAGAAATACACAGCACTTCATTACAAAGCCCCGGGTACAGACTTCACACTCGGTCTGCCCCAGGGACACCGCTGGGTCAGCGCGCGTATGCCTGCTGAAAACGGTGTGGATTTCACCGCCAACATGCCGACGGAGGAAATCTTTACACTCCCCGATCGACATCGCGCCGAAGGGACAGTCACCGCGACCTTCCCGCTTTCATATGGCGGCAATCTCATTGAAGGCTTTATCGTAACCTTTGAGAACGGCAGGATCGTCAAAGTCACCGCAAAGAAGAATGAAGCCATTCTGCAAAAACTGATCGACACCGACGAAGGTTCGACGAGACTCGGCGAAGTTGCACTTGTCCCTGCCAGTTCACCCATCGCCCAGCGCGGGCATCTCTTCTATAACACACTCTTCGACGAGAATGCCTCCTGCCACATTGCCATCGGACGTGCCTATCGCTTCACTCTCACCGGAGGCGAGGAACTGAACGATGAGGAGTTCATCGCCGCTGGAGGCAACGTCAGCCTCAACCACGTGGACTTTATGATCGGTTCCCCGCAAATGGACATCGACGGCATCCAGGAAGATGGCTCGCGCGAGCCTGTCATGCGTCAGGGCGAGTGGGCGTTTGAAGTATAGAGCACCGCAACTCCCGCCATCGATAGTTAGCGGGAGTTTTTATTCCAATTTTTTAAAGGCAGGCAAAGATGTACGAACAGGAATTCGACAGAATGCTTACAAAGTATGCAGATGTGGTTGTGAAGGTCGGCTTGAATTTGCGGAACGACCAAAGGCTATCCATCCGCGGGATCATTGAAGATGCGCCCTTCATCCGCAAAGTAACCGAAAGTGCCTACAAAGCCGGAGCGAGATATGTGGATGTTTTATGGGCCGACGAACCATCCGCGCGTATCCGGTTGGAACACGCAGATTTCGAAACATTAACCGAGGTCCCTGAGTGGACACTGTCACGCTTTGAGGAGTATTACAAGAGAGGTGATGCTGAACTTGCCATATCATCATCCAACCCTGATTTGCTGAATGGGATCGATCCCGAGCGCATCGCTATCAGCAGAAAAGCAAGACTAGAAAAACTGGTTGAGCCGCTAAGAAAATACGAAAATGTTTCAAACTGGTGTGTTGTAGCTACCGCCACGCCTTCCTGGGCGAAAAAGGTTTTCCCAAACCTGCCAGTTGAAGAAGCGCAAGCCAGGCTTTGGGAGGCGATCTTCAACGTCTGCCGAATTGATGTTCCCGACCCGGTGTCTGCCTGGAAAGACCACACTGAGAAATTGGAAAAATACAAGGATTACTTTAACGCAAAAAATTATAGTGCCTTGCAATATAAAGCCCCGGGAACGGACCTAACAATCGGCCTGCCCAAAAACCAGGTCTGGAATGGAGCACAGGAATCGTTCAAGAACGGCATCACCTGTACGGTAAATATTCCCACCGAAGAAGTATTTACAGCCCCCCACAAGGACAAGGCAGATGGCGTCGTTACAGCCAGCCGCCCGCTCAATCTTTTAGGTACGTTGGTTGAAGACTTCACCGTAACTTTTGAAAATGGGCGCGCAGTCAAAGTAATTGCCAAAAAAGGGGAGGACGATCTGCGCAAGCTGATCGAAACGGACGAAAACGCCGTCCGATTGGGAGAAGCTGCGCTCGTTCCAAACAGCTCCCCCATCAGCCAGAGTGGCATTCAGTTTTACAATACCTTATTTGATGAAAATGCCGCCAGTCATATTGCATTGGGCAGTGCCTATCGTTCATCGATCAAAGGTGGCGAAGATATGACGGATGAAGAGTTCGCGGCAAATGGCGGAAACAAAAGCCTCATCCACACGGATTTCATGATCGGCTCAGGAAAAATGGATGTTGACGGTATTTGTGAGGATGGCACGCGTGAACCCGTGATGCGCGATGGCGAGTGGGCATTTGACGTATAAGAAGAAAACTGTAATGTCATTAAGTCTCACCTGATGAAGCATTGGGTGAGATTTTTATTTGGACATTAATGGTTGTATTTAGTTCCATAAATTGCTATACTATTTGTGTAATTCCCTACCACCTTCAGGAGGTTTTGATGAATGAGCAGGAGTTTTCACAAGCACTTCAAAAATATGCAGATGTGGTTGTCAGGGTTGGCCTTAACCTGCGCGCAGGGCAGCGGTTGATTATCTTCGCAGGCATCTTCGATTATCCACTGGTCAGGCTTGTAACTGCCAGTGCTTATCGCGCAGGCGCCCGTTATGTGGATGTGATCTGGGATGATGAAGAGACCACTCACGTTCATCTCAACAATGCACCGAAAGAGGCTTTGACTGAAATACCAAACTGGATGCCGAATGCCGCCCTTGAATTCCTGGAAAACGGCGATGCCTATCTTGGTATTGCATCAGCAAATCCGGATGTGTTTTCCGATGTTGACCCTGAACGAGTCTCCATGTATCGAACTGCAAATTTGAAAAAACTGGAAAAGGTTTACGATATCGTCATGCGGGATGCCATCAACTGGAGCATTGTATCCAGTCCTACAAGAGAGTGGGCATCAAAAATCTTCCCGGATATGGCAAAAGAACAGGCAGTCGAAAGGCTTTGGGAGGCGATCTTTCAAACCTGTCGCATCGACCAGCCTGATCCAATAGCCGCGTGGACGAAGCATATTACAGATCTGAAAAAACGCAGTGAACACATGAATGCAAAGCGTTATACCGCGCTTCATTACAAAGCTCCTGGTACGGACCTTACGATAGGACTTCCTGAACGACACTCCTGGCTGGCAGCACAAATGAAAGCTGAAAATGGTGTTGAATTTACCGCAAACATGCCCACCGAGGAAATATTCACCATGCCGCACAAGGACAGGGTAAATGGGACTGTAAGTGCATCACGTCCCTTCGTTGTAGCAGGCAGCATCGTGGAGGATTTCGTACTTACTTTTGAGAATGGCAAGATTACACACATCACCGCTGAAAAAGGGGAAGATACTTTGCGTAAGTTAATCGAGACCGATGAAGGCTCCACACGCATCGGTGAAGTGGCATTGGTTCCTAATAGCTCCCCAGTCAGTCAGAGGGGTCACCTCTTTTACAATACCCTGTTTGACGAAAATGCCGCATCGCACATTGCAATTGGTAGAGCTTATCGCTTTACAATGAATGGCGGCAACGAAATGACCGAGGAGGAGTTTCAAGCCAATGGCGGTAATTTCAGTCTCACCCACAATGATTTTATGATCGGCTCCGACAAAATGGATATTGACGGCATCTGTGATGATGGCACGCTTGAGCCCGTGATGCGTTCGGGCGAATGGGCTTTTGATGTATAGCATATCTTCGCGCTAAGCGGACGCGGGGTGAAAGTCGAGGCAGAAGACGAAACGCATATTAGCAAATCAAAAAGTTACAAAAGAGCCTCCCAGCGAGGCTCTTTTGATTCTTAGAACATCTGTTATAATTTTGCGAACCAAAGGACGATCAGATGTCAACAAACAAAAAGGCATTGCTTTCTCTTCTTGAAGGCTTGCCGCCCACTTACTGGTTAATTTGGACAGGCACACTCATCAACCGTCTTGGTGGCTTTGTCATCCCCTTCCTCACCCTCTACCTTACAGCCCAACGCGAGATACCAGTCAGCGTGGCCGCGCTCGTTGTATCATTCTTCGGTGCGGGTTCATTTATCGCGCAACTCACCGGGGGCGAACTGACCGATCGTCTCGGGCGTCGCCCTGTAATGCTCATGAGTTTCTTTATCACACCCATCTTTATGGTGATACTCGGTTTGGCACGCGACCTTTACCTCATCTCGATATCCACTTTCATCGTTGGTTTTTTTACGGATCTTTATCGACCTGCCGTTGGCGCGGCAATTGCGGATTTGGTTCCACCCGAATCGCGGACACGCGCATATGGATATAACTATTGGGCGATCAATTTAGGCGCGGCCGTGGCTCCGCTTCTCGCGGGACTGATTGCTGGTTACAACTACCTGATCCTTTTCGTCGCCGACGCGTTGACCACCTTCATCTTTGGCTTGATCGTGTTCTTCGGCATCCGCGAAACACGGCCCGCTGAAGCTCATCTTACAGCGAATACATCCATCGGTGAAAGGATGAATCAATTAAGGCGCGAACCCATCCTTTTGATCTTCTCGTTATTGGCTTTATTCTTCGGAATCATCTATACACAGGGGCACGTGTCACTGCCACTGGACATGCAATCACATGGATTAGGACCACAACAGTATGGAGCGGCGGTTGCCATCAATGGCTTCCTGATCATCCTGGTCACCATTCCGATCAGTAACATGGCTGCCAACTGGCCGCGCTTTGAGACCATCGCAGTCTCAGCGGTTTTGCTGGGAGTTGGGTTTGGGTTCACAGCACTGGCATCCACATTGCCCCTGTTCATGATCAGTGTCGTGATCTGGACTTTTGGCGAGATAGCCGCTACTTCCGTGGCACCAGCCATTATTGCAGACCTTTCACCTGTGGAATTGCGCGGCTTATATCAAGGCATCTTTGGCTCAGCATGGGGGCTGGCCTTCTTTGTCGGTCCTTTGGCAGGAGGATGGATTTATGAAACTTATGGGAACAAGATCCTCTGGGGAGGTTGCCTTGTCCTGGGATTCATCCTGGCCGCTGGTTACCTGGCAATGAGCGCACCCGCCAAACGACATAAGGCACAAACACAGGATTCTGTGTCGGATTAAAGAGTGTGACATAAGATGCGCCCGGAATCCTTCACCAGTGAGATCACAGATCGCAAGGAGAAAACAAAAGAGAACAACACTCTGCTGTGAATACCAGATCCGAGTCTGCAAAATTACCGCGTTAGGATTGAATCCGTTTTAGCATGAAGGTATAATCGCGGCATGCCAGCAAATTCCGAACAATCCATCTCGCCGGAAGAAATCCTTTCGAATGAATACGAATATATCGCGCAGACCGCCACACAAGCCCACGAAGACCGCTCGAGTGTCGTATCCTTCTTCCTTATCGCAGTCGGCTCCCCTCTGGCGGCGTTCTTCAGCACGGAAGTTGTGGGAAACACTTCACTAAAATTCGACATCTCGATCCTTTTCTGCGGATTGTTCTTCATCCTCTCAGTGCTTGGCACAACAACCATCCTGCAACTGTCCCGCTTGCGCGCCGCCTGGTATGAATCCATGCTGGCCATGAACCAAATGAAGGACTTCGTGATCAGGAACTCGAGTATCGACATTGAAGGCGCATTTCGCTGGCGCGCCACGACCGCCCCTTCAAAATTCAAAATTAACAGTGTATCTTTTTACCAGGCCGTTGAAGTGGCCATTCTGAGCGGATTGCTCTTTGGTGCGTTTATCTTTTTTCTGCTCGACGTGTTAAAAGTATCCAATCCATTTATCGTATGGGGCGCATCAATCGGACTGGGGTTGCTTAACATCTGGTTTCAAATTTACCTCTACCGGCAGTTATTGAAATAATCATGCCGCGCGACTATAACGGTCAATCACCTGTGGCGTTTCAGCGACTTCCGGAATATAAGCGCGAGGACGACTGGATCCGTGCGTTTCTGCGTGAGGCAAAAGTGGGACACATCGCTTCAGCGCGGGACGGGCAGCCATTCCTGAACCCAAGCACATTCTGGTTCGACGAGGCGAATCACCAGATCATCTTCCATTCGAACGTGGCGGGGCGAGTCCGCTCAAATATCGAGACCAATTCGAAGGTCTGTTTTGAGGCGAGCGAGATGGGGAAAACGCTTCCATCGAATGTCGCGCTTGAATTCTCCCTTCAATTTCGAAGCGTTATCGTCTTCGGCAGCGCGCGCCTGATCAGCGATCCCATGGTAGCGCGTAGAGTCCTGTATGGGCTCATCCATAAGTATTTTCCAAAGATGACTGAGGGAAAGGAGTTCCGCGAAATCACCGACAAGGAACTACGCGCCACATCAGTGTATGCCATCGCGATCGAATCCTGGAGTGGAAAAGAAAACTGGAAAGACCGCGCCGACCAATCTGACGAATGGCCCGCGCTGGACGGGAAATGGTTCGAGTAAAAAGCTGGCCCAAATTTCGCAACTCTCAAAGTTGAAAAACGTAGGTATAAATAACGTGTTTTCTATGAATGGAGGCTGATATGTCCAAAGAAAAATACCGTACTGAAGAATTCCGCGTCAATGGCGAGGAACTGCTCACCAAGATCAAAAACCTGATCAAAGAGGGGAATATCCGCCGCGTGATCATCAAAGACAAGGATGGCAAAGTGGTCTTCGAAATCCCGCTTACGTTTGGCGTGGTCGGCGCGTTGATCGCTCCACAACTTGCCGCCATTGGGGCCATTGCGGCGCTATTGACCGAAGCCACGGTTGTAGTTGAGAAAAAGGAATAACGACACGTGGATGTTTTTACGTGGGTCTACTTCATCGCCATCGTTGCCGAAATGGCAATACGTGCCCCGATCAGCAGCAGGCAGAGAAAAGAGCCCAAATCAAATCGACAGGTGACAACACAGGAGAAGGTTTTGCTCGGCTTGCTGTTTTTGGCGATGTTCTTCGTTCCGATCTTCTATGCAGCAACAGCATGGCTGGATTTTGCGAACTATACCTTACCTTCATGGACAGGCTGGCTTGGTGTGGTCATCATTACAGGCGCATTGATCGTCTTCTGGCGCGCCCACGCCGACCTGGGACTCAACTGGTCGTCCACGCTTGAGATCCGGGAAAAACACGAACTGATCACGCGCGGCATTTATGGCGTCATCCGCCACCCGATGTACGCGTCACAATGGATCTGGGTCATTGCACAACCTTTGCTTTTGCAAAACTGGGTTGCAGGATTCCTAAACTTACTTGTCTTCATCCCCTTCTACATCCTGCGCGTCAAAGCCGAGGAGAAATTGATGCTGGGACAATTCGGAGATCAATATCGTTCTTACATGCAAAAGGTTGGCGCGGTGTTTCCAAAGCTGTAAAAAAAGACATAAAATTATCATCAAAACTGTTACACGAAGTCAAGCTGAATGACTATCACTTCAGTTCCTTCATTACAAAATTTGATTTTTCCTGAATAGCGTGCTATAAATGTTATAGGGGAACCGCACAGTACGTTAACAACCAAAACCTAGACAAGGAGGTAGTATGGATCGAAACATTGGGCTATGGATTGACCATAAGCAGGCTTTTGTCATTTGGGACAACGATGACAAGGTTGAGGTGATACCATCCCACATCGAACCACCCGCCCACTACTCAGGTGGTACCCAACTTGGAGGCAAATTGAACCAAAAAGCGGACACAGAACCACGTCACAACGACCGCTTCAGGCTTCAGCTGAGCAAATACTATCAACAGGTCATTTCTGCGCTGAAAGATGCCAATTCGATCTTTGTCATGGGCCCCGGTGAGGCCAAGAAAGAGTTCGAAAAAGCCATCAAAAAGCATAAGAGTATCCGCAAGCGGCTTTTAAAGGTCGAGACAGCCGACAAGATGACAAAAAATCAAATGATTGCTTATGTAAGAAACTTTTACAGAAATCAGGCAATCGCATAACCTAAAAACTGAATATGAAAAAGAGCCAGAGGCAAATGCCTCTGGCTCTTTGTATTTTATGGCGATCCTACAATCGCTCCAACCCCAAACCGGGACCATCGGGCAATGTTATTTTTACGCCATCATATTTCAGGCCGCGGTATGGGTCATTCTTGATGAGCAAGGGACCGTCCAGATCGGCATAATCGCAAAGCGGTGCAAGGTGTGCGGCGGCAGTCACGCCCACTGACGACTCAACCATGCAACTTAACATGATCTGCATGTCATGCGCCCGCGCTGTATGGATCATCCGCAAAGCTTCGCGGATTCCCTCGCTTTTCATTGTTTTGACCACGACACCATCAATGGCCCCCGAGAGTTTGGGGACATCGTGCGATGTTTTGGCGGTCTCATCAGCAAAAATGGGGATATTAACCTTCTGCACCCGTAATTTTTCCTTTAGCCAGAAATAACCTTCCACATCATCCACAGCCAGCGGCTGTTCGATGAATTCCAAATCATATTCTGCCAAACGTGGGATGATCTGCAACGCATGCTCACGACTCCAGCCGGCGTTCGCGTCCACGCGCAGTTTGGCGTTTGTCACTTTGCGAATGGACGATACAATCGCTTCGTCCTTATCGCTCCCTAATTTGACCTTGAGCACGGGATGTCCCGATGCTTTCGCCTGCTCTGCCATCACTTCCGGTTCATCCATACCGATGGTGAATGACGTGAGTGGCAGGTTATTAGGATTCAAACCAAACAATTTGTACAGCGGCTGTCCCAGCTTCCTGCCCCACAGGTCATGCAAAGCCTCATCGATTGCAGACCGCGCGGCGCGCGAACCGGCAGGTCGCTTGGCCAGGATCGCGTCCATGTCAAACGGATCATCACCGAGATCAGGCACTGATTTCAAATATTCGATGATGCCTTCCTGCGTCTCGCCATAATATGGTACAGCCGCAGCCTCTCCCACCCCGTCATCCAGATGGATAAGCACGTTATAGCGCTGGTCACTCGCGCCATGCGCGACTCGAAACGTTGTTTTTAGATCAAGTGTGATCGGTTCCCAATGTAGTTTCATTTTTCAAAACCTTTTGAACCACGGAGACACTAGGGCACGGAGATTTTTTATTTTCTCAGTGTCTCCGTGTCTCTGTGGTTAGGATTTACGTCCCTCTTCGTTTCAAAAACTCCAACACCTTTTCGATCCATTCCTGCTCGTGTTCCTTGTGCACTCTATGCCCCGTCTTCTCTGGAATCCACAACTCAGCATTTGGAACGTTGCTCGCGATATATTGCGCGTGCATATCCGGCGCGTTGACCGGGTCATCCGCGCCCATAATGACCAGCATCGGCACGTTTACGCGCCCCAGGTCAGCAGGTGAATAATTCGGCTCGGAGATGATCTCCTTCATCGTCAGCCACAACATATCGCGCCAGTATTCCTGCCCATTCACATCACCATGTAATTGGATCATCTCATCACGCCAATCAGGCGCTTCGCGCGCAACCCGTTCCGGGTCGAACAATTTCGGTTCGCGGTCGATCAGGTAACGCGTCACGTAGGCATTTGCGGCTTGTGGAATACAAGTCTGTGTGACATCGGGATGCTCCACCCCAACCACCAGTGCAACATTCCCGCCATTACTATGACCAATAATGTGCGCTCGTTCATATCTCATGGCACGCACGAACACAGCGACATCGTCCGCAAGCTCTTTGAATGAATAACTCATATGCGGATTATTCGATCTGCCATGTCCGCGGCAATCGGGAGTGAAAACCTTGTAATGTTTTGCGAGCGCGGGGGCGATGGAATCCCATTCGGTGTGGCTGTCAACTGTCGAACCGTGGATCAACACAATCGGCGCGCGATCCGGTTTTTCATCCCCAAAGACTTCGTAATATATTTTTGCATCGTTGATCTCAACAATTGGCATGTGCCAATCTTACCGCTTGTTGCATAAAAAACCAAGTATTCATCATGAATTACAATTAAAAATCAATTAACAGTTGGAAAGTTAGGCGGCACTTCGTAACACAAATCGTGTAGAATCAAAACATGACAGACATCCAATCCACCCTCGATGACCTTGTAAAACAAACCGACAAACGGACCTCTGTATTCGAAATTGAGATCCAGGAACTCAAGAATAGCAGTCTCACTTTGAGTGGGCGACTGCTTAACGAATCACAACTGGACGACTTGCACCGCCTCTTTCCAAGCCTGAAGCTGGGTACCGCTTCGATACGGATCCTGAGCCGGGAGCCAAACGAACGCGTCCACGTTGCAACGAACCTGACCGGCTTATATGATAAGCCTACTTTCGGCATGCCACTTTCAAGCGAGTTGCACTACGGCACTGATCTTGAAGTGTTGGACGAAATGAACCAGTGGGTTTTTACAAGACAAAAAGACGGATATCTGGGCTGGGCATATCGTCCGTATCTCAGTGAAGGAATCGCGCCCGCCATGACCCATCTCGTGCTTGCACCCGTGATCGAATTGCGTGCCGAATCAGACGAGACAAGTGACATTGTCACGCGTGCTATGAGTGGAACTGGAGTTGTCCTTGAAGAGACCCTCAATGGATGGTCACGCGTGACAGCTAATAAATCCGGCTGGCTTCCCTCATCGGATTTGCGAGCGATTGCTGATATTCCAGACAGCATCGAAGAAAAACGCAAATTGATGATCAAAGACTCTGCACGTATGATCGGCATTCCCTATCTCTGGGGCGGCGCAAGCGGAAACGGTATTGATTGCTCCGGCTTTACCCGTTTATTACATCGCTGGGTTGGGATCGATATTCCGCGCGATGCCGATATGCAATACGATTCAGCAAAACCTGTGGAGCCGCTATTCGAAGTCGGCGACCTGTTCTTCTTTGCCGAAAGTGACAGTGTGCGAAGGATCACACATGTCGGCGTGTGTCTCGGCGGCTGGAAGGTGATCCATTCCTCACGCGCAAACAACGGCGTGTATATTGACGATCTACAGGAACGCAAATTGCTGAAGGACATTTATGTGGGCGCAGGTTCGTTCTTGAGGTAAGACCATGAAATCCCATCGAAAAGAACTGTGGTTCAATATTCCATCCCGCAGAGGCTTTGTCAACATCACATCACAGGTGGAAGAGGCAATACGCGAAAGCGGCGTCCAGGACGGTTTGGTTCTGGTTAACGCGATGCACATTACAGCTTCGGTCTTCATCAACGACGATGAAAGTGGGCTCCACCATGATTACGAAAAATGGCTGGAGAATCTCGCTCCACATGAACCTGTGAATCAATACCGTCACAACGAAACCGGCGAAGACAATGCAGACGCCCACATGAAACGCCAGGTGATGGGACGTGAGGTCGTCATCGCGATCACCGACGGCAAACTCGACTTTGGTCCGTGGGAACAGATCTTCTACGGAGAATTCGATGGGCGACGAAGGAAACGCGTGCTGATTAAAATTATCGGAGAATAAATATGTCTGATACCAAAGCAAAAGGCGAGATGCACGGATGCATCGTGTGCGGAAAACTTTATCAACTCATTATTGCTTATGACTCGAACGGAAAATATATCGGCAGTAAAGTGATGAGCGCAGGCGGGAAGGAAGTAAAAGGCGCAAATCGCCCGCTCGTGGCTTGTGAAAAACATACTGAAGAGGAAATCGAGCGAGCCGTTCTCAAAGTTTACGGGAAACAAAACCAGGAGGACGATGATTGAAAAACACCGGTTAAGGTGATTGGAATTCACAAATATATACGTCCTTATCATAAAAGGAGAAAACATGGCTGATCCAAGAATAAAAAAACTGGCCCAAGTGATGGTCCATTATTCTCTCGGCATCAAGCGCGGACAAAAGGTGTACTTGCAGACCTCACCTGCCGGGCAGGAATTTAACCTGGCGTTCTATGAGGAAGCCGTCAAGGCCGGGGCGCATGTTGCCGTCATGATGGTCCTCCCCGGCGCGGAAGAGGTCTTTCTCAAATATGCCAGCAATCAACAACTGGATTTTGTCTCCCCAATGCGGGAACTGGTGCACACAACATACGACGCGCGCATGGTGGTGGAAGCCGAAACAAACACGCGCGAACTCGCGGGCGTGGACCCGAAGCGCATCGCCCGCCTCCGCAAGGCAAACGCGCCGCTCTTCCAGAAAATGCTCAAACGCATCGAGAGCAAGGAATTGAAATGGTGCGTCACCGTCTATCCCACCGATGCGATGGCCCAGGAAGCGAATATGAGCCTGAGCGAATATAGCGAATTTGTATACGAAGCCGGCATGCTCAACGCCAAAGATCCCGTAACGCTCTGGAAGGCTGAAAAGAGGAAACAACTAAAGCTTGCCAACTGGCTAAAAGGAAAGAACAAGGTTGCCCTCAAAGGCGATAACCTCGACCTGACATTTTCCATCAAAGGGCGTACATTCATTCCATGTGCGGAGAACAAAACTTTCCCGATGGCGAGATATTCACCAGCCCGGTGGAGAATTCGGTCAATGGCTGGGTGCGGTTCAAATATCCCGCCATTTTTGATGGTCAGGAAATTGAAGATATCGAGCTGTGGTTCGAGAATGGAAAGGTCGTGCAGGAAAAAGCCGTGCGCAACCAGGAACTTCTCACCGCTCAACTCAACACCGATCAGGGCGCGCGCTTCCTCGGTGAATGGGGCATCGGCACGAACTACAACATCAAAAAATTCACGAAGAACATGCTCTTCGATGAAAAACTCGGTGGCACTATCCATCTCGCGTTGGGACTCGGCTTTGGAGAGGCGGGCGGCAAGAACACATCAGGCTTGCACTGGGATATGTTGTGTGACATGTCAAAGAGTGAGATTCTCATTGACGGCAAACTATTCTACAGGAATGGCAAGCCTGTAATTTAATAACCACGGACGATGCATTCCATCGTCCGTTTATTTTTGGAGGAACCATGTCTGATCCACGAGTGAGCAAGCTGGCAAGGATATTGGTCAATTATTCAGTGGAAATTCAAAAGGGACAACAAGTCGCAATCCGGACAAGTCCCATTGCAAATGAACTCACACTTGCGGTATATGATGAGGTCATCAAGGCAGGCGGGCATCCTTTCATCGTGAGTGAAGTTCCAGGCACAGATGAGATATTCTACAAATATGCATCTGACGAACAGTTGGATTATGTCTCCCCAATCACCAAACTGATTCTGGACACATTCGATGCCAGCATCTCGATCTGGACGGATTACAACACACGAAAATTAAGTGGCATAAGCCCTGAACGAATATCCCGCAACCGCAAAGCCCAGTCTGCGCTCATGAAATCCAGCATGCAACGCGCTGCTGAAGGCACCTACAAATGGACATTGACGGTTTACCCCAACAACGCCATGGCGCAGGAGGCAGACATGTCCCTTCAAGACTACACCGAGTTCGTATATGGTGCGGGCCTGCTCAACGACGATGATCCCGTCGCCCTCTGGCGTGAAGAGGAGGCCAGACAACAAAAATTGACCGGGTGGCTCAGAGGCCGCGATCAAGCCGTCATCAAAGGAGCGAATGTAGACATTACTCTTTCCATTAAAGACCGCACTTTTGTCGAATCAGCAGGCAAGAAGAATTTCCCGAGCGGAGAAATATTCACAGGTCCCGTCGAAGACTCTGTCAATGGATGGGTACGGTTCAAATATCCAGCCATTTATAGCGGTCAGGAGATCACGGATATTGAACTCTGGTTTGAAAATGGCAAAGTGGTGAAAGAAAAAGCCAGCAAAAACCAGGAACTTCTCACTTCCACGCTCAATACAGACCGAGGCGCACGCTTCCTGGGCGAATGGGGTATTGGCACCAATTATGGAATTCAGCGCTTCACAAAGAATATGTTATTCGATGAAAAGATCGGAGGCACCATCCACTTTGCAGTTGGCGCTGGCTATCCTGAAACAAAAAGCAGGAATGAGTCCGGTATCCACTGGGATATGCTTTGTGACATGAGCGACTCTGAAATTAAAATTGATGGCGACCTATTCTATAAAAATGGCAACACTGTCATCTAGCGAATACGGATGGCATCCACTTTTTGGAGGAAAAAATGGAAACAAGACAATTCGGCCACACAGGGCATATGAGCACAATTGCCATATTTGGCGCAGCGGCATTTTGGCAAATCTCGCAAGCAGACGCTGATAAAGTGATGGAACAGGTGATTGAAGCAGAAGTTAATCATATTGACATCGCTCCATCTTACGGGCAGGCCGAAGAACGCGTCGGTCCGTGGATGCCGCGTGAGCGAAAACGCTTCTTTCTCGGATGCAAGACCATGGAACGCTCAAAACAGGGAGCCTGGGATGAGATGCAACGATCGCTCAAGCTCCTGCAAACGGACACTTTTGACCTGTATCAATGCCATGCAGTTAATACGGTCGAGGAGCTGGATGCAGTCACCATGAAAGGCGGCGCGCTGGAAGCAATTGTGGAGGCGCGTCGGGAAGGATTAATAAAATATATCGGCATCACAGGCCACGGGGTGAATGCTCCGCAGATCTATCTCGAAGCGTTAAAACGATTCGATTTTGATTCCGTCCTTTTCCCGCTGAATTTCGTCCAGATGGGGAATCCGGAATTTCGAAAACATGCTGATGAATTGATCGCCACGTGCAAGGCAAAAGACGTTGGCACGATGGTCATCAAAAGCGTTACAAAGGCACCCTGGGGTGAAAGACAACATACAGCCACAACATGGTACGAGCCATTCGACAAATTGGATGAGATCCAAAGCGCGGTAAATTTCGCGCTCTCCTACGACATAACCGGTTTATGTACCGCTGGCGACACACGCGTCCTGCCGATGATGCTCAATGCCTGCAAAAACTTCGAACGCCTGAGTAATTCCGAAATGGAAGAGATGATACAATCAGGCCAGCAGTACGATCCTTTGTTTGCATAGGAGGTTTCAATGCCTGATCCACGCGTAACCAAACTGGCTAAAGTGCTTGTTCACTACTCGACCGATGTCAAAAAAGGACAGCAGGTTCTCATCCAGACGAGTCCGATCGCAGACGAATTGACCCGTGCGGTTTATGAAGAGGCCGTTAAAGCAGGTGCTCACCCATTTGTCACGAATGCGGTTCCCGGCACAAAGGAGGCATTTTTAAAATTCGCATCCGAAGAACAACTCGATTATGTGTCGCCGATCACGAAGTTGATCGTCGAAACCTTCGACGCGTATATTAATATCTGGACCGAGTACAACACACGCGACCTGAGTGGGATTGATCCCAGCCGCATGGCACGCACACGCAAGGCACAATCACAGATCAACAAAACATTCCTGCAGCGTTCCGCTGAAGGAGCAATGCACTGGGCAGTGACGGTATATCCCAATTACGCCATGGCACAGGAAGCTGACATGAGTCTCAGGGATTATGAGGATTTCGTTTATGGTGCAGGCATGCTCAACGAGGATGACCCTGTCGTATTCTGGATGGCCGAGGGCGCGAAACAACAAAAATTGATCAGCTGGCTCAAAGGGCGCGACAAAGCCGTGATCAAAGGCTCGAACGCAGACATCACCCTCTCGATCAAGGAGCGTTCCTTCATCGAATGTTCGGGCAAGGCAAATTTCCCCGATGGCGAGATCTTTACAGGACCCGTGGAAGATTCTGTCAATGGATGGATCCGCTTCAAGTATCCAGCCATTTTCAGTGGGCAGGAGATCACTGACATTGAATTGTGGTTCGAGAATGGCAAAGTCGTAAAGGAAAAAGCCAGCAAGAATCAGGAATTGCTCACATCGGCTCTCAACACAGATGACGGCTCGCGCTTCCTCGGCGAATGGGGTATAGGTACCAATTACGGCATCCAGCGCTTCACCAAGAACATGCTCTTCGATGAAAAGCTCGGCGGGACAATCCACTTTGCTGTGGGTGCGGGTTATCCTGAATCGGGAAGCAGGAATGAGTCGGGCCTGCACTGGGACATGTTATGCGATATGGCAGATGCAGAGATCGTAGTGGATGGTGATGTGTTCTATAAGGACGGGAAAACGGTTGTTTCATAAGGCGGGATGGCATTCCGCCCCACTACCATGAGCACAGAATTTTTCAACGCGATCAAGGAAGGTAACAAGGACGAGGTGGAGCGCCGCCTCTTGCAGGAACCGGGCCTGATCCACGCCAGGGAGAATGGTCTCAGCCCGATCCTGGTTGCCGCCTATCACCACAAACCGGTGATCGCGTCATTCCTCGCGGATAAAACCGTTGCCGTCAACATCTTCGAAGCCGCAGCCACCGGCAAGATCAACAATATCATCCGATTACTGGCGCGCGATCCGCAACTCGTCAACGCCTACGCTGAGGACGGATTTCAGCCATTGGGCCTGGCATGTTTCTTTGGACATCTTGATTCAGCAGAATATCTCGTTAAAGCCGGTGCGCCCATCAATGCCCCATCGCGCAATGGACTCAAGGCAGCGCCGATCCAATCTGCAGCGGCAGGTGGATATTTTAAGATCGTTAAAATGCTCCTCGAACATGGGGCTGACCCAAACGTACGCGAGCAGGACGGTTACACTCCGTTGCACGCCGCGGCACAGAATGGGGACGAAGAAATGATCCGCATTCTTCTTTACGGTGGTGCAGACCTGACCATTAAGAGCAATAATGGAAAAACGCCACTCGACCTGGCAATGGATGCTGATCACACCAAGGCAACATTGATCCTTGGCGAGGGGATAACCAAACGCTTCAAAAATAAGACTGGATAAAAATAAGAGCCGAGGACCAAACGTCCTCGGCTCGCTTTTTCGAACAGAACAGCTTCTACGGGCACTCAATCGTATAAGTTATTTGCTGCTCAATTTTATCACTTCGACCAACCACGCCGCCTGTTCTGCTGAGCCCAACGAACTGATAATCAAGCCACGCATTTGCTCTTCGAGAGTCAGCATTTACATCCTCTCCTGAAAAGACCAGCGTAAAGTTGCCGTTTGCGTCGGAAATCATTCTACCCGCATTTTGCCAGTCAAAGAAGGTGCCTGTGTTCCTGTCTTGTATTCGGTAATAGAATTGCACATCTGTTATATTGGGGTCTACGGGCTTTACGCTGAAGGTGATTTCCTTGTTGAGCTGACAGCGCAGGGAAAGAGCACTCTTATTGCGGGTCATGTTTACGAACCAGCCCGCGCCCAGAACGTTATCCACCGTAATCAGGCCTCCGCCTGCATCCGTCACGGCCGCAACCGCAGGCGGATTGGTCGGAGCAACCTGTGTCGGCTCCACTACAACAGTCACCACGACAGGCGCAGCTGTTGGAGGAACTGGCGTGGGAGGAGGAACATCGGTTGGAGCCTGGGTCGCCTCAACGACGACTGTTTGCACAACGACGATTGCTGTGGCAGTGGGAAGGACCTCGGTTGGCGCGGCAACCGGCACTTCCGTCGGGGAGGCACATGCCGTCAATGCCAGAACAAGCAACAAAAGAAAAAGTTTTTTCATTTCGGGTACTCCTTTTGAATTTCTAAAAGTAATCTTAGTATGAGAAAAAAACCCTGTATATGGCATGTCGTCATTTTTGGTTTTCAATTTCGATAGCTCTTGTAATGTTTTTGGCCCTTTAATTTCCCCCAAAATACCCATGGACATTTTACCACCCCTGATTCAATCTGTTATAATATTTTTTGCCATGCTTACTCGTGAACAAATTGAATTAAAACTCGACAGAATTCTCTTAAAGGTACAGAAACCCGGGCGCTATGTAGGGGGCGAACTCAACAGCATTGTCAAAGATTGGGAAAAGGTTTCAACCAGGGTCGCTTTCGTCTTCCCCGATATTTACGATATCGGGGTCTCGAACGTTGGGTTGAAGATCCTCTATGATCAGGTCAATCAGCGGGAGGATGCGCTGGCAGAACGCGCCTACGCGCCGTGGCTCGATATGGAAGCCTTGATGCGCGAACACGGGATCCCGTTATATACGCTCGAATCAAAACGACCCCTGGCCTGCTTCGACCTCATCGGCTTTTCCCTCCCCTACGAGACGCTTTACACCAACGCACTCAACGTGCTTGATCTTAGTGGGATCCCTGTTCGCTCATCTGACCGTGATGAGTCTCATCCTTTTATCATCGCAGGCGGACATTCCACGATGAACCCCGAACCCATGCATGCGTTCATGGATGCGTTCGTGATCGGTGAGGGAGAAGAAGTTATTCATGACATCATAGATGCGATACAGGATTTCAAAAGAAAGAGGAATGATGAAAGAAGCGGCATCTTTCATCATTCCTCTTTCGAGGCTCGAAAGGAACTCCTGCAGGCTCTCGCACGTATTCAAGGCGTTTACGTCCCACGCTTTTATGAGGCTTATTATCTCGAAGATGGAACAGTTTCACATACCGAACCAATTGTTCCTGATGTTCCAAAGATCGTCACCAAACGCATTGTGCCTGTCCTGCCTCCCCCACCGACAAAGTTCATCGTCCCGAACATTGACATCGTCCACAACCGCGTATCGGTGGAGATCATGCGTGGATGCACGCGCGGGTGTCGATTCTGCCATGCGGGGATGATCACACGTCCGGTCCGCGAGAGAAGCGTGGATGAAGTCCTGAAGGCGGCAGAAGAGGCGATCAGGAACACCGGATTCGAGGAATTGGCACTGTTGTCGTTGTCGTCATCCGATTACACAAACGTGTTGGAACTGGTCACAAAGGTTGGAGAAAAATTCGGCGGCACGCACCTCAAAGTCTCGTTGCCATCATTGCGGATCGAATCTGTTTCGATCGACTTGATGGAAAAATTGAAGGATCGCAGGTCGGGCGGATTCACGCTCGCGCCCGAAGCCGCCACCGAACGGATGCGCCGCATCATCAACAAGTTCATTCCCGACGAAGAAATCATCAACACCACACGCGAGATCTACCGCCGCGGCTGGACGACGATCAAGCTGTATTTCATGATCGGGCACCCAAGTGAAACACTCGAAGATGTGCAGGCGATCGCCGACTTGTGCAAAAAAGTTTTGGTTGAAGGACGTAAAGTGATCGGCATGAAAGCCAAACTGAACATAGGCGTAAGCACGTTCGTGCCGAAATCACAGACGCCTTTCCAGTGGGTTTCGTGCGATACACCTGAACAGATTGAAGCCAAGCAGGCATTACTTCGACGGGAATTGATGCGCGACAGAAATATCAAGCTCAGCCTGACAAAAGCACACGACTCATTCCTGGAAGCATGGCTATCACGCGGCGACCGTCGCATGGCGGAGGTGGTTTATTCCGCGTGGAAGAACGGCTCGAAGTTCGACGCGTGGGACGAGGGCAGAAACTACGAAGCGTGGATGAAGGCATTCGAAAAACACGGTCTCGATCCACTCTTTTACACCCATCGCCAGCGTCGCACAGATGAGGTCTTCCCATGGGAACACATTACTGCTGCGGTACGTAAGAACTTCCTTTTCCAGGATTTCAGACAATCGCTCGAAGGCCAGATCCGCGTCGACTGCCGATTGAATTGTTTCGCATGTGGAATCCTGCCGACATTCGCGAACATGCGTCGCGAGAATCCCGGCGATGTGTGGAAATGCCCGGATGTAAAAACTCCGGTCTCCACCAACCAATCCGCGATGTCCAGCTTGAAATTGCCGATCGTAGGGGATTAGAGCAAGCACCTTGTTCGATGAAAAGATATTCCGTTCGCCCTGCCACACCTAAAGACATTGAAGCAGTGTACGAGCTCATCGCGAAACAAAAGACCATTGATTTTGGCAACGCAATGATGTCACTGGAAGATCTGCGAAAATTGTGGGAAACCATCGATCTCGATACTGATACTCTGACGGCGTTTGCAGAAGGCGAACTGGCAGGTTATGCCGAGTTGCTCGATGGCGATTCTCCCTTTATCTACCTGGCAAATAGAAACAATGTTGATCTTGGCTTTCAGCTATTAAAGTTACTGGAACAAAAAGCAGCCATCCGTGCGACCGGAAGAATTCAGCTCGCAACGCAGATCAGCGAGAAGAACCAGTCACTAATCCAATTATTTGCATCAAATGGATACGAGTCAAATCTCTCGTTTCTCATCATGGAATTGATGTTGAACGAACCTCCCCCGCTCCCTCAATGGGCGGAGGGGATACAAGTCCGTACGTTCGTTCCCGGTTCGGACGAACAAGCCACCTACCAGACCGACGAGGAAGCCGCACACGATAAAGGCTATCATAACCCGCTAAGCTATGAAGGCTGGGTGAAGCGTATGGGCATGAACAGGGAAACTTTTGACTCAACCATATGGTTTCTCGCCTGTGACGAAAGTGAGACCGTTGGAGTCGCCCTGAACGTCCTCGGCAAAGTACCCGATACTGTGTGGGTCGATCATCTGAGTGTGAGGCGTGCCTGGCGAAACAAAGGGATCGGAAAAGCCCTGCTCTTACACTCCTTTGGGGAATTTTACAAGCGCGGGATCCAGATTGTAAAACTCAGCGTGGACTCAAAAAGCCTGACCAACGCACCGCGTCTCTATGAAAGCGTGGGCATGCAGACAACACAGCAGTATCACATTTACAAAAAAGATTTGCAAATGTGATAATATTCGTCATCTTTGCCGCTTATCACATGAATTACCTGATCCATTGAAATAACCCAAGGGTAAAATTCAAATTTCCAGCTTGTATACGCATGTGAGACTTGCATGCGGCGCTTCGTAAATCAAATGACAAAGAAACAATTTATCACAAGATTGATGCACGAACGCGATAAGTTCGAATTATTATTGAATCGCGTTGGCTACACGCGCCGCATGACGATGAAGGGCGTTTCGGGTAACTGGTCCATCAAGGATATCCTTGCTCACATCCTTGCACACGAACAATATATTGTAGACCGCACGAATGAGATCCTGCATGGGGAAACCTACATACCCTGCAAAACACAAATCGTCCTCGATGCGTTTCTGGATGAATTTGGTTATCCCGATTTTGGCTCTCCCCTGCTGGATGATAATACTCCCAATACATGGATCGTTGAGAGATACAAAAAAGTATCACTTGAGGATATTGTTGCACAGGAGATTCAGGCATTTTCCGCGATCGTTACAATGCTTGAGATAATACCGGAAGAAATGATCGATCAACACAATCTTTATGATCGGATCGCCAGCAATACCTACCAGCATTACCGCGAACATATCAAGGACATCAGGAACTGGCTGAAATCAACCGCCATTAAATCCAAAAAATAATGCGCATTCGAATCACTTTTGCCAAACAGGATGCCCTGCGCTACACCGGTCATCTCGACCTGCACAAATTATGGGAACGCGCCGCCCGCCGTGCGGAACTTCCACTGGCATATTCGCAGGGGTTTCATCCGCAGCCGAAGATGAACATCGCAGCCGCTTTGCCACTTGGCTTTTCATCACGCTGTGAAATGATCGATATGCGACTTGAACACGAGATTCCATTGGATGGTTTACAGGAGAAACTTCAGCAAACCCTGCCAACGGGGATTCAGGTTTCGAATATCGAAAGTGTGGATGAACGCGCGCCTGCGTTGCAGACTCAGGTCGCGTCAGTCGAATATGAGGTTACTTTAACGGAAGCAGTAGACGGGTCCGATCTGAAGCGGAAGGTTGAATCCGTTATGGGGTCCGAATCCATCATCCGGGAGCGTCGCGGCAAAACGTATGATCTGCGTCCGCTTGTCGAAGAGTTGAAAATCCTGGAGTCCAACGGCTTGCCGTTGGTACAGGAGCAAGCTTCCGCACTCCAAAAAATCTTCATGAAATTAGCCGCACGCGATGGCGCAACGGGACGCCCGGAAGAGGTGTTAGATGTGTTGGGTATCGCGTTCGAAGGAACGCGTATCGAAAGAACTCGGTTGATTTTTCAATCATAATTTGGAGGAGAAATGGCATTACTTGGCGCAATATTCTTTGGGTTCGTTCCGATGTTCCTTTTCGCGGCGTTCGTGAACTGGCTGGACCGTTACGAGAAGGAACCAAAACTTTTGCTAGGCGCGGCCTTCGTATGGGGCGTGGTGATCGCAGGCGGTGGGGCATATATCCTGAACACAATGTTCGGCATCGGCATTTATTACATAACCGGTTCAGAGGGCGCGGCTGAGTTCGGTACAACCTCCATCGTAGCACCCATCATCGAGGAGGGCTTGAAAGGATTCGCCGTTCTTGTGGTCTTTTTGCTCTTCCGCAACGAATTCGACTCGATCCTCGACGGCATCGTCTATGGCGCCATCTCTGCAATGGGTTTCGCCGCGATCGAGAATGTGTTATATATTTATCGAAACGGATTTCAGGGCGGTGGGTGGGAAGGCTTTTGGACTCTGGTCGTTGTCCGCGTCCTTCTCGTCGGATGGATGCACCCATTCTTCACTGCCTTCACAGGCATCGGTCTTGCAGTTGCGCGTATGAGCCGCAATACACTGATGAAGATCCTGGCAGTGCCTGCCGGGTATACAGTTGCGGTCATGGCACACGCATTCCACAACACGTTCAGCAGTGTTCTGGGTGGTACAGGTGGCTTCTTCATCGGCCTCCTCGCCGACTACATCGGCTACGCCTTCATGCTTGGCTTCATCATCTGGATGATCGTCCACGAACGCAATATCCTCAAGAAGCAACTGGTAGAGGAGGTGAACAATGGCCTGCTTTCGCCAAAACAATACAACACTGCAATATCCTTTTTCCAGACGAATGTGCATTTAGCCGCGCTCACCTCGGGCACTTTCCGATCCACGTCACGCTTCTATCAGGTATTGGGTGAACTTGCCCACAAGAAGGAACAACGTTCCAGAGTCGGTGAGGAAAAAGGTAACACACAGATCATCGAAAAATTACGCGGCGAGCTTATGCAACTCGCACCACAGGCAAAGGCATAATAAACTCGTCATTGCGAGGAGGGTGCACTACCCGACGTGGCAATCTCTGACTCGATGAGGAGATTGCCACGTTGCTCATTTCATTCGCGCCTCGCAACACTTGCACCCCATTCGGGCCGGGAGCCCGTGATTTGCTAGGCAAATCAGGCGAGACAGCCTGCAAGATTTGCCAAGCGAATCGAAGTGCAGGTGTGACAAAAAGTAATGTGATAAAATTTCGTCGCCCGCCCCCGTAGCTCAGTGGACAGAGTGTCGGCCTCCGGAGCCGAAGAGCGCAGTTCGAGTCTGCGCGGGGGCGCCATAGAAGCGCTGCTACAAGGCAGTGTTTTTGTTTAACCATCCTCCTGCATTACAATTGTTCTGTGAATTCGAACCTCAGAACCATCATAGTCATCTCGATCCTTATCATCACCACAGGTTGTGGTGTGAATGTTCGTGAAGGGAGCGGGATAACCTCAACCCCATTCATCATCACCGCGACCTTGCCTCCAACACAGACACCACTTCCATCCGAGACTCCGCTCCCGCCTCCGCCTCAGCCGACAACTGCTCCTGTTGAAGGAATGACATCCACACAGATCAATGTCCGCGCGGAACCATCCACAGTGAGTGCTGCTCTTGGGATCATTCCTGAGAACACAAAAGTGGAAATCATAGGCAAAGACCCCGGTGAGAATTGGTGGCAGATACTGTATCCACAGGGAGTTGACGGGAAAGGCTGGGTCACCGCGCAATACGTCACAACGGCGGGCAAACCCGAGGTCCCGGTGATCGGAGGCGGTGGACCAAATCCAAATAGCGGGAACGTTGCGATCATCCAACAAAAGCTGAACGTCCGCAGCGGGCCTGGCACTGGTTTCAATTCCATCGGCACGCTCAACCCACAGAATGTTGTCAACCTTACCGGTAAGGATGCGAACGGAGCGTGGTTGCAGATCGAATTTGCATCCGGACCCGAGGGCAAAGGCTGGATCAATGCGGCGTTCGCGCAGGCAAAGGGAGTGGAGAACCTGCCCATCATCACGGAAACAGGCGTGATCGTTGGGACCGGAACGCCGACAGACATCCCGCTTCCTCCCACGCCAACGCTACTCCCTGCGCCGATGGATGGTGATTCAGCTCAATCACCGGCGGTAGATATCACCCTCTCTGCCACAGGCCCGCATTCTTTCCAATATTCCAGCGATGTCTCATCACCTGCTGGCGATACAGAGGATTGGATTCGATTCACCCCGCATACTCAAACGACTCGAGTGGAAATCACATGTTCAGGAAATGGAACGCTTTTTCTTGAAGTTGTACAGAATAACTCAGTTCAACAAAGCCTGACTTGCGGAGAAAGCACAACGGTTGACTCCACCCCCGGGATTGTTTATATCCTGCACGTGAAATCGTCCCAGGCGGAGGGGTTGCAGTATTCACGCTTCACTTTGCGGGTTATTTCAATTCCATAACCAAAAGGAAAGGTGCATTTGTGTAGGTTTGTACAAAATATTCTTTTATGGTAGAGTTAATGCATAATTTCACACTCTGCGAGGGTAAACGTACATGAATGCTGAAAAAATTCCCGATATCATCATTGGCAGATTGCCGGTTTATTTACGTGCGTTACAGCGGCTGTCTGACAAGGGAATCCACACCACTTCATCGCAGGAATTGGGCGAGATCGTCGGTATTTCCGCGGCTCAGATACGCAAGGATATCTCCCAGTTCGGCGAATTTGGCAAACAGGGAACCGGGTATGCGATCCCATTTCTGATCGAGCGTCTGCGGGACATTCTGAAAGTAAACCGCGTTTGGGAGGTGGTCATCGTTGGCATTGGCGATATGGGCCACGCCCTCGCCCGCTACAACGGATTTACGAACCGCGGCTTTAACATCAAAATGATATTCGATAACGACCCAAAAAAGATCGGCCAGAAAGTGGGGGATTTCGAAATATTCGATGCTGCCGGGATGGCTGAAAAAATAAAACAAGCCAAAGTCAAGGTTGCCATGCTCACCGTCCCTGCCACGGCTGCACAGGAAGTGGCCGACCAGCTGGTAAAAGCAGGCGTAAAGGCAATTTTGAATTACGCGCCCATCAGCCTGAATGTCCCGGCTGGGGTACGCGTACAATATATTGACCCGGTCGCGCATTTGCAACGCATGACATACTATCTGGATTAACTCGAATTCAAAAAGGCGTCCGAAATCGGACGCCTTTCATTTTTAGTTTACACCTGCGGCAAACTTCGCCTAAGGATGTTATACATTGGAAGGGCTTTGACCGCGCCTTCCACAACGCAAGTCATCGGGTTATCAACAAGATAGGCGGGAATGCCTAGTGATTTGGTCAGTAGTTTATCAATGCCGCGCAACAATGCGCCACCCCCACACAACGCCACACCACGATCGATAATGTCCGCCACCAACTCAGGAGGAGTCTTTTCAAGCACGCGGCGGCCTGTTTCGATCACCGCTTTAAGTGGCTCCTGCAAAGCTTCGACGATCTCACCTGTCGTCAATGTGACCGGACGCGGCAGGCCGGTGACCTGGTCCTGTCCCTGTACTTCCATGCTGTTTTCCGTGTCCTGGGGAACAGCGGCTCCGATGCGGACCTTGAGCTGTTCCGCGGTCACCTGACCGATTATCACCCCATATTTTCTGCGAACATAGTTGACGATGGCCTCATCGAGATCAGTGCCTCCGGCGCGCAAGGTCTCAGCCGAGACAATGCCATACATCGCCATGACCGCGGCTTCGGTACACCCACCGCCAAGGCAAATAGCCATGTTGCCTGACGGGGAATTGATCGGCAAGTCCACGCCAAGCGCCGCGGCCAGCGGTTGCTGGATCAAATAGGCCTCACGGCTTCCTGCTTCCAATACAGCTTCATAAACCGCCCGTCGCTCCACGCTGGTGACTCCATATGGGACCGAGATCATGACGCGCGGACGGAAGATGCGCATTGATCCGCTTACTCGTTGCAACAAATATTGAAGCAATGTTTCAGTGATCTCATAATCAGCAATGACCCCATTCTTAAGTGGACGCGCGACTTCAATACTTTCAGGGACACGACCAAACATGTCCAACGCTTCGCGACCGACAGCTACCATTTTTTGATCGTACACTTCAATGGCAACAATCGTAGGCTCTTCCAAAAGCACCTGTGTGCCATCGGCGAGACGTGTAAACATGGTACCCAGGTCTATGCCCAGGTCTTTGGAAAACATTGCCACTTGGGTTTACTTCTCCGATCCGGGATAACGCGTACCACCCTTGCGGTAACGGCGAACGGCATCGAGGCGCAAGTTTGACCTGCGCAGGGCAGCTTCCATGACAAGATATCGATCTGGATCAGTTGGCACGACACCTTTGGCAAGATATTCTTGGGCACGTTTCCTGGCGGCTTCTGCGCGATTTACATCAATTTCCTGAATATTCTCAGCTCTATCTGCCAGGACAGTCACAAGATCGGGTTGAACTTCAGCAACACCACCAGCAACAGTGAAGACTTCTTCATCACTTCCCTTGCGAACTTTGATGATTCCATATTTCAAAGTGGTCAGGACGGGTGCATGTTTTGGAAGAATACCCATCTCTCCAGCCGCGCCAGGCAGGACAACGATATCCACATCGCCTGTGAACACAGTGCGGTCCTGGGAAACAATTTCACAACGTATGGTCATAAATCACACTTTCATCTCTTTGCGAGGAGCGTTTGTTGCGACGAAGGAATCCCCGTTTTACATGAGATTGCTTCGCGAAGTCCGCTCGCAGTGACACCATATTACACACCTTTCGCAAGTTTCTCTGCGCGTTCGCGCACATCCTCGATCGTACCGGCCATCATGAAAGCCTGCTCGGGCAGGTCATCGCATTTGCCATCAAGGATCTCACGGAAACCGCGTACCGTCTCCTGGAGCGGGACATATCGACCAGGGATACCGGTGAAGCGTTCAGCCACATAGAATGGCTGGGAGAAGAAGCGTTCGATCTTGCGGGCACGCGACACAATCAGCTTATCATCTTCGCTCAACTCGTCAATACCGAGAATGGCGATGATATCCTGCAAATCCTTGTAGCGTTGCAGAATGCGCTGGGCTTCACGCGCGGTCCGGTAGTGCTCTTCGCCCACAATATTGGGATCAAGAATTCGGGAGGTGGAGCCGAGTGGATCCACAGCCGGATAAATGCCTTTTTCCACGATGGATCGTTCGAGCGCGATGGTCGCGTCGAGGTGGGTAAAGGTCGCCACAGGCGCAGGATCGGAGTAGTCATCCGCGGGCACATATACCGCCTGCATGGACGTGATCGAGCCGGTGCGTGTCGATGTAATGCGTTCCTGCAGCTCACCCATTTCAGTGGCAAGTGTAGGCTGATAACCCACTGCGGAGGGCATACGACCGAGAAGCGCGGACACTTCGGAACCGGACATCGAGAAGCGGAAGATGTTATCCACAAAGAGCAACACATCCTTGCCCTGATCGCGGAAGTATTCAGCCATCGAAAGCGCTGTGAGAGCGACGCGCAGGCGAACGCCAGAAGGTTCGTTCATCTGACCAAAAACCATCACAGTATCCTTCATAACATCCGCCTCAATCATCTCACGATATAGCTGGGTACCTTCGCGCGTACGTTCACCTACACCAGCGAAAACAGAATTACCCTTATGCACAGCTACAACAGAGCGGATGAGTTCTTGAATGATAATCGTCTTACCTGTCCCTGCCCCACCAAAGATACCGGTCTTGCCGCCTCTTGTGAATGGAGCGATCAAGTCGATAACCTTAACACCAGTTTCAAAGATTTCCACATGAGTGGACTGTTCTGAGAAAGGCGGTGCAGAACGGTGAATTGGATAATGCGTTACGGCATCCACGTCACCTTTTTGATCCACAGGCTTGCCAAGTACGTTGAAGACACGGCCAAGTGTAGACGGACCCACCGGGACCATGATCGGCGCGCCGGTAGCAATCGCGGGAAGACCGCGTTGGAGACCGTCAGTTGCGTCCATTGAAACGGTGCGGACCCACCCGTCTCCCAGATGTTTCTGCACTTCGAGGATCAACGCATCTTTTCCGGGACGATCCACTGAGATCGCTTCGAAGAGTTCTGGAATCTGCCCCTCAGGGAATTCCACATCCACCACACCACCAAGAATTTGTACCACACGGCCTGTTGCATTTGCCATGATTTTCCTCCGGTTATTTCGCGGCCAGCGCTTCTGCGCCGCCCACAATGTCCAAGATATCGTTCGTGATCCCCTGCTGGCGAACTTTGTTATAAGCAAGCTGCAACGCGCCCACCAATTCCTTCGCGTTGTCAGTCGCATTGCGCATCGCGATCATGCGCGCGGCATGTTCGCTGGCCAGAGATTCGAGAATTGCCTGATATACCTGCAATGCAGTAAAGCGCGGAATGATCTCATCGAGGATCACGCGAATGTCAGGTTCGTATTCATACGCCGCGGCTGGGCCAGTGTGTTGGTGTTCGTAATCCTCCACACGACCCTCCCCATCCAGCTCGAGCGGCAGAAGCTTTTTGACCGTCGCGATCTGCCTGGCCATGTTGACGAAGTCTGTATAAACCAAATAGACTTCATCCACTTCACCATTCCTGAACTCATCGACTGCAAGACGGCCAATCGCGGAGACATCTGCGAATTTGGGCGCGGCGGGTAGATTGCTAAATTCCGCGATGACGTTCTTGCGGCGGCGGAAAAGCAAGTCACGGCCTTTACGGCCAACGGCGATATATTTAACGGGAACAGGATTCGGGTCGAAGCGGGAGGCGGTGAAACGAATCACATTCGAGTTGTAAGCGCCCGCCAGTCCACGGTCACCGGTGATCACAACCACCAGCGTGGTGTTCACCGATTTTCTCTGCGCAAGCAGTGGATGCAGGCTGTCGCGTCCGGGTTGTTCTGCCACGTGCTTGAGGACCTGCCATGCTTTGGTGGCATAGGCGCGCGTCGCTGTGACCGCGTTGATCGCCTTGCGGACCTTGCTGGCGCTCACCGTTTCAAGCGCGCGCGTAACCTGCGAGATATTTTTTACACTTTTGATGCGAAGACGCATCTCACGAGCAGAAGCCATAAGTTATGCCTGCCAGCCTGCGCGGAAACCATCGAGTGCTTTGGTCAAAGTAATGCGAGTATCATCGCCGATGGCTTTTTTGGCGAGAATGGCTTTGCCAATTTCAGGATAAGAGGCTGCCATGTAGCGGATGAGATCGGCCTGCCATTGCATCATTTTGTCAAGCGGCACGCCATCGGCATAACCGTTCGTTCCGGCATAGATGACGATCACCTGATTTTCAACCTCCATCGGTTGATACTGTGGTTGCTTGAGGATTTCCTGCATGCGTTGACCACGATTGAGTTGCTGTTGTGTGGACTTATCAAGATCAGATGCCATGAGAGCGAACGCCGCCAATTCACGATACGCCGCCATATCAAGGCGCAAACGACCAGCGACCTGTTTCATAGCTTTGGTCTGCGCATCACCACCGACTCGGGAGACCGAGATACCCACGTTCACCGCAGGGCGAATACCGGCGTTGAACAGGTTGCCTTCGAGATAGATCTGACCATCTGTAATTGAAATAACGTTCGTGGGGATATAAGCAGACACATCACCGAGCAGGGTTTCAATGATCGGCAAAGCAGTCAATGAACCGCCTGTGCCTTTCACTTTGACGAGTTTGAAATCGTCAGGATTGTTCATCGCTTTACGTGCGTGCTCGGCTTCATCCCTGGAGATGGGACCGGTATACACTTTACCGTTCACACCATCCTGCTCTTCGGCGAGTTCTCCCTTGAAATCCTGCTTTGTGATCACGTACCTGTTCGCGAGGCGGGCCGCGCGTTCAAGCAAACGGGAGTGAAGGTAGAAAACATCACCTGGATACGCTTCACGTCCGGGCGGGCGGCGCAGGAGCAGGGAGACCTGGCGATATGCCCAGGCATGTTTGGAGAGATCATCATAAATTACGAGCGCATCACGTCCGGTTTCCATGAACTCTTCACCAATGGCACAGCCTGAATATGGAACAATATATTGCAGAGCGGCAGATTCATCCGCCGCGGCCACGACGATGATCGTATGATCCATCGCACCCGCACGTTCGAGAATACCTACGGTACGAGCGACGGCAGCTTTCTTTTGACCAATCGCCACGTATATACAAACCAGGTTCTTGCCTTTTTGGTTGATGATCGTATCGATCGCAACAGCAGTCTTGCCTGTCTGGCGGTCGCCGATGATCAATTCGCGCTGGCCACGGCCCACAGGGATCATTGCATCAATGGACTTGATACCAGTCTGAACAGGAGTATCCACATCCTGACGTTGGATAACGCCCGGAGCAATGCGTTCGACCGGACGGAAACCGGTTGTCGCAATGGGACCCTTGGCGTCGATCGGCTCGCCCAATGCATTGACCACGCGTCCGATCATTGCATCACCTACGGGTACCGAAGCGATGCGACCTGTGGCGCGCACAGACATACCTTCTGTGATCCCGGCATAATCACCCATTATGATCACACCGACACTGTCCTTTTCAAGGTTGAACGCTGTTCCCATCACCCCATTGGAAAATTGTACAAGTTCCTGTGCTCTAACATTCGCGAGACCCTGTACACGTGCGATACCGTCGCCTGCCTCAAGCACCGTACCGATATCACTGATGATATATTCAGGCTTGAATCCTTCTATTTGTTTCTGCAAATCACCTGTGATCTGTTTGATCAGGTCCGTCATTATTCCTCCACGCCAAAATTCGTATTACTTACAAGAACCCGGATAAGGAGATTATCCGGGTGTATGTGAGATTTTCCGATTGAACTCCCTTCGACACGGCTATTCCAGACAGGCCAAGCCTTCGTGAGGAGGCGCACAATCGGACTAATGATACCTGAAAGACCCTCCATTGTCTAGTTACAAATGATTTAGGCTTAAAAACCTTGTAATCTGCCCAGCTTGTACTATACTAACTCGCGAAAATTTTTCTAATAGGAGAGCAAAATGTTGTCGCGTGGAGATGAAAGGCCCCCCGGTCGTCGCACCAAAAGATATTGGAAGATCGCCGTCCTTGCAAATATCAAGGATGATACCCATCCCAAACCGGAGGGCGTTCCACCGGACGCTTTCGCTGACTTTGACCACATCGAGACCATCGACTCGATTCGTGCCGCGCTCGAAACTGATGGCCATCAAACAATCTTTATCCAGGCTGACGCGGAACTCCCGTACGCGCTAAAGGAAACACAACCTGATATCTGCTTCAACATCGCCGAAGGGCTTGGGGGTGACGCGCGCGAAGCACAAGTCCCTGCCCTGCTGGAAATGTTCAACATTCCCTACACTGGCTCGCGCGTGCTGACCAACGGAATTTCCCTTGACAAGACCCTCACCAAACGGATCTGGCGCGACCGTCGTCTGCCCGTGGCGCCTTTCCAGGAATTCACAATTGGCGATGAACCTCTCCGCCCCGAACTGAATTTTCCGCTCTTCGTCAAACCTGCCCGCGAAGGGACGGGTATGGGCGTCGATATGAATGCCATCGTCAAGAACGAGAAGGAATTGCGCGAGCGCGCCATGTACATCATCAACACTTATCAACAACCCGCGCTTGTGGAGACATTCCTACCAGGCCGCGAGTTCACTGTCGGTATCATGGGTCGCCCGGATGCAAAACTCTATTCACGCCACCCGGAATGGTATGAAGAAAAAGATGGGTTCCATCGCTTCCCTGTCCTCGAATTGGACAGCAGCCGCTCGGTCACTCCGCATGTGTACAGTCAGGCGGCAAAGGCCAAGGATGTAGGTGAAGAAGGCGCGCCTGGCTACTTCTGCCCGGCTGATATTGACCCTGAACTCGACAGGAAACTCAAACACTTTGCTCTGCGTGCACATCAATTGCTTTACGCGCTGGATGTATCCCGCACAGACATTCGCCTCGATGAAGAAGGGAATCCGCGCCTGATCGAGATCAATACCCTCCCAGGCTTGACTCCAGACTACAGCGACTTGTGTCTGCAAGCCAAAGCGGAAGGGATTCGCTACGAAGATCTGATCCTGGATATCCTGTATCTTGGCGCGTCGCGCTGGGGCATGGTGGAACCAAGAGAACTACCATCAACAAATAACAAAAAATAAAATGGTAGATAAAAATTAGTGATGTAGCCCGTGGGGCGGGTGCCCTTCGAGTGCGTTGCGTAAGACCTAAAGATAAACCTTCCCCATGCTGATAAGAAAACCTGGTCGAAAAATGCATGGGCTGTGTCCATCTCTTCGGATAAAGTGCCTCGTATCGCCCTCTGTAAATGCGTGTTAAAATTTTGGAACCCAATTCCGTTTAGAGGAGAGAAAAATGAACTACTTAACGTTGACACTTCGATTGATCCATATTATCGGCGGCGTGATCTGGGTTGGCGGCGCGCTTTCAATGAACTTCTTTATTGCACCAACCCTGCGTGCGACAGGAGACGCGGGAAAGCAATTCGCGGGTCATCTCATGACGAAGACACGTATTACCGCAATCCTAACGGGCAGTGCTTATTCAACTGTGATCGCAGGTTTCTGGCTTTACGGCATTGACTCGCAATGGTTCACATCTCCATGGCAATCTTCCGGCCCGGGGATGGGCTTTGGCATCGGTGCCGCGTTCGCGCTCATCGGACTCGTCACCGGCATCATGAATGGGAACAACAATAGAAAACTCGGGCAGCTTGGCGCACAGATCCAGGGCAAGCCAACCCCTGAACAAGCGGCAGCGCTGGGCGCGGTCCAAAAACAACAGGGATGGGTTGTACCGGTCAACACCTACTCACTCATCCTGGCAGTGATCATGATGGCGACTGCGCGATATCTGGTTTTCTAAATGAAAAGACCTGACGATCACTGTCAGGTCTTTTCTTCTTCACATCAACGATCAATGAAAAACAAGAAACGAATCTTGCGTGTCGTGCTGGCTATTGTTGTCCTTGTGGGTATCGTCCTGCGTATCATCGCGAAGCCTGCTCCTGAAACCGCTTATTACGTGAATTCTCGTCCTGAGGTAATGGTCATCGCACACCAGGGCGGGGACGGCGTCTGGCCGGGTGATACGATGTTCGCGTTCGAGAAATCTGTCGAGATTGGAGCAGACGTCCTTGAGATGGATGCGCATATTACAAAGGACGGTGAGATCGTCCTCATGCACGATGAGAAAGTGGATCGCACCACGGATGGTACAGGTCTCATCGAAGACCTGACTCTCGCAGAATTGAAACAACTCGACGCAGCCTACAAATGGTCAATAGATGATGGACAAACTTTCCCATATCGCGGGCAGGGAATTCAGGTTCCCATCCTGCGCGAACTCTTCGAGAAATTCCCCAATATGTGTTATGTCATCGAGATCAAGCTGACAAAGGATCCAATTGACAAGCCGCTGTGCAATTTGATCCGCGAAATGTATATGCAGGAGAAAGTTGTGGTTGCCTCCTTCCACGATGAGGCGATGGCAATATTCCGCGAGACCTGCCTGGATGTAGCTACAAGCGCATCAAGAAGCGAAGTGACTCGCTTTGTGATCCTCGGCAAAGTCTTTCTCAGCGGATGGGATTCACCTCAATATCAGTCACTTCAAGTGCCATGGGAAAAATCGGAATCAAAAGGCATCCCCATCATGACCGAACGCTTCATTCGGGAGGCACATGCCAGGAATCTCCACGTCGAACCGTGGACGGTAAACGACCCGAAACTCATGAAGCAATACATCGAATGGGGCGTGGACGGGATCATCACGGACAGACCCGATCTGATGGTAGAAGTGTTGAAGGAGATGGATGTGAGGTAAACAAGTAGACAAGAAAAGAGCGAAGAGTTTTATCTCATCGCTCTTCTTCATTCTTACTCTTCCATTCACTCTTGCCCCGCTGGCATTGATTAAGCTTACGCTGATATACCCGCCACTGGTGACATACGTCTTACTTCACCACCAAGTAATTTCAAAGTTCCATTCGTTTTCCAGCGTTTCTCCAGAAGGCAATAGAATAATTACCTTGCCTACATGCTCTCCAGGAAATAGAAATGGGTCGAGGATTGTAGCGAAATCGAATTTGCTTTCAAATTCTGTATAACCTATGTGACCTACCTTCAATTTTTTTCCATCGATGTATAGAGACACTGCCTTGGCAAAAGGTGGCGTTCCCATTTAATAGGTTCCGGAAATTGGTGATAAAGTTCGCCGACAACCGAAATATCTGCAACAACTACTCCTTCTCGGTAATATCCCCCAAGGATTGGATATCCATCTTCTTTAAAAACCGTCTCTGTTAAGTGTTGCTTACTGGGTGCGAAAGGGACTTCAAAAATGTCACAATATGGCAGGCAAAAGGTATTTTCGCACCAGGCCAAGGATATAAATAATATAAGCTGATTGTAGAATTAAAACTGATCTGATCAGGGGGATCAGGACAACGCGCCAACGAAAGTCTTCCAAATACAACCAGCCCTACTAAGACAGAAAGGATTACTAGACTTTTTGTTTTGAAGGATTTATTTTTCATACTATGCTCATATGTTATTAGAACGGAAGGTTAACAAGGTGCATCATAATTCTGCTTTTTGCTTCAGCCGCTGTCCCCGGTGGCATCCCTGCCACACTGATCATTGCTTCTGTCTACTCCATCCAAATCGTTCGATCTTCAAATGATGGACGCGGCTCGTGCGCCGCAGTAAATTCAGGATAACCAATATAAAGAAACGCAAGAATATGCTGGTCTTTTTCGAAGCCTAAAAATTCCTTCACTTTCTCATCACGCGCCCATTCACCGGTACGCCATTTCGCGCCCAGCCCGAGTGCTTCCGCGGCCAACAAGATATTCTGACACGCCGCCGCGACCGCGCAGATGTTTTCGATCTCCAAAACTTTTTCCTCGCTCGGTTTATCCACACCGACCGCGATGAGGACGGGAGCTCGAAGAGGCAACGTGCGGGTTTTGTCAAATACTTCTGATGGCAGGTCAGGTTTGCGGTCCCGTTGAGAAGCGGCCATTACATCCCCGAGTCTATCGCGTGCATTCCCGGTCAAAACAACAAAACGCCACGGTCTCACTTTATAGTGGTTCGGCGCCTGCACAGCCGCGTCCAATAATTTCCCGATGAGCGCGCGCGGAACTTCATCCTGTTTCACTTTTCCCTGTGAATGCCTGTTATGGATCGCTTCAAAGACTTCCATGATTCCTCCGGTAACTTGATACAATTGTAGTGCAACTTCTTACAGAGGCAAGATGAAAGTTTTTTATTCGGAAGCGCATCGAGATCACTACCCGCCCTTTGAAGTATTCGATGGCGGCTTGCGCGTGCCATATCTCGAAAACCCCGACCGCATGGATCAGATCCTGAACGCGTTGGGCGGCGTGGATTGGGCAGACGTTATCGAGCCAGCGGATTACGGACTCGACCCGATCCACGCGGTGCACGATAAGGAATATATCGACTTCCTCGCCTCCTGCTGGACCGAGTGGCTGGCTACCGCTGCCAAAGATAAATCCACGCTGTTACCTGCCACCTTCGCGCTTCGACGGAATCCCCAAAAGCCGAAATCCCTGCTCGGGCGCGCGGGCTACTACATCATGGACTTAAGCGCCTGCATCGTCGAAGGGACGTATCGGGCCGCGCTGGTCTCTGCCAACTGTGCCTTGAGCGCGGCGGAGGCGGTGACAAACGGGGAACGCTCTGCATTTGGTCTGTGCCGTCCTCCGGGGCATCACGCGGGTAAAGATTACGCGGGCGGATATTGTTTCATCAATAACGCGTCTGTCGCGGCGAACTTGCTTTCTTCAAAAGGAAAAGTTGCCCTGCTCGATGTTGACTATCACTGCGGCAATGGCACACAGGATATTTTCTACCATCGCGAGGACGTGCTCACGATCTCCATCCACGCTGACCCTGATTTTGAATATCCACACTATGCAGGCTTTGCGCAGGAAAAAGGATCGGGTAGAGGCTATGGCTTCCATCATAATTTTCCCCTCCCTGCCGGAACTGAGGATGTGGCGTATCTCAAGACACTCGAAAACGCACTTGCGCTGATCCGCAAATTCAATCCGAAATATTTGGTCGTCTCTGCCGGAATGGACATTTACGCAGATGATCCGCTTGGCACAATAAAGGTATCAACGAATGGCATTAGCGAGATCGGGAAGCGAATTGCTTCGCTTGGTCTTCCAACCGTCATTGTCATGGAAGGCGGCTACAACAACGACGCGCTTGGCAGAAATATTGTCGCTTTTTTAGGAGAATTGAAATGAAGGTATTTCGATCTGCACTTTTTGTTACTATTTTATTCCTATCTGCCTGTGGACCCTCCCCCGAAGAGCAGCGGACCCTGACCGCGACTTCCATCACAGCCACCGCCGCATCATGGACCGATACCCCTGCGCCTACAATAACATTCACTCCCACGTTCACCGAAACACTCACACCGACTCTGACTTTCAC
>Ga0210377_10000355_pt1 | contig 43274 bp, 44 predicted proteins | sample PLM4_65_b1redo_FD_155480 | JGI IMG/M metagenome (GOLD analysis project Ga0210377, IMG submission 155480) | Groundwater sediment microbial communities from an aquifer in East River, Colorado, USA - PLM4_65_b1 redo | ecosystem: Environmental > Terrestrial > Soil > Riparian zone | place: USA: East...
CAATCAGGGTTTCCCGTTCTTCGTCTGTCAGATCAACGATGTACAGTTTCTTGGGCATTGCGATCTCCATTTTGCAAATGCCCCAAGTTTACCCTTATACTTCATATTCACAATGACTAACTACTAGGTTTCTGATGCATTATCAATATCCCTCCTATTTACGAGACTCACCCTGAGCGGCGAGGCGGACAGGCGGCAACAACCTAAAGTTACCAAAAGCAACCGGCACTTTAATACTTGAATCGCGTAAGTTGAGTTACTCAGCACTTTTCTTACTGCTTTATCCTCTCGTTCTTCGGGTCCCACATCGGCTCGGTTTCGACCGTCGCGCCGACCTTCTCGCCAAAGAATAGGATTTCCAGATTCGTGCCGGGATCAGCCAGCGCGATGGGCAGGTAGGCGTAAGTGATGCTCTTTTGCACCGAGTAGCCATACGCGCCGCCGGTCGTCCAGCCGACCACGTCTTCGCCGTTATAGATCGGCTCTTTGCCGACCATCACTGCCGCACTGTCGTTGACGGTCATACAACACAGCTTGCGGGTCAAGCCCTCGGCTTTCTGCTTGACCAGCGCCGCCTTGCCGATAAAGTCCGCCGCCTTTTTGAGCCGCACCGAGAAGCCGACCCCCGCCTCGTAAGGCGTGTAATCCGGCCCATGATCGGCGCTCCAATAGCGGTAGCCCTTTTCCAGCCGCAGGGTGTCGATAGCCTTGTAGCCGCCCGGAACCATGCCCTCCGGCTCGCCCGCCGCCCACAAGGCGTCCCACGCCCGCTGGCCGTATTCCATCGGGCCGTAAAACTCCCAGCCCAATTCGCCGACATAGGTCACGCGCAGAGCCAGCACGGGCGTCTCGCCGAGACTGATCCGCTTGGCGGTCATATACGGGAAGCCTTCGTTGGAAACGTCGTCGTGGGTGAGCTTCTGCAAGATCGTCCGGGCTTTTGGCCCCCACAGCCCGTAGCAGAAATAGCGCGAGGTCACGTCTTCAACGGTGACCTGCTTGCCGTCAGGCACGTTCATCCTGATCCACGAAATGTCGTGGGTCATCATGGCCGTGCCAGTGACGATCAGATAGATGTCCGGGCCCGTGCGGGTGACCGTGAAGTCGCACTCGATCCCGCCGCGCGGGTTGAGCATCTGGGTATAGACCACCGTGCCGATGGGCTTGTCGATGTCGCCGTCGCACAGCCATTGCAGCACGTCCAGCGCGTCCGGCCCGCGCACTTCGATCTTGCTGAACGAGGTCTCGTCAAACAGCCCGGCGTTCTCGCGCGTCATCAGATGCTCGTAGCCAATCGCTTTTGACCAGTTATGCTGCCCCCAGCCGCGCGGCTTATGGCCGTGCTTGGCCTTCTTCTCATGGGGGGTGAACCAGTTGGGGCGCTCCCAGCCAGTCTTTTCGCCAAAGTAGGCGCCGAGTTCCTGCAAGCGGTAATACGCGGGCGAGAGTCTCAGCGGGCGGCCCGTCTTGCGCTCCTCGCCGGGATAGTGAATGTCGTAATACTCGGAGGTCGTTTCGTAAGTGCGCTCGACCATGTATTCCATGCTGGCGTAGTTCGGGCCAAAGCGCCGCACGTCCAGCCGCCAGATGTCCCATTCGGGGTTGCCATCCACGATCCACTCAGCCATCACCTTGCCGATGCCACCCGCCCCGGCCAGCCCGTGCGCGCAGAAGGCGCAGGCCACCCAGAAGCCTTTGACCTCGGTCGGGCCAAGCAGGTACTCGCCGTCGGGCGTGAAGCCTTCCGGCCCGTTGAGCAGCAGCTTGATCTCGGCCTTCTCCATCGCCGGGACGCGCTGGATCGAGTTGAGCATCAACTCTTCAAACCGATCCCAGTCCGGCGGCAGCAGCTTGCTGTTGAAATCGTCGGGGATGTGGTACATGCCCCACGGCTCCGGGTGGCGCTCGTAGCCGCCGCTGATCAGCCCGCCGACTTCCTCGCGCCAGTAGACCAGCAGGTCGGGGTCGCGCAGGGTCGGGATGTCGTGCCCCACGCCCGCCATCGGCTTGGTGATAGCGTACAGGTGGGCCATCGGCACGACGGGCAGGCTCAAGCCGACCATCTTGCCGATAAAGTGCCCCCACATCCCGGCGGCGTTGACCACCACTTCGGTCTTGATCGTCCCCTGATCGGTGACCACCTCATCGACGCGGCCATCCTTGACGTTGATGGCGGTCACATTCGTGTGCGTGTGGAAGGTCGCGCCCCGACTCTTGGCCCCCGCCACCAGCGACATGGTCAGCATGTACGGGTCGATCATGCCGTCGGTGGGCGTGTAGACCGCCCCCAGCACGCCTTTCATGTCCATCATCGGGAACATGTCGTAGGCTTCCTGCGCGCTGATCATCTCCAGCGGCATGCCAAAGGCGCGGGCCATGCCCACCTGCCGCTTAAGCTCTTCCATGCGCTCCGGCGACGAACCCAGCCGCACACCGCCGACCTCGCGCCAGCCGGTCGCGCTGCCGGTCTCGGCTTCCAACTGGCGATACAGATCGGTGGAGTATTTCATCATGCGGGTCAGGTTGGCGTCGGATCGCAACTGGCCGACCAGCCCCGCGCTATGCCACGTCGAGCCGCTGGTCAGTTCGTTGCGCTCGACCACAATCACGTCTTTCCAGCCCAGCTTGGTCAGGTGATAGGCGATGCTCGCGCCGCCCACCCCGCCGCCAATAATCACAACCCGCGCTTGCGTTGGCAATGCCATAGCTATTTCACCTTGAAACACACAGGGTCAAGCCCCTCAAAGGCGGTACTGAGTACTGAGTGCTGAGTGAAAAGTGAAAAGTGACAGCAATCCTGAGAATTATGCCCCTCAAAAGGGGTTTGCTCAGTACTCAGCACTCAGCACTCAGCACTCAGCACTCAGAACTGTTTTAGCCAACTCTCCCACCGATAATCCGTCGCGCTCTGCCGAATCCGCCCAAACCACAGATCGGCGTAGCCCTGAAAATCCTCGTCCAGCTTCGAGATGCCCGTCTGCGTCGTTCCCCACATCGATTCATGCAGTTCCGACATCGGCCACATCAGCTTGAGCCGGGCGAAATGCCTGGGCGTCACCTCGCCAAAGTATTCGCCAAGGAAGACGTGAACCTGCTCGTCGTTCAGCCGGTGATGGTGCGAGAAGTTCGCTAGATCAAAAAAGATGTCGCCCATCCCGGCGTATTCCCAATCCAGCAGGCGAATCTCGCCAATGTCGCCCGGCGAGTCCTCGTCCATCCAGTTCAGGTTGAGCAGATCGTCGTGGCAGGGGGTGGGTGTGTAGGGGTCGCGCTTGAGCGCCGTTTCGACCTCATTCGCCTTCTGCATAACCCAGTCAAAGTCAAACGGGAACTTGCTGTTGTTGCTCTTGGAAACTTTGGTCAGCATTTCCACTCGGCGAAACACATTGAACTCCCCGGCCAGCGTCGGGCAGTTGCGGTGGAAGACGCGCAGCTTGCGGGCCACCCGCCGGAGGTTGTCGTCCTTGGCAAGCTCCGCCGGGGGGATGTGCTTGCCCTTGACAAAGCGGGTCACCAGATAGCCTTCCGGCTCGATAAAATAAGCCACCTCCGGCGCGACGCCCAGCAGCCCGGCGGCTTTGTTGGCGGCGTGCTCCACGTCGCGCTTGATGCCCAGAAGCTCAGTGCCTTCGCCCGCCATGCGGATGACATAACTCCGGCCATCGGCGTCAATTTTGTAGTTCAGGTTGGTGATACCGCCCGTCAGGGGAGCGACTTTGATGTCTTTCGCGCTCGCCAGAAAAGGCACTTTAGCGACTGCCTGCTCAATGCTTAGAGCCATCAGTGATCCTTTCGTAGAAGATCATGGGTGAAAATTTCCAAGACCAAAGGCTTAACGCAAAGCCCGCGAAGAACGCAAAGGGCGCAAAGTTATGATGTTTTTCTTAGCGCGCTTTGCGCCTTTGCGCTCTTTGCGTAAAACCTTTATTGATTTTAGGCTAGCCATCGTGATAACCTGAAACTGGTTCAATAACCTGGGCTGAAACGCTACGCTTTTTGCCAGACCGAACCCGGCTGGGCCATCTCGGCCACGATGTCCACCGTCGAAATCACGCCCAGCGGCATGGCCTGAGCGTCCGCCGGATCGACCACAATCAGGCGGTGATGGTAACTCTCGATCATCTGGTCGGCGGCTTCGCGCAGCGTCGCCGTCGGCGCGATAGTTTGCGCCGGGTGCATCACCTGCTCGGCGGTCGCCTTCAGCTTGCCAGCGTCTTGAATCGCGTCCAGAAAATCCAGCCCGCTGACCACGCCCAGCAAGCGGCCCTTAGCGTCCACTACCAGCGTCGAACGATACTGGGCGCTGGACAGGCCGCGCGCAATATCGCTGACGGGCGTTTCTTTGCGGCAGACGAGAAACACCCGCGACATCACATCGCCGACCGTGCCGCGATTCAGGCCCGCCGAGGCCAGACTACGGATCAAGTCCGACAGCGACAGCACGCCAGAGGGTTGGCCGCCTTCGATGACCAGCAGCCGCTTATAATTGCTGGCTTTCATCAGGCGGGCGGCCTCAGCCAGCGGCGCGTCGGCGTCGATACTGGCGGGGGGCGTGGACATCATCTCCCCGGCGGTCATGGTTCGCATCGCCGAGAGGCTGGCTTCGTCCGCCGCCAGCCACTCGCCGGTGAGCAGATCGAAGTCCGTGATCACGCCAAGCGCGCGCTTCTGGTTGTCCTCGACATACAGGGCATGCACCCGATGCTGGGACAGCATCACGGCGACCTGCCCCAGCGTGGCGTCAGGGCGGCAGGCAATCAGCCCCCGATGCATCAACTCCCGGACTGTCTGGGCCATAAAGCCGTCTCCTCTGAAAAAAGTGGCTAGTGACAAGTGGCGAGTGGCGAGCAAAGACAATCAGGTGTTAGCCCTGCCGTTATTGTTTTTCCTGCCTTTACTTGCGACTAGCCACTTGCCACCAGTCACTAGACTTCATCCACATCTTTGTACCACTTCACCCGGTCGCCGACGCGGTCGCGCAGCTTCCACGCCATCGGCTTGGGCTGATCATTGATCCGTTGCAGGGCCGCCTCCACCTGCGCGGCCACATGGGCTTTGTCGGCGTCGCTGACCTGTTCATAGCCGTTGACAAGCTGGCCGACCTTGGCGAGGTTCATGGTGGTGGTGCGCCACAGGCCCCAGTCCGCCGCGCATGATTCGGCGACCAGCTTGATGTTGATGGTCTGGTCGTCGCTGTCGCCCAGCGGATGCTCCAACAGCAGCATGATGGTGTCGATAATGTCTTTTTCGTTGATCTTGACGATTTGCATCTTTTCGAGCAGCAGCTCGGCCAGCGGCAGGGTTGGGGCGTCCGCGCCCAGCCGCCCATTCTTCCACCAGATTTCGTGGCAGAAGTCGAGCTTGTCGTAGAACACATCCACGTGCAGGCCCGAAGCGGGGTTGTCGAAGATCATCCGCATCCCCTCCGAGACTACCGTCACTTCCTGATTCTCGGCGTAGCCCAGCCCGGACAGCAGCGCGCGAACGGCTTTGCGCTCGTTGGAATAGCCCGCGAAGTCGATGTCGGTGTAGGCCCGGCCCAGCGCGGCTTGGAGATAGCCAAATTTGTCGCAGTGAAGCTGAAACGCCAGCGAGCCGATGACGCGTAGAGTCACCCCGGCGCTGGCGCTGGAATCGAGAATGCGGTGAAGTTCTTGCTCAAATTTCTGGCGTTCGGCGGTGTCCTGTGGACCCATGCCAATGGTGTTTGACATCGTTCAAGCTCGCCGGGGACAAAGGATAAAGTCGAGCAAACATGTCAAGTCGAGAAAGACGGCGGCCCGGTCAGGCCGCTTCCATCAGGCCAGTCATGGATTCATTGTATCCGAAAAGCGCGAAATCAACCAAATTCCCCCAGATTCCGTTACTTTCGAGCGCCAAACGCGCAATTTCAATCATCGCCCCGCCTGAATGCGCGTAGGGGCGACCCAATGGGTCGCCCCTACGAATTGAAGACCGTTGCTTATTTGTCCGCGCTTTCGTCGGAGTACTGAGCTTCGATCTCGGCAATCATCTTCTGCCGTTCGGCGATCTTTGCGCCCTGCGGCACGCCCTCAAAACGCTTGCTTTCAAAAGCGAACCACAGCACGACCATCACGACCACCATCCCCAAAGTCAGGTAGAGCACCTTCTCGTTGGGGGGGAAGAACCCGGTGATCGCCAGCACAATCGCGCCGACTATCGCCACAATGGCATTGGGCTTTGACCACCGCCCCAGATTGAACGGCCCCTTTTCCGTCCATGTCTTGCCTTCCGCGAGCAGCCCCGCGATCACAGGCATGACGTAAGACAAATAGAGGAACACCGCGCAACCCGTCGCCAGCACGACAAAGGCATTGCCATACACAATCGACAGCCACGCGACAACCACAGCGGTCCAGATGGCATAGGTGGGGGTGCGGAACTTGGTGCTGACGTGGGACAGGAAGCCGGAGGCCGGCAGCCCGCCATCGCGCGCGAAAGCGAACATCATGCGCGAGGCCGATGTCATGCCTGCGAGCGCGCAGAAATAGTTCGCCACCACGATACCTATGCTCAAGAAGCCGCTCACGGCGCTGCCCATTTTTGAGGCGGCGAACATATAGTAGAACGAATTCCAGCCCTGCCCCGCGCCTTCGGCCACGCTGGGCATGACCAGCACGAAGGTGGCGACCATAATGAAGCCGGACACCCACGAAATCAGCACAGCCGTCCACATGCCCCTCGGCACGTTCACCTGAGCGTCGTGGGTTTCTTCTGAGGTGTGCGCCGAAGCGTCATACCCGGTCAGGGTGTAGCACACAAACAGCAATCCGAGCAGGAAGCCAATTGACCCTAACTGGAAGGGCGCACCGAAGACCTGAGTATCGGCAGGAAACACGCCGCCGCCAGCGTCGCCTACGAAATTCTGATACGCGAACAACCGCGAGAAGTCCAGCGGCACGGGCGAACCTAACAGCAACGCGACGACCAAAACTGCCGCGACTGCTAGAATCAGATAACCGCTGAAATCGGTCAACATCGTCGTCAGCTTGATGCCGTAGTGGTTGAACAAGCCCTGCGAAATGAGCAGCCCGCCCACAATGATCAACTGCCACATATCGATAACGAACGTATCGGACAGCGTGATCACCCAGTTCAATTCGATGCCGAACATGGGCTGAAGGACGAGCGCTTTCGCCAGCAGGTACACGCCCACATCCACCGACGAGACGACAAACACAAGGCCGAGCAGGTTGAACCACGCGGTCGCCCAGCCCCATGCCTTGCCGCCGAGGATCGATCCCCAGTGGTAGAGGCCGCCCGCCGTAGGATACGACGACGCGATCTGCCCCATCGCGAAGGCGACGGTCATGGCGAACGCGCCGCCGACCAGCCAGCCTACCGCGACAGAAAAACCGCCCCCGGCGCTCAGAGCGACCGGGAAGGCGGTGATGCCGCCAGCCAGAATGCAAATGATCGAGAATGAAATTGCGAAGTTCGAGAACCCACTCATGCGCCGGGCAAGCTGCTGCGCGTAGCCCATCTTATGCAGCACCTGCTTGTCGTGCTCCATCGACTTGTCAGCCATTGCTATCATCTCCCTTTATAAAATCGAACAAAGCGAGTCAGGCAACCTGTGTTGTCGGTAGTGGGTCTATGGCGCTCTCCTGACCTGAAACATCTGAACGTGACCAACATGATTGCTGTAACCCATACCATTCTAGAAAGTGACGCGGGTTTGACGATAAAACAATGACGATGCGGGTAACTATAGTCCGATTGTCGTAGGGCACAAATCGGCATATTTGTCCTGTGAAGGCCCGGCGCAAAGCGCGTTAGTGTTCGCTCTTGCGCTTTATTGAGGCAAATTGACCTTTTTTGGCGGCGGGTGTTAAATACAGGGCATGGCTATCTGCCGCAGGGCTTTGGGGCGCAGGGTGGACGCTATGGATGGCATGAGCTTATGAGCAAGCAACTCATCCCGGCCCAACGCCGCGAGATGATCCGCGAATATGCTGAAACCCACCAGATCATTCGCAGCGTTGATCTGAGCGATCTGCTGGATGTGTCCGAAGCGACCGTTCGCCGCGATCTGGAATGGCTGGAAAGCGCGGGAGCGCTCGAACGGACGCACGGCGGCGCGATCCTTAGCCAGCAGTTGCGCGGCGAGCCGGAGTACCAGTCCAGCGCGCAGGCTCGCCCCGCCGAGAAACGGCGCATCGGCGCGGCGGCGGCGGCGCTGGTCGATGACGGCGACGTGATATTCGTCAACAGCGGCACGACCGCCACGCAGGTGATCCGCCAGCTTAACCCGGCCCTGCGCGTGACGGTGGTCACCAACAACGTCAGCGCCGCGCTCGAAGTGCAGGAGGACGGTTTTGAGGTGATCCTGCTGGGCGGCGTCCTGCGCCCGCGCGCCAATTCGGTCGTCGGCCAATACGCCCTCGACACGCTAGAGCATATCTACGCCAACAAGACCTTTGTCGGCGTGAACGGCATCAGCCCGAAGTATGGCTGCACCGTGCCGATCCCCGCCGACGCCGACCTGATCCGCCGGATGATCCAGCGCACGCATGGGCTGGTCACCGTCGTCGCCGACTCCAGCAAGTGGCGGACAGCTTCCAACTTTGAGGCCGCCAGCCTTGACCAGATTCACTGCCTTGTCACCGATGAAGGGTTGGACGCGGCGGGGCGGGCCGAGTTGGAAGCGCGCTCGATCAGAGTGATTATCGCGGGCGACGACGACGCGTAAGCAACGCCCCTTGCAGGGGTTCAGCAATGAGCAACGAGCCATCTGCCATATGCTATACGCTATAAGCCATACGCTTGGATCGCCCCCTTTTCGGAGGAAACACGATGCCTCTCTTTGGCAAGAAACCTAAAAAAGAGCTATCACGGTTGTTTTACGCCACCGATCTGCACGGCTCGGAGCGGGCCTTCCGCAAGTTCCTCAACGCGGGCAAGTTCTATAAGGTCAACACTCTGATCATGGGCGGCGATATTATCGGCAAGGTGGCTATCCCCATCATCGACGAAGGCGGCGGGCGTCACCGCGCCACCTTGCAGGGCACGACCGAGCATCCCCAGACGCAAGAAGAACTCAAGAGCCTGACCGACCGTATCGAAACGCTGGGCTTTTACTACAAGGTCATGGGTCAGGACGAGTTCGATCAGATCACGTCCGACCCCAAGAATATCGACGCGCTGTTTCATACGCTGGCCCGCCAGCGCCTTGAAACGTGGGTCGATCTGGCCGCCGAGCGCCTGGCCGGGACGGGGATTCGCTGTTTTGTCACCGGCGGCAACGACGATTACCCCGACGTGCTGGAGGCCCTGCCGCATGAGAAGACGGGCGACGAGGCGATGATCAACTGCGAGGGCGACGTGGTCAACATCGACGACACGCATACCATGATCGGGCTGGGCTGGTCTACCCCTACCCCGTGGGACACCCCCCGCGAAGTGACGGACGAAAAACTCGGCGACATGATTGAAGAGCTGGTCGCTAAAGTCTCCGACCTTGAGCATTGCATCTTCAATTTCCATGACCCCCCGGTCGATTCGACGCTGGACACCTGCCCCCAACTGGATTGGAACACCGACCCGCCCTCGCCGATTTTCTCCGGCGGGCAAATGGTGATGTTTGGCGCGGGCAGCGCCTCGGTGCGCAAGGCCATCGAGACCTGCCAGCCGATGCTGGGCGTTCACGGCCACATCCACGAGTCGCAGGGGATGGTTCGCATTGGGAGAACGATGTGCATCAATCCGGGCAGCGAGTATGGCGAGGGCATCCTGCGCGGGTGCATTGTCACCTTCGCCGATGGCGTGGTTGATGGTTTCCAGATGACCTCCGGGTGATTCACCCCCACCTGACCTCGCTACCCCCTTGCAGGGGTAGACTGCTCGGTCTGTCCTCCCCCTTGCAAGGGGGAGGTGGCCGTAGGCTGGAGGGGGAAAGGGTGTCACTTCCGGGCGCGGATTGTGTTATTCACCATAAGAGGAATCCGGGCAACTGCCCGTTCTGCTTAGAATCACAGGGAAGGAGGCCGCCGTTCCGATACCAAACAAGCATGCGCGTCCATATTGCAAGTCTCTTGACATCTTGATCTCTTGGCTTCATCACCGGAAAGATTAAAGGAGTCAGCAACAATGGCAACAGCAACCGCAGCAAGACCCGAGGTGTTTGTCCGCAAAGCCTCCGGGTTGGTTCGTGTGATGTCCCCGTTTTCGGCCTTCGTTTACAACATCCTGACGATGGGCATCATCTTCCCGTGGACGTATCTATGGGCGCCCGCCACCCTGCCCGGCGGACAGTTGGTCTGGGGCATTCTGCTGGCGATGGTGGTCGAAATCCCCATCGCTGTGGTGTATGTCTTCCTGTCCACCGCCCTGCCGCGCTCCGGCGGCGACTATGTGTTCCAGAGCCGCGTGTTTGGCGGCGGCGTGGCCTTCACGGTGGTGATGTCCGGCTACGTGATCTGGATTTTGCAGTGGGTCGCCCTCTCCGGCTGGCTGCTGGCCTATCTCGGCTTCTCGCCGCTGTTCCTCGGCCTCGGCGCGACGACGGGCAACGCCGGGCTGGCGGCTATCGGCGCGTGGTTCGCCTCTGGCGATGGCATCGTGATCACCAGCATCCTCAACGCGCTGGTGGCGCTGGTCTTGCTGGTCAGCGGCTTCAAGAACTATGTTCGCTTCCAGTGGGTGATGTTCTACGGCACGTTGATCGCTTTTGCGGCCATGCTGATCGTGCTGTTCACGGCCAGCCCGGAAACATCGATGGCCGCCATTGACAAGTTCGCGGCAGCCCTTGGCGCTGGCACGGACTTTGTCAACACCGCCAGAACTGCCGCCACCGGAGCGGACTTTGGCTATGATCTGAACCCGCCGTTCAGCCTGTTAGCGACCATCCTCGTCGCGCCTATCGCGTGGACATCGCTCCAGTGGGCTACCTACAGCGCCCAGCAGAACGGCGAGATCAAGGACGCGCGCAACTTCAAGAGCCAGATGTTCATCATCGTTGGCTCGCTGGTCGCCACCGGCCTGCTGCTGGCGGGTCTGGCGCTGGCGCTGGAGAAGGCTGTTGGCACGGAGTTCCTGTATGTGGCCGGGTCGGGCTACTGGGGCAACAGCGCCGCGACGGTCAACGGCATCTATCTGTGGCCTAACCTGATCGCCGTCGCTATCGCCAACAACCCGATTCTGATCGTGCTGATCGGCATTGGCTACATCCTCAACTCGTTCCAGATCGTGTGCAACTGCTACATCGGCATGACCCGCGTGATGGTCGCCATGTCGTTTGACCGCCTGCTGCCTGAATGGGTGGGCCGCGTCAGCGAACGCTTCCACACGCCGATGAACGCGCACATCGCCTACTTCCTGTTCAGCATCCCGGTCATTCTGGCCTACAATCTGTGGAACCCGGACTGGTCCGGTGGCAACACATGGACATCGCTGACGTTGGGCGTGACCTTCGCCTGCGGTTACGTGTTCGTGATTAGCTGCCTGGCGGGGGCGCTGCTGCCCTACCGCGCCAAAGAGATTTATGAAGCGTCGCCGGGGGCAAAGTACAAGCTGTTTGGCCTGCCTTTGGTGACGGTGCTGGGCGTTGTCGGGTTCCTCTGCGGCATGTATTTCATCTTCCTGTTCCTGACCAATTCGCAATTGGGCCTGACCAGCGACTTCGCTTATATCGTCGTCGTTGCGATTCTGGCGGTCTCGCTGGTGTGGTATCTGATCGTCAAGTTCGCCCAGCGCTCGCGCGGCATTGATGTGAACTTCGCTTACAAGGAAATTCCGCCGGAATAAATCGACGGGGCCGATATGCCTGTAGGGGCGACCCAATGGGTCGCCCCTACGCATAACATCCAATTCCTCGCCTTTTAGTTCGCCTATACAAGTCCTGACTTAGACAAAGAGGCAACACGATGACAGAAGTAACGCGCGGACAGAAAATATATTTGGCAGCCGTTTGTTTTTTGGCCTTGTGGGTGGGAGTTTTTGGCTACTTCATCCCGACTCAAATCGATAAAGCTATTCCGTGGCTCGTGCCGCCGCTCCACGCGCGTTTTTTGGGAGCGATGTACCTGTCTGGCGCGGCCTTCACGATTGGCTGTTTGCTGGCCCGCGCGTATGCTGAAGTGCGAGTCACGGTGCGCATGATCGCCATCTGGACGGGAATGTTATTCGTGGTTTCGCTCTTTTATCTGAGCGAGTTCGATTACAGCCTTACGCAGGTCTGGGTCTGGTTTGGGGCGTATCTGATATATCCCCTGATCGCGTTATGGTTGATGTGGCGTGACCGCGCCCCGCGCGCGGCGGCTGCCGTCCCTGATTTGCCGGCATGGGCACGAGGCTATCTTCTGGCGCAGGGCGTTATAGTCACAGCGCTGGCCTTGTTCCTGCTGTTCGTGCCTGACATCATGGCAACCGTCTGGCCGTGGAAAATCACCCGGCTGCTGGCGCAACTGTATTCTGCCCCGTTCCTGTCTTATGGGCTGGGCAGCCTGATGCTCAGCCGCCAACAAACGTGGCTCGAAGTTCGGGTGGCCGTGGCAGGAACCTTTGTGTTCGCCATTGCCGTGCTGATCGCTTCATTTATCCATCGCGAGCTTTTTTCCATTGCCAACTTGGCCACCGTTTTGTGGTTTGGAGGCTTTTCGGTGGCGATGGTCATGCTTGGCTTCCTGAGCGTGCGCGCCATCCAGAAAGGCAGTTCAGCGCCATGAAAATTCTGCCAGTCCTGTTCGCAAGGTGAAACCTTATCTTGAGGAGCTGGTTGAGCTTTGCAGGCAAACAAAGTATTCTTGTCCGAACGATTAACCTGTCATCGAAAATGAGGCGTTATGATTAAGCAAGCGGTAACACCGAAAGATATCCTTAGTTTGGCTATCGCCACGCTCACTGAGCTAGTGGGCGTGTATCTTTGGGTCTATTTTGTTGACAATCAGAACCAATTCTTGGGCATAGTCATCTTGATGATCGGCCTGCTGGCCGAACGGATATCGGTGGTCATGGCCGCTCGTGACGCCTACGGCGAACATCCGCTTCCTAAGAATTTTTATGCCTTCGTCGTCTCTTCCGCTTTCGGGGAGGGCCTTGTCTGGATTGTGTGGCTCATGATTTGGGACGCTATCCCAGGGCTGGGCGGCATGGCGGTGGCTACCGTCGCTATGTTCGTCATGCAATTGATTGCTCATAGCTGGCAATTGTCGTTTGTTCTCGGCAAGCCGCCCCTGTATCGCTACACCACGGACGGGCTGACCATCGTCTTCAGCGCCTTCGAGGCCCTCGGCACATTGGGCTGGCTTTTCCTGTTCAGGAGCGGCCAACCCGTTTGGAGTGGCGTGGCCCTTCTGGTGGGCCTACTGCTGGAACATATCGTTCAGGGGCTGGCTGTCCAAAAGGCTATGCCTCCAAACTTCTCATTAGCGCCAGAAAAATAAAGCTCGAACCCGGACTTTCAGGGTGGACTGAATTGGCGCCTTGTGTGACTGATCAAAAAGGTTCGCGCTATGTCGCTCCCCATTGACGAAGTCATCGCCCGCGTGGATGATTGGCGCGGCAAGCAAATCTCGCATCGCCCGCTGGAAGGCTTGACCAATCCGAACTATCTGGTCGAAGTCGATGGCGTGAAGCATTTTGTGCGCGTCCCCGGCGCCAGCGCCGAACTGCTGGCGATTGACCGCGCCAACGAACAGCACAACAGCCGCGCCGCCGCCCAGACCGGAGCCGCTCCCAACGTGCTGCACGCCTTCCCCGATCTGGGCGCGATGGTCATGGAGTTTATCGACGGGACGACCATGACCAACGAAACCCTCAACGCGGCAGGGATGCCAACCCGCATCGCCGAGTCGCTCAAGCGGCTGCACGGCGGCCCGCGCTTCCTCAAAGATTTCAATATGTTCCGCCTGACCGAGTTTTACCTCGGCGTGGCTGCTGACCATGACGTGAAAATCCCGGATCGCTTCCGCGACCGTATGGCGACGGTGGGCGAAATTGAGCAGGCCTTCGCCGCGCGCCTGATCCCGACCGTGCCGTGCAACAACGATCTACTGGCCGCCAATTACATCGACGACGGCAAGATGCTGCGCGTCATCGATTTTGAGTACAGCGGCAACAACGACCCGACTTTTGAATTGGGCAACACCGCGCAGGAGCTTGAATACGACGAGGCGCGCATCATGGAACTGTGCGCCGCCTACTTTGGCGAGGCTACCCCTGACAAGTTGGCCCGCATGAAGCTCAACATGATCATGTCCGACGTGGGCTGGACGTTGTGGGCGGCGATTCAGGCTAAAATCTCGAAGATTGATTACGATTTCTGGGGCTGGGCCGTCGAGCGCTGGGGCCGCGCCGAGGCCAAGCTGGACTCGGCGGCGTTTCCCGGCTGGCTCAAAGCTGTATAATACAGTCACCAGTGAGGGTAGAATCATGGGCGCGCCAACAACAACTAGGGCTTACAGTTCATTTCTTGATTTCGTAATGAAAAAAGCGACACCAGAAGACATTCTCGCTTATCAGATGCCAAAGGCTGAACAAAAGCGAATCATTGAGCTTCTGGACAAGCAGGATGAGGATGAGCTAACGCCAGAAGAGGCTGACGAACTGCAAGAGATCAAGATGATTGACCGAATGTTGCTGGCCTTGAAAGCCCGCGCGCTCGACACCCTTGAATAGCCATGCCGTGCATTGCGTCGGGATTGCGCGAGGCGGTTCGGCGCAGGGCACTCGGACGCTGCGAATACTGCCAGTTGCCTGACTCGGTGGCTCTGTCGCCGTTCCACGTAGAGCACATTATTCCCCTTAAACATCGCGGCGCGACTGACGCCGGCAATCTCGCTTGGTCATGTCTGCAATGCAACCTGTCCAAGGGAAGCGATCTGGCGGGATATGACACCGTGACAAGTCGGCTAACTGCGCTTTTCAATCCACGCCAGCAGCGTTGGGAGGATCACTTTGAAATGCGCGGCGCAATCATCGTAGGCTTGACAGCCGAAGGCAGAGTGACAATAGCCGTTTTGCAGATGAATGTCCGAGAACAGATTGCTATCCGAAAAGCCGCAATGCGAAAAGGTCTGTGGTAAGGTCGCTGGGTTGAGCCACCGAGCGCTGGGGCCGGGCCGAAGCCAAGCTGGACTCGACGGAGTTTCCCGGCTGGCCGAAGGATGTCCGCCCAAGCTGACGCCACGTTCGCGGTTATGCGGGTTATTGTTGATACGAATTTGACGCTCGTCCGTTGGGAGCTTCCCTTTTCCCCATTCAGGAGTGCAGCCGATGACCGCCAAACCTGCAACAATACTCGCCAGCGAAACCCGTTTGATGAAGTCCAAGCACACAGGCAGGACATATCGGATCACCATTAGCCTGCCATATGCCTATAGCAAGCCCGGTGTCAAGGGTGGGGCGTTTGACAACGCCCCTGCTGCATGGCCGGTCGTATACTTGCTCGATGCCAATTGGTTTTTCGGAATGGTCACAGACACAGTACGGGCTATGGCATGGTGCGGACGCACAACCGAGGCCATCGTGGTTGGCATTGGTTACTCAGAAAACGCAGACCCGCAAGAAACATTTCGGGAAGCAATGGCTCGCCGAGAAAACGATTTCACGCCCGTTCGCAGTGAAGTAATTGAAAAAGAGATGACTGAAGGAATAAGGCGACCAGTTTACACAGGGGATGCGGGTAATTTTCTGAAGTTCATCAAGGACGAATTAACCCCGCAGGTCGAAAAGGAGTTTCGGGCTGACCCATCCAAAAGAATTCTGGCAGGGCATTCACTGGGAGGTCTGTTCGCGGCTTTTGCTTTGTTTGAAGGGCCTGACTTGTTCAATACCTTTATCATCGGAAGCCCCTACTTAGCGTATGGCGATAAGTTCACATTCAAGCACGAAGAAGCGTTTGCCCAAAAGCATAAAAAACTCCCGGCTAATGTTTATCTGTTTGCGGGTGAACTTGAAGAAAGCGTGGATGATACCACGCTAACAGATTCGCTTCGCTTTGCTGCTGTGCTCCAGAGCCGGAAATACAAGGGTCTTTCGCTGGTCAACCAAGTTTTTGTGGACCAGAACCATTGTGAAGTCACTGCTCCCGGCTTTCAGGCAGGCTTGAAATTCGCGTTGAAGAAATCGTAACCGTAAACAATAAGGCTGTTCCAGCAAAATAATTCTGCATCCATTTCTGTTTAAGTCTTAGTGTGACGGGGTGATACAATCGCGTAAGGTGAGTTTGTCATAGCAATAGTTCAACAGCTTGAACTATACTTCCCCCGTTCAGGAGATTTAACCTATGTCTCATCAAGCCCGCGTCGTCATCATTGGCGGCGGCATCACCGGATGCAGCATCGCTTACCATCTGGCCAAAGAAGGCTGGAACGACATCATCCTCGTCGAGAAAGGCGACCTGACCAGCGGCTCGACCTCGCAGGCGGCGGGGCTGGTCACCCAGTTCAACACCTCGCCGACCATGATGCGCTTCCGCAAGTACAGCATCGACCTGTATATGGAACTCGGCGTGTTCCAGCAGGTCGGCAGCCTGCGGATCGCGTCCAGCCAGCGCCAGTTAGATCACCTCAAGCGCAGCATCTCGCAGGCGCGCGGCATCGGGTTGGAAGTCGAACTGCTCTCGCCCGCCGAAGCCTTCAAGATCATGCCCTCGATTTCGGAAAAGGAAGTCTACGGCGCGGTGTATCTGCCGCAGGACGGCCAGCTTGACCCGCACGGCGCGACTTACGGCGTCGCTAATGCCGCCAAAGCCCTCGGCGTGCGGGTTATGACCGACACCCGTGTCACCGGCATCGAGCTTGACGACAAGCGCGAAGTCAGGAAAGTCCTGACCGACAAGGGCGAAATCATCACCGAGATTGTGGTCAACGCGGCGGGCATCTGGGCCCCCCGCGTCGCCGCGATGGTCGGCGAGTGGGTTCCCTCCACCCCCATTGATCACCAGCATATCGCGCTCAAGGCCGTGCCCGGCAATGAGCTTCCGGCGGACATGCCCTGCTTCCGTGACCCGGACAATCTGGTCTATGGCCGGGCCGAAGCGGGCGGCGTGATTTTTGGCGGCTACGAGCCAAACCCCAACGCCCGCTGGATCGATGGCGTGCCGTGGGAGCATGGCGCGCGGGCCCTCCCCCCCGACATGGATCGCTTTGAGCAGTTGATGGAAGGCGCGATCCGCCGCTTCCCGTTTTTCGAGAAGGCCCAGATCATCCATCTGGTGTGCCACCCCGACGCGCTGACCCCTGACGCCAACCCGCTGATGGGGCCGATGCCCAACACGCCCGGTTTCTGGATGGCGGCGGGCTTGTCGCTGAACGGGTTTGGCGGCGCGGGCGGCATGGGCAGCACGATAGCCGAGTGGATCATCGACGGCAACACCACCATCGACGTGACCAAGTACCATGCGTGGCGGTTTAGCAAGAACTATCAAGATCCGCTGGTCGCCGCCGAAGCCGCCCGCGAGTGCTACAAGTATTACTATGAACTGCTCTACCCCTACGACGAAGACGAGTTCTCCCGCCCGCGCCGCCTGAGTCCGCTCTACTCCCGGCTGCAGGACGCCGGGGCGGTGTTTGGCAAGAAGAACGGTTGGGAGCGTGTGAACTACGTTCATCCCGGCCAGCCTTCGCGCCGCGCGGGGGCTGATCAGCGGGTGTGGGGTTTTGAAAAGCCGCCCTTCTTTGATCTGGTCGGCAAGGAGCATCAAGCCTTCCGCGAGCGCGTCGGGCTGATCGACATGACCTCGTTTGGCAAGATCGAAGTCAGCGGGCCGGGCGCGGTCGCCGTCATGCAGCGCATCACCGACAGCGACGTGGACAAGCCGGTCGGCAAGGTGATCTACTGCCAGTTCCTCAACAAGGACGGCGGCGTGGAGGCCGACGTGACGATCACCCGGCTGGCCGAAGATCGCTACCGCGTGGTGACCGGGGCAGGCTTCCTCGGCAACGATATGGGCTGGATACAGGCCAATATCCAGCCGGACGATGGCCCGGTGACTGTCCGGGATGTCACCGAAGATTACGCTGTGATCGGCCTGTGGGGGCCTAAAGCCCGCGAAGTCCTGCAAGCGGTCACCGCCGATGACGTGTCGCGCAAGGGGCTGCCCTACATGCGCGCCAAGGAGATCAACATCGGCGGGGCGAAGGCGCTGGCGGCCCGCGTCACCTATGTCGGCGAACTCGGCTGGGAACTCTACGTCGAGCCGCGCTGGGCCGTCCCGGTGTGGGACGCCCTGTGGGCAGCCGGGCAGCCGCACGGGATCATCGTCGGCGGCTATAAAGTTCTCGATTCGCTCCGGCTTGAAAAGGGCTACAAATACTTCACCGCCGACATCACGCCGCTGGAAAACCCGTATGAGGGCGGCGTGGGCTTCTGCGTCAATCTGGAAAAAGGCGACTTTATCGGGCGCGACGCGCTGATGAAGATCCGCGATTCGGAATTGGAGCGCCGCCTCGCCACCATCACCATCGGCGACAGCGAATACCTGACCATCTACGGCGGCGAAGCCGTCATGGACGGCGACACGACGCTGGGCCGCCTGCGCAGCGCGGGCTATGGCTACACCGTCCAGAAGAACATCGGCTACGTCTACCTCCCGATGGACAAATCGGCGGTAGGGACGAAGCTCGAAGTCGAGGTCTTCGGCCAGCGCGTCCCGGCGGAAGTCGCCCCCGATGTGCTGGTTGATCCAAAAAGCGAAAAACTCAAAGCCTGACGACCCGCCCCACCTGATCCGGTGATGGATTCGCTTCGTGCCGACCCGCGCTTTCAAGCATTGATGCGTAAAATGAACTTCCAAGAATAGCGCAGTGTTTGGGGGTTTTGTGTAGTCGCAGCGCGCCTCCCCCGCGAAGAAGTCGTTGCTTCATCGCCGCGTAGGTGAAGCGAACCGTTAGAATACAAGAAGAAGTTGGAGTGATCACGAATGCGGAATTACATCTGTGCTACCTGCGGTCATCAATTCGCAGAGAGCGAGGGGCCACCGCCACACTGTCCGATTTGCGAAGATGACCGCCAATATGTCAATCCACTGGGTCAGAGCTGGACTACGCTGGATGAGTTAGCCCGAGGGCATCACAATCTCGTGAAGCCCTTAGAAACGGGTTTGACAGGGATCGCTACTGAGCCCAAGTTCGCAATCGGACAGCGCGCGCTGCTCGCGCAGGGATCCCGCGGCAATGTCTTGTGGGACTGCATAAGCCTCATCGATGATGCCACGATCAAGGCAGTAGAAGCCCTTGGTGGGATATCGAGTCTCGCAATGTCTCATCCCCACCTGTTTGGGAGCATGGTCGAATGGAGCCATGCGTTCGGCAATGCGCCAATTCATCTGCATGTCGACCACAGGCAGTGGGTCCAGCGACCCGACCCCGTCATCCGTTTCTGGGAGGGAGAATTCCTTGAGCTGGAAGAAGGTGTCACGCTGCGTCGGTGTGGCGGGCACTTTGAAGGCTCAACGGTTCTGCTGTGGCCCGACGGAGCAGACGGAAAGGGGGCGCTGTTGAGCGGAGACACCCTGTATGTGGCCCCGGATCGTCGCCACGTATCGTTCATGTATAGCTACCCCAACTTCGTGCCTCTCTCGGCTTCGACAGTTGACAGCATTGTCAATAAGGTCATGCCACTCAGGTTCGACCGAATCTATGGTCATTTCTTTGGCTTGGAGATCGAGGCGGATGCCAAAAACGTTGTGCAGCGGTCGGCGGAACGATACAAGCGGGCCATTGGATTCCTGAGTTGAACTTCTTTGCAGGCAGTCTAACCCCTCGCTGGAGCGGACACCGCCGCGCGCCTAATGCCCGCCGTTAATCAATGGAGACAGTCGTGAAATATGATGACCCACAACCTATATTCGTTCCGCCCCATTCGGGCAAGGCGCTAGAATTTCGCGGCGTCACGCACAAACTGACGAGCAGTCAAACGGGCGGCGCGTATTATCTTTTCGAGTCGGTCTTTGGCCCCGGGGATGGAAATCGACTCCATGTGCATCGCCGTGAAGATGAAGTCGGCTATGTTTTGGAGGGCGCGCTGGAAATCCGGCTTGCTGATCAAACCGTGGTTGTTGAGGCAGGAGGTGTCGCCCACTTGCCGAAGAACATCCCTCATGCGATCCGCAACCCGCTCAAGACGCCCTCTCGCTACCTGTTCATGACCATTCCTGCTGGTCTCGACCAATGGTTTGACGCGCTTGAAGCCGCACAGATCGCTGGCACACTGGACGATGCAACCTACCGCAAGCTCTCCCTGGAGTATGGGATTGAATGGCTAGAGTGACAGGTTGGCCTTCTGTGGCTCGGCGATCCCACATTGAGCCGCCTGCGAAGCGCGGGCTATGGCTACACCGTCCAGAAGAATATCGGCTACGTCTACCTGCCCCCGGACAAATCGGCGGGGGGCACAAAACTCGAAGTTAAAGTCTTCGGCCAGCGCGTCCCGGCGGAAGTCGCCGCCGACGTGCTGGTTGATCCCAAAAGCGAGAGGCTGAAGGTCTAGCGGCGCGCTTGCGCATTCTGGCAGGGGCGACCCACAACAGGTCGTCCCTTTTGATTCGGCGGCATGCGCGCCTTGTGTTTGGCGCGCCACAGAACTGCCAAAACGCCCTGTTTTGCCCTACGCAGATGGCTCTCTGGTACTATTTCTGGACAAGAATCATCCAATTAACGTTATGATCATCAATGAAAAGGGGAGGATTTCTCGTTTACACGTGAGCAGGCTCGTTGGACGGCGAACGGATGTGGAGGATCACGCGTCGTTTCGAGCCTAAACCAGAAACGGAGGAAATCATGATCAACTCACACGGATACCCGGAAGACGGGGGCATCCCCTCAAACCCCGAGCCAGGATTGTTCATCGAATACGTGCGGGCGCATGGGCCAGTCCAAAAGCGGCTGTATGTGCGTTTTAGGCGCGCCATTGCCAACGCGCTGGCCGCGCTGGCTATGACGCCGCCGGAAAATGACGTCACCTCCGGCATTGCCAGCAATAGCAGCAAACGCCCACGCAACGAAGACAGCTCAGTGACTCTCCATGCCCATTCCAACACGGACAGCACAGCAACCCCGGTGGTTCTGGCTGCTGTCGCGGATGGCATGGGCGGACAGGCTGACGGAGACGAGGCCAGCGCGATTGCCGTCCAAACGCTCACCGAGACGGTCGTTGACACCTTGCTGGACGACAGCCAGCGCGCAGAGCGCCTGAACGCGGCCAGTATCGAGCATCTATTGATGAGCGTCATTAGCGAAGCGCACGAGGAGGTTATGGCTAACACCGACCAGGGCGGCACGACTCTGACCTGTGCGCTGATCGCGGGCAATACGGCCACCGTGGCGCATGTGGGCGACAGCCGGGCCTACCTGCTCGACTCCGTGGCCGGGGAAATCCGCCAGATCACGCGCGATCACACGTTCGCGAATCGGATGGTTGAAGCCGGGTTGTTGACCGAACGGGAAGCAGCCAACCATTCCCAGAGCCATGTCATCTACCATGCCATCGGGGTTGAGGGCCTGTGCGAGCCAGATATCGTTCGCTGCATTGTGCCCCCCGGCAGCGGGCTGTTGTTGTGCAGCGACGGCATATGGCGCCCGCTGGGCGCGGATAACATCTACTCGATTGTGCGCCAGTCTGATAGCCCGCAAGAAGCCTGCGATCAATTAATCGCAGCTGCGATGGATCACAGCGGCTACGACGACGCAACCGCCGTGCTGGTGAGGATGCCCAACTACGATTCATCCGCTGCGCACAAAGCTCACGCGGCGGCGATTGTTGAGTCGCTGCTGGAATTGAGTTTGGCCGCGCCAGTTGAGCAATGAGGACAGGCCATCACGCGATTTGCGACTCTCCACGGAGCGTCGATGGCTGGTCGCGGCGTGGTTGATCTTGATCAGCAGGTGGGCGCCGCCGCCCGCAAACAATGAAACAGTGTTTCAGGCGCAAGGGCGACTCATGGTTGAGTCGCCCTTGCTGATTCAACTGCCTCCCGTCTTATAGTAGATGCTATAATCCAATCACGATGGCAAGACCAGCGCAGGTGAGATGAGGACAACTCGATGACCATTCAAGCCCCACCCATGACAGCCAAAGAGTTCGAGCAATTGGCGCTGCTGCCGCAGAACCGTGACGCGCGGCTGGAATTGATCAACGGGGAGGTTGTCACATTGGTTTCAAATCAGGATTCTTCACGTCTCGCCGCGCAAGTTCTCATTCTTATTGGCGCTTATCTGAGCAAAAACCCCATCGGCTTTGTCACAGGCGCTGATGGTGGCTATCAGGTCGGCAGTGATCGCTACATCCCCGACGTTGGCTATATGTCGAAAACGCGCCAGCCTGTCGCCTCGGATGAGCCTTACAATTCTCTGCCGCCTGATCTCGCCGTCGAAGTCGTGTCTCCAAGCGACGACATCGGCGATGCGCTGGCGAAGGTCAACAACTACCTTCTCGCGGGGACAGTCGTCTGGGTGTTCTTCCCCAAGAAACGCGAGATCGGCGTGTTCATCCCCGGCCAGCCTTCCAAGACGCTTGGCGTGAATGACACGCTCGACGGCGGCGCGGTTCTGCCCGGTTTCGCCGCGCCCGTCCGCGACATCTTCGGTGTGTAATTGCCGAACCTCTATGGGGGTTTTAATTCGCGCCATTCTGAACCCTTCGGGGTGTAATTCGTGGACAATCTTTTCCTGCTTGCCTTACCCCAACTATGCTAAAATCAGATGCTATGAAAATCCTTGTCGCCACCCACAACAAAGGCAAGCTGCGCGAGTTCGCTCATCTGCTCGATAACCTCGCCATTGACTGGCTCACGCTCGACGACGCCGGGATCGCCATCGACATTCCCGAAACGGGCGCGACCTTCGAGGACAACGCCCGCCTCAAGGCCAGCGGATACGCCGCTATGAGTGGCATGGTCACCCTCGCCGATGACTCCGGGCTGGAAGTGGACGCCCTTAACGGCGATCCGGGCGTCTACTCGGCGCGTTACGGATTGCCGGAGGCGAAAACATCCGAAGACCGCTACAACTTGCTGCTCCGCAATCTGGAAGCCGTCCCCGACCATAAGCGCACGGCCCGCTTCCGCTGCGTGATCGCCCTCGCCGTGCCCGACGCGGACATGATCGTCGCATCGGGGGCGTGCGAAGGCGTGATTATCCACCAGCCGCGCGGCGCGAACGGCTTTGGCTACGACCCGGTCTTCTTCATGCCCGAACAGGGCAAAACCATGGCCGAGCTTGACCCGGCCCTCAAGAACCAGATCAGCCACCGGGCGGTGGCGGTCAGGGCGATCCGGCCCATGCTGGAAGATATTGTCCGTAGCAAAGGCTGACTGTTGGCTTCTCAAAGGCGCGGGACGCTTGACCGCGTCGGTATTTCGCTTAAGATTCATCCTATGACCAACACACACAAACTTCTAAACTTCATCACTCCAAAATCGGCGGCGCTGATCAGCCTCGCGCTGTGCCTGCCTTTCTTGTTTATGCTGACCACCGCGCTATTGAACTATGAGCCGCCCTTCGTGCGCCTGCTGATGACCGAGAGCAACCAGCCAACCCTGCTGGGCCGTGTCATCATGCTCGCCATGTTGTTCAGCTTGCCCGTCGCGTTTGTGGTCAATCTGCTGCCGATGCTCCCCAAAGCAAACCCTGACGCCCGCAACGCCGTTCAAGCTGGCCGCCTCCCATGCCATCGTCGGCGTGATTGCTTTGTTGGGGGTCGCCGCCGCCCTAGCGCCACTGCCTCTGCGCGAGCTAAGGCCGTTCGTTACCCCGCTCGGTTCAAGTGCGATATGGGGACAGGTTGCGTTCTTGCTGGGGATGTTGGCGCTGCCGGTGGCTTTCCTGTTCAATCTTCTGCCGCGCTGGGCGATGCCCGCATTTCGGCCCGCCTCGCTCAACCTGATCATCGGCGCGGTCATTCTACTGGTTATCATCGCGCTCGCCAGCGGCCTGATTCTGGAAAATATCGCCTGCGCCAGCGGCGTGCCCAACTGTGACTGATATTCAGTCTTAAGCTATAGCTTGGGCTTTTCGCTCGTGAGGAGTTCCCGATGCATTTCTGCGGTCGCTGACTCAAAATCGCTGGCTCCGGTCTGGGAGCCATCCTGCTTTTCATCGTCATTATCGTGGTCGGCGTGTCGCGCTCGCAGGCCCACGACATGATCACCAACCCGCCTGAACAGCGCGACCCTATCGACGAGACCCCCGCCGAGTATGGGATGCCGTCCTACCAGACCGTCACGCTGACGACCAGCGATGGCCTTCATCTGGCGGCATGGGATATCCCCTCCAAGAACGGCACGGCGGTGATCGTCGTGCATGGCTACAAGGGCGACCGAACCGGGATGCTGCCACAGGCGGCGGTTCTGGCAAGGCACGGCTACGGCCTGATCCTGCTTGACCTGCGGGCGCACGGCCAGAGCGACGGCCAGATGATCACGTTTGGCAAATACGAGACCCGCGACCTCGAAGCCGCCTACCAGCATCTGCTGGCCCGCCCGGATGTGGACAAAGACAAGATCGGCATTCTGGGCAATTCGATGGGCGCGTCGATTGTGATCCTGTACGCGGCTGAGAACCCGGCGATCAAAGCCGCCGTCGCCGATTCCGCCTTCGCCTCCTTGCAAGATTCGATTGGCAAAGGCGTGGAGGAAATCGCGCATTTGCCCGCCTTCCCGTTCGCCCCGCTGATTGAGTTTTACGCCGAACAGGAGTCGCAATCGCAGGCCAGCGAGATTTCCGCCGAGGCCCACATCGGCGCGATCAGCCCGCGCGCGATATTGCTGATGCAGGGCGGGCAGGACAAGATCATCCCGCCCAACAACGGGGAGCGGCTCTATGCGGCGGCGGGCGAGCCGAAGGAATTATGGTTCGAGCCGTCGGTCGCGCACACCGATTTCATCGTGGATATGCCAGAAGAATACGAACGGCGGGTGATCGCGTTTGTTGACAGATATTTACTAGGAAACACACCATGAACAATCCTGCCTTCTGGCGTTCCCTTCGCTCGCTATCTCACCCGGCGACCATCGTGGCAGTCTTGATTCTGCTGCTAAACGATCACATCTTGCGAATCTACTGGCCCGCATGGTGGACGGGCAAGCTAGGCGACTTTAGCTGGCTAGTGTTTTTCCCATTCATCCTCACTATGCCGTTGGCGTGGCTTGTTCCGGCTCGCCTGTCTCGCCAACAAGCGATTGTCTTTGCCTTAGCTGTTGGCCTGACGGCCTCGCTTTTTGCCTCGATGAAAACTATCCCTGAGGCGTTAGATGCGGGGCTATGGGCGCTTCGGCAGATCACAGGCGGCCCGTTCATCCTGCGCCTTGATCCTACCGATCTTCTGGCGCTGCTGGGTCTAGTGGTTGGTTGGTGGATTTGGACACAATCCGAGCAGCCAGCCCCCGCGTATCGCGGCTGGGCAGTTCTTGCGCTCGGCGCGCTGGCGTCACTTGCTACTTCCCCCCCCCCACCATTGGGTGGTGTATATTGCTTGTTATTTGATGAAGATGAGCGATTGCTTGGCGTGACTGATTGGCCCAATCGCGTGTTTGTGAGCGAAAATGGCGGCCTCAATTGGAACTTATTGTTTGATGAACGAAACATGAGCAATGACGAGTTTGCAAAGAAATACTCATGCGAACTTAGCTCGCTGGGGCAAAATGAGATTATTGCTCAAGACCCGCAATCTGAGAACATCAGCTTTCGAATCACTTCTAATATAGTTGAGAGAACAGACGATGGAGGCAGGACATGGAAGACTGAGATCGATCTATCGCTCACGGAAGCGCAAACGTCATTCTATTACAACATTAAGCATCGCAGCCGTAATTTCATGCTTGCACCACAGGACGCGATCTTCGATGTCTCATCGGGCAATCTAATAGTTGCAATGGGGGTTCAGGGGGTTCTTGTAAGAACACCAAAGGGGACTTGGACGAGAGTCCCGGTTGGCGATTACGAGTATGTTTATCTGAATACTTTTGATCGTCTCAAAACGCTTCTTGATGTGGAGATTTGGATGGCTGTCGCATTGCTTGTGTTAATGCCACTTACGCTCAGAATACCGCTTCAGGTATCGCGATTCGAGATTGTCATGGCAGTTATTAGTTGGCTAACATGGACAGGGGCTTTGGTATTCTTGTCAGGCCGATTCATTAATACATTTTTGCCCCTTGGCTCTACTTTGTGTGGGATGTCGTTAGCCGTTGTGCTTGGTGTATGGTGCATTGGAGGCAAAGACCCTATTGTCAAGTTGCTTCCACGTCAACCCATCGTGTGGCTTATCAGTCTGATTACTCCCTTGCTTTTTCTTCTGCCTTACTACTTCTGGTCGCAGGGCACTATCGCTTCTTATATTCTTGCATCGCTATTCGCCATGGGTCTAGTGGTAGCCATAGTCTTCGCTTCTGGGTACAAGCAATTCGTTGATGTCAAAGCAAATCATATTTCTAACAAATAGAGTATGCGCTATATTCACTCTTCCCCCAACTCGCTCCTTAGCAGCGAGAACATCTGCATATCCTGATGCCGCCCGCCCGCGAACAACGCGCCGCGCGCCACGCCTTCCAGCGTGAACCCGGCCTTCTGCGCCACCCGCGTTGAAGCGTCATTTTCTGTGCTGACCATCAGCGTCAGACGGTTGATCTTCTTCGTCGTGAACAGGTAGCGCGCCAGCAGCCGGACAGCCTCGGTGGTGTAGCCCTTCCGCCGGGCGGAAGCGTCCCACAAAAAGTATCCCAACTCGTAGCCGTCCGCATACGACGGCTCGTTGAAGTAGCTGATCATGCCGATCACGCGATCTTGAGTCCAGATCAGCAGCGTGCCACGATCTTCGCCCAGCAGCCCGTTATCGTCAAACCGCTTGCGGAGCGACGTTTCGCTGGCCAGGCGCATGGGGACATGCTCGCCCATGATCTCCAAATCCACGAGCTTTTCCGCGAACTGAGGCAAATCCTCTTCGCGAAGCGGCTTTAGCGTGATGCGTTTACCTTTGATCATTATTCAACCTTGCTCATAAGTTTGTTGTGATGATTTGCCTCTGCCTGAGGGGGAGATTCCAGGACGCGCTTCACGTTGGCGAGATCATTTCGACCCTGTGTCTCCTGCATCGGAAGTATGATTGGGGCGATCAACTTCCACAAGCCTCCTAACTCAACTTCTCTTGTTTCAGTGAGCTGTGTCCCGTCCCCGATTGGCTCGAAGGTGAAGCGAATGCTGCCTGAAACCGATGCTGCGCTGCCCTTGACTGCCAATAGCTTGTTCGGCTCATACTCAGTGACGCGAAGGGCGCCTATCCCGCGTAGGCCAAGAATCAGGCGGACGCTTTGCAATGTCGAGCCTACAGCGGTCGGCCCCTCGGAAGTCTGCCTCACTTCAAGGACGCCCCGATCCCATTGAGCAAAATTCTCCCAATTGCTGATGAATTTCCAAACATCCTCAACAGGTCGGTTGATCGTGACACTTGTCTCAATTTTGATCATCGCACTGCTTTCTTGATAGCGTTAGGGCTGCAGATAATCCAGCAAGTCCTCGTACACAGGCGATAGTTGTGACACTCTCATATGCCAGCCCACCTGCTGTCATTATAGCCGATTATGGGCGGGTAGTTCGCGCCTCAGAACAGCTTGGACGCCAGCTTGACCAGCATCACGGCGATGGGCAGGGCCTTGAGCAGGATCATCGCCACGCTGCCATCCTGCGTCAAAGTGTCGATGGCAGCGTTGATCACGTCCGCGACGGCTTCCAGCTTCTTGACGATCTCCGGCTTGGGCGGCTTTTTCTCTTCCTTGATCAGCTTTTCCGCGGATTCCAGTTGCGTGATCGCTTGCTTGGCGGTCAGGTCGTCCATCTCGCCTTTGTCGTTGGCCTGCGTCAGCATGTCTTTGAGCTGGGCCAGCAGCTCGGCGAACTGCTCCCCGCTGTTGGCGCCGACAGTCCCATTGTTGATCACCATATCGCCGCCCGCGATGTAGTTTGCTTTCACCGAGCCGCCCCCCACGTTGCCGCCTGCGCTCACGTTTCCCATGACCACGATGTTATCGCCCCCGACCTGCGCGGGCATCGGCGGGATTTCCCTTTTCGGGGCGTCAGGGTTAGGATTAGGTTTGTCTTGCATTGGAATCTCCTTTACACTGATGATAGTGTAGGCCGAATTGGAAAAGACGCAAAAAGTATGGATTCCACGAATGACACGAATTACACGAAAGAAACAATTAGTGAAATTCGTGTCATTCGTGGACTGATATTGTTTTTCTGGGGATGAACGATGAACAATCTCGCGCCACGCAAGCCTGCCGCGTCTGGCGGAAAACGGGAAGACGTGATCGACAAGCTCAAAGAGCTGCTTGATTCGGGCGAGATCAAGAAGGAAGACATTCTGCGCGCCATCGGCGGGCCGGAGGAAGCGACCACCCCGGTTGTCGCCCTGCCGCCCGTCCCCGATGCGCCGCAGGCCGGCGACTCGATCAGCGTGGCCGGGAACATCGCCCCCGGCGCGCAGGTGGGGGCAGGGCAAACCAACAACCGCGACGTGGCCGGGCACGACATGATCCAGACCACCGTCGAAAACGGCGGGGTGAGCATCCATATCGGGCACGTCGAGCAGATGACCGCGCCCGCCGGAACAGCCAGCGGCGAAGGAAACGGCGAATCGGCCCAGCTTTCCGAGATCGAGCGCGAATACCTGCGCCGCCTGCTGGCGACCGCCAGCCGCGTCCCGCTGGGCCAGTTGGAATTGGAATTCGCCACGCCCGATGGCAGCATCCCGGAGATCAAGCTGGACGCGATCTACGTCCCGCTGGACATCACCGCCACCCAGCCCGCCGTCGGCGGGTCGCGGCCCGACGAGCGCGTCCCCGTCCCGGCCCTCGATCAGGCTATCCGCCACCGCCATCTGGTCATCCTCGGCGATCCGGGGTCGGGCAAATCGACCCTGCTCAACTTCCTGACGTGGGCGCTGGCCGGGGCGCGGCTCTACCCCAAGCGCGGCTATATCGAGCGCCTGAACATCGAGGCCAAAGACGGCCAGCGCGCCGTCAAGTGGCGGCACGGCGGGCTGCTGCCGATCCGCCTCAACCTGCGCGAGTTCGCCGCCACGCTGCCCGAAGGGACTCAGAAAGGCAGCGCCGACCTGTTGTGGCAGTTTATCGTGCGCGATCTTGGCGAGCATCATCTGGAAGGCTTCGCCCCGCACATGCGCCAGCTTTTGGGGCAGGAACAGTGCATGGTCTTGCTGGACGGCATGGATGAAATCCCCAAAGATCGGCGCCAGATCGTCACCCAGTCCATCAGCGATTTTGCCGTCACGCACGACCGCAACCGTTTTCTGGTGACCTGCCGCATCCTGTCGTACAACGACCCGGCGTGGAAGCTGGACGGCTTCCCGGATGTGACGCTGTCCCCGCTGTCGCGCAGCGGGATTCAGGTGTTCATCGAGGGGTGGTATTCCAGCCTGATGCGGCTGGGGTTCAAAGACCCGCGCTGGAATCGGGCCAAAGCCGACGAGCTTCGCAAGGCCGCGACCACCTTTCTGTTTGATCTGGCTCAGAACCCGATGCTGCTGACCGTGATGGCCGTCGTCCACACCTACCGGGGGACGCTGCCCCGCGAACGAGCGCGCCTGTACAGCGATTGTGTCGATCTGCTGCTGTGGGACTGGCAGCGCAGCAAGCTGGTCGGGCCGGGGCTGTGGCTGCCGGGCATTCTGGAACAGCTGAACACCCGCGAAGAGCGCGTGATGAACGCCCTGTGCGCGGTGGCCTTCAAGGCCCATCAGGCGCAGGGAGCCTACCAGCGGCCCGCCAGCATCCCCGAAAGCGAGTTGATGGGGACGCTCAAAACGTATCTTGATAACAGCTACAGCAAAGCCGAGATGTTCTGCATTTATGTCGAAGAACAGGCCGGGCTGCTGATCAGCCGGGGGCGCGACGGCAACGGCGGCGCCGAGACGCTGTTCACCTTCCCGCATCGCGGCTTTCAGGAATTTCTGGCCGGGCGCTTTCTGGTCAGCGAGCGCGATTTCGCGCGGCAGGCGGCCCGCCTCGCGGCGGAAGGCGACCTGTGGCACGAAGTCCTGACGCTGGCGGCAGGGCATCTGGTGTACAACCTCAACGACGTGCATCGCCCGTTGGACGCGGCCAACCTGTTGTGCCCCCCGGCCCTGCCCGAAAACGACGCGGGCTGGCGGGCGGCGTGGTGGGCCGGAGAAATGCTGCTGACGGTCGGCAAATCGGTCGCCGAGCAGGACGAATTTGTGGGGCAGGCCCTCGTCCCGCGTGTGATTCAAACCCTCACGGCGCTGGCGCGCGGCGCGATGTTGGCCCCCGCCGAGCGCGCTCAGGCCGCCGACGTGCTGGGCCAGTTGGGCGACCCGCGCGATGACGTGCGCTCCCCCACCCCGGCGATGGTCAAGATCGAGGGCGGGGCGTTCCGCATGGGCGGCGAGAGCGACGGGTTCCCGGCCAAAGCCAGAACTTTCTGGCTGGGCCGCTACCCGGTGACCAACGCCCAGTTCCGCCGCTTTTTGAAGGACGGGTATCACCAGCCAGCCTACTGGACGGCGCAGGGCTTGGAATGGCGCGCGCGGGCGGCGCAAACGTCGCAGCTTGGCGGGCTGATCAACGCGCCGGACTGGGGCATCGACAACCGTCCGGTGGTGGGCGTCAACTGGCATGAAGCGATAGCCTATTGTAATTGGCTGCGCCAGATGACAGGCCGGGTTTGTCGCTTGCCCACCGAAGCCGAATGGGAGCGCGCCGCCGCCGGGCCGGAAGGCCGCAAGTACCCCTGGGGCCAGCGCACCAGCGACGACACGGCCAACGCCCGCGACGCGGGCATCGGGCAGACCTGCGCCGTCGGCATTTTTAATCAGGACAAAACGCCCGAAGGCGTCTACGACCTCGGCGGCAACGTCTGGGAATGGACAAACACGCTGGAACAGGATTACCCTTACCGGGCCGACGATGGGCGCGAATCCCTCGACGCGGCGGGCAAGCGCGTCCTGCGCGGCGGGTCGTATGACTCCAAGCGCGATCAACTGCATTGCCACCAGCGCCGCGCTATCGACCCCGGCTCGCGCTCAACCTTGATGGGATTCCGCGTGGCGATGGACGAATAAGGGCATTTGACATTGGCAATGAATCAGTGATAAGCTAAGATCATGGGACGAAAAAGAATTGTTTCGAGATACCGCCATCCAGCGGTGGTGAGCTCGGGCAAGCATCCCAATTGCGACGCAACTTAAATATAAGGGGGAATAGGGAAATGCCACTGTTTATGGATATTCACCATCACGTGGACGGACTCACGGCTGAGGCAGTTGCTGGCGCCCACGCGAAAGACCTAGAGACTCAGGAGAAGTACGGCGTGAAGTACCTGAAGTATTGGTTCGACGAAGGCACCGGCAAGGTCTTCTGTCTGTTCGAGGCGCCGAGCAAAGAAGTGGGGGAAACGGTACACCGTGAGGCGCATGGCCTCCTCGCAGACGAGATTATCGAAGTCAAGGAGGGCATGTAGCGGTAAATGACCCCATTAGCCCCTGCCAGCGCTGGATAGCAGGGGCTGAAGCCATAAGTATTTGCAAGTTGTGAAGTTCAGCTCCGCGCAGGTTACCCACAACCAAATTTAGCGTCGGCCAGCGCGCCAACACCATCCGCAAGTTATCCTCGCGGCGAATCCAGCCGCGCGCCGCGCCATCGACCCCGGTTCGCGTTCCACGCTGATGGGCTTCCGCGTGGCGATGGACGAATAGCCGCGCCCTGACTTGATCGCTGGCGGCTGCTCTCTTATACTAGGCTGATGGCGTTAGGGGGCCAAACCATGAGCAAAAATGCGATCACCATACTAGCCGTGATATTAGGCGTCGCAGCATTAGCCTGTGGATCATCGGGCGGCGACACAGTCCAGGTGGGAGGCGACGTGGCCGGGCTGGAAAGCCTCCTGCAAGCCGATCCCCGTTATGCGGACAGCAGGGTTGTCGTCGAGCTGGCTAACGACGCCAGCGGCGGGGTTATCGAGTGGGTGGAGATCATCCTGCCAGATTCGCAGTGCCCGGAGCAGGACGCTGTCGCCTGCGAAGACGTGATCAACAAGGCAGTGCGGTTGATGCTGGCCGCGCCGACCATCGACGCCCACCCCGGCATTCAGGTGACGCTGGCCTCGTTTTTGCCCGTGCGCGACTCCAAAGGCAATGTCACTCGACCGGGCAAGCCGCCGCTGGCCAAACATACGCTGGAGGAGTGGCGGGCGCTGTTGCAGTCCGGAAGCTCCTACCAACCGTGACGCCACCGGATGTCACGGCGCGGAATCAACTGACTTGATTATAATAATCGAAACATTTTATCTCGCGTGTTGAACATGAGGGACTTATATGATCATCTACGGCTATAAAAATCGTAATGTCGTGTTGGCTTCGGGCCAGTTTATCTGCCCGAAATGCAAAATGGATCGAAATTACCAGCATATCCGAATTGTTCGGTATTTCACCCTGTTCTTTTTTATTCAATTGTTTCCGCTCGGCAACGTGGGCGACTACCTTGAATGCGACACCTGCCACAGCATTTTCAAGCCGGAAGAAATCTATGGCACGCCCGGCAACGATCAAATGGTCGCCGAGATGAAGGCGCGCAAAGCGGAGTCTGACCGGCAGACTAAAGCCAATGGCGGGCGCAACCTCGCGGTGATTGGCGGAATTTTGATGGTTATCAGCTTTTGCATGCTGGCGACCCTGACCGCGTTCCAACTCACGTATGACCCTGAAGGCGGCCCGACCTCGGACATTGTGGGAACGTTGCTGCTGGCAGCCGTATGCCCCGTGCCGCTGGGGCTGGCCGGGCTGGGCCTGTTCTTCTGGGGCCTCAACCGCCGTCGCAGCGCGCTGGAGGCAGTCGCCGCGCCGATGGTCTAGATTTTTCGGCAGGGGTTCAGCCATCCGGTATAATTGCCGTGTAGTAGGGGCGAGATATATCTCGCCCCTACCTTATGCCACCGCTCTCAACGATACGGATGAAGCGTGAAGGGACAACCCTCCAAACCTCTCCCGTTAAAAGCCCAACTGCTCGTCTCCAAAGTGTGGCAAGAAGCGCAGGCCCAGCCCGAACTGGGGATTCTGCCGCCGCGCCGCGCCGCGCTGTACGCCGCCATCTGGCCCGCGCTTGATCTCAGCGGCGAGCGCCGCGAGGCGATGATCGACACCGACGACCTGCCGCTGTCGCTCGAAGATTTCCAGTTCGGCCATCTGGCGATCCACGCCGCCCAGCATGTCCTGCCCATCTGGGATCGCTTCGCCACGCCCGGCGCGCATTCCGGCAAGGGGCTGGGGCAGGAAGTCCGGCTGCCGCGCTGGATTCTGGAAGTCGGTCAGGATGTGCTCAAAGAGCGCATCGAGCCGCTGAAAGCCTATGAACTGCTCGGCGACTTTTACGATCTGGTCGATCAGGTGGCGGGGCTGGTTCCCTACCCGGTGTGGTGCGTGGCGAAATCGGCCTATGTCGCGCTGTCGGGGATTTTAGGCGGCGCGTGTTTCCCGGTCGCGCCGGACAATGGCGAAGCGGGCGACGACGACCCGGCTCGCTACGCGACTGCCGCCTGCGCCGCCATTGACGAGAATCAACCGGGCGAGTGGTGGCGCAGCCCCGACATGGCTCCGGTCGGCTTTGACCCCGCCCCGCAACTGGCCTTCTGGGAATGGTGGCTGGGGACGGCTGTCCCCGCCGCCTACCAGCGCGCCCCTCGGTGATGCCCGGCGTCACAGAAGAAACGAAGCGTGACGGAGCAGCCAGCTAATGGATTTGAGAGGCGCTTGAAACTATGAGCCATTGCCATACCTGCGAACTCATTGAGCGGCGAGATAAGGGGTTGGCTCCGCTCTGGGATTCTATCCATCGCGCGCCGTACTGGGATGTCGTCCATGGCTACGACACATCCATTCTCGGTTGGCTTGTGTTGGCCAGCAGAAGGCACATCGCCGCGATTGACGAGTTGACTGAAAACGAGGCGACCGAGTTAGGACAGTTGATTCGTCAGGTTTCATTAGCGCTAAAACAAACCACGGGTTGCGCCAAAACTTATGTGGCCCAATTTGCTGAACACCCGGATCACCCGCACGTGCATTTTCATCTTGTGGCGCGGATGAACGACTTGTCTACGGAGTGGCGCGGGCCTAACATTTTCAAGTGTCTTGGCGTCTCTGTCGAGCAGCGAGTCAGCGAAGAAGCTATGAACCAGCTTGCTATCCAGATACGGCAGTATTTGAAGAAATCCGCATTGACCGTGACCCTCCCAACAGCGACAAGAGTACGGTGAATGGTGGCTGGGGACGGCTGTCCCCGCCGCCTATCAGCGCATGATGAAGAAGTGACCTCACAGGGAGGGTGTTAAGAAAGCTCGGCTTGTCGAGAATTACCCCACCCCCTTAACAGGGGCCAGCCAACCTTGCCCCGCGAGGTTCTCCCTCCCCTTGCAAGGGGAGGGCAACCCAACTTGTCGAGCGAATAGGATTGCTGGGTGGGGTTTTCAAGGCCATCTGAGAGCGCCGTTCGCCTTGCCCAAAAAGCGGCAGGGGGGAAAGTAGGGACACGGCATGCCGAACCCTTGGGGGTGTCCCTACGGCGAATAGCTCATCAGCGCCACATTGCTGCCGGGTTGGGGGCTGCCCCCGGCTGGCTCGATGGTGACGCGGAATAACGGGTAATCGACCAGCCGCTGCTCCTGTGAAGTGACTTCCAGCCAGCCATGCCCCTGCGGGTTCAGATCAAGCAGCCCCGCGTTGAGCGGCGCTTTTATTTCGCCCATCCACGCCTGATAGACCTGCCGGGCTTCGAGGAACGGCAGGCCATCGACATAGATCAGGCCGTGTTTGCCATCCCCGGAGATGATCACCATGCCTTTGGCGGTGGGGGCCAGTTCCGTGCCCTTGAGCCGGATGGTCTGCAACCCGGCCTCGACCACGCTGGCAACCTCCTGGTCAACCTGCCGCCAAACCGCCACATCGGTCGCGCCCAGCGTCACGATGATCAGCAGGGTAGCCAATTGCATCGCCAGCACAGCCGGGCGCGGCGTTCCCCACAGCCGCTTCCAGAACGAGGCGGGGGCGGGGCGAGCGCGGCTCGCCGCCGGGCGAATCTGCGCCATCAGCCGGTTCTTGAGGCCGGGCGGCGTGCCAACCAGCGGCGCGCTCAACGCGATCTGGCTGGCGGCGCGCTGATAGGCCGCCAGTTCATGGCGACATGACGCGCACGCTTCAAGATGCGCAGCCACCGCCTGCGCCTCGTCCTGATCCAGACGATCAAGCGCGTAGGCGGGAAGAAGTTCAGTTATATGCAATTTAGTCATAGGTTCTACTGGTCGTCAGCCTCAATCGTGCTCTGTCAATCATTACGCAGGAAACAGCTATCGGGATTTCCCATATCAGTCTGGCGTTTCGTTTTCGTCGCCGAGCGCCTGCCGCAGTTTTTGCATCGCCAGCCGCATCCGCGTTTTGACCGTCCCCAGCGGCGCGCCTGTCATCTCGCTGATTTCGCGGTGAGTCAGCCCTTGAAAATAGGCCATCTCCAATGTCTGGCGCTGGTCGGGCGGCAGGTCGGCCATCGCCCGGCGCACGCGCGCCCGTTCCATGCCGATCTCGGTCTGTTCTTCCGGCCCGGCTTCCGTCTCGGCGCTGGCGGCTGCCTGTTCGTCGGTGTCGTCCAGCCAGTTCTCCGGGCGGGAACGCAGGCGGCGCAGCGCGTCGATGCCTTTGTTGCGGGCCAGCGTCGCCAGCCACGTGCCCAAACTGGCCCGATCTTGCTCGTACAGGCTGGCGCGCTCCCAGACTCGGGTGAACACATCCAGCGTGATTTCTTCGGCGGCGGCATGGTCATTGATCACGCGCAGGGCCACGCTGAAAACCAGATTGCTGTAGCGGTCATACAGTTCGCTCAGGGCGTCGGGCTGCTGGCGAATCACCAGCCCCATCAACGCCGAGTCGCTCAACTCGGTGACTTTCACAGGCGTTCCCGTTGCGCGTCACAGGTCAATGGTGATGAATCCGCCTGATAGTATAGCGAGCGACTGCGCCGTCTGTGTGAAATTGCCGTTAGAATTCGTGTCATTCGTGTCATTCGTGGACTGAAACGGCGCTTTGCGTAAGTCGTATCCGCTACACAAACAGCTTCAACTTCTGAAAATCCTGCTTCAATTCCGCCTTCTGGCTGGGGCGATACGTCACTACTGCCGGGTGAGTCATCGGCACGACATGGACATCCCCATACGGCATCCGCGCCTTGATCAGCTTGCCGTGCAGTTCGCTCATCTTGCCGCGTTTCTCTGGCAAATCGAGCTTGCCCAGCACATATTGAGTGGCGAAACGCCCCAGCGCGCAGATCACCGCCGGTTGGATGGCGTCCAGTATCCTGTCCACCAGCGGGGCGTAATAGGCCAGTTCCTCCGGCTGCGGTTCGTGGTTGTCCGGCGGGCGATCCAGCAGCAGGTTGGTGATATATACATCCTCGCGGGCGAGGCCAATCGACGCCAGCAGTTCGTTCAGGATGTCGCCGGACGGCCCGCAAAACGGGCGGCCCTGCTCGGCTTCGGCCTTGCCCGGCGATTCGCCCAGAAACAGGATATTAGCGTCGGGGTTGCCTTCGCCGGGGACGGGGAAATAGCCGTTCGCAGCGCGGAAAGAATACAGCGGCGAGTCGGCGGCGTTGACCAGATCGTCGCGCACCGCCCGCAGCAGGTCTTGCCTGCGGCGCAGGGTTTTCGGGTCGGAGCGCGGCTTGAACGACTCGTCGGCGGGGATGGCTTCCTTGATCGCTTCGACCAGCTTCTGCGCGTCGTAGCCAAAGCGTTGATGCGAAAGCTCGACAGCGTTGCGCTGGGCCAGCGCGGCGATGTCATCCGGCAGGGCCGAAGCGGGCGGCATTTTCGCCCCGCCGACCAGCGCCGGGATGATCAGCTTGCCCTGCTCCAGCGCGGCGGCGATCTCGATCCGCACAAAATCGTCAGGGCGATGCAGTCGTGGCTGCCCGGCCTCATCGGCGACATTGAGCCACTGCGGGCCGATCACCGCCAGCAGAATATCGGCGGCGGCCACCGCGTCTTGCAGGGTGTGGACAAAATCCGCGCCCGGCTCGATGCTGTCCACGTCCATAAACACGCCCGCCGGGTCAAAATGCTGGGTGAGGTGATCGTACAGCCGCCCGACATAGCCTTCGCTGTCCTGACGGCGGTAGTTGATAAATATTCGGCGCATAGGCAAACCTGAGGCAAAGTCTTGAACCCCAAAGGGTGTAAACACACAAAGATCACAAAGCACACAAAGAAAAGCAGGGTTAAAAAAATCTGTGTAATCTGCGCAATCTGTGGACTGAATATGCTACTAGCGTATTCAAGCAACCTGACTTACGCAAATCGAAGCGGTGGCGCAAAAAGCGGCAACGGCGACCGAAGTCGCCGTGCCGCACAGGAGGAGAGAAGATGGCAACGCTGCCACGCCACCAGTAAAGGATCAAACCACCGTCAGATGGTGTGGCAGGGAGCTAACCAGTTGGGAAATATGCGCGTTCAAATCTGCCGTCAAGTCCCGGTCGCCTGTCACGCCGAGCTTTTGAATCACATGGGTCACAATGCCGTCCAACCCGACCTGAGACATATACGCCGGGTGGTGACGCTCGCGGCGCATGACCGTGTCGAACGCCTCGCTCGCTTTGCTATCGGCGTCCACCGAACTGACATCCGGCGCATGGCGCTTGCAGTACAACCGGTGCGTCAACAAGACCGCCATCCGCGCCTGCGTGACGACGGCCGAAGAATCAGACGGGCCAGCGCTCTCTATCAGATTTTGTTCCGTTAGCGGCAAAATAGACATTACAAATCGCTCTCTAATCGCATCCAGTAAAATTTCTATATTTATTATCCATCAAATTCTTGCTCGAAGCGTTTATTGTAAGGAAAGTGTTATGGTGGTGTAAAATGATGCCGGGGCGATGGCTCGGCCCGCAAGGAAATCATATGAAGACAAATCGGCTGGAAGCCTTTAGCGATGGCGTGTTCGCCATCTTGATCACGATCATGGTGCTGGAATTTCACATACCGCAGGAGGCCAGCCTCGAAGCCTTGCTGCCGCTGATCCCGGTGTTTCTCAGTTATCTTATGAGTTTCATCATGCTGGGCATTTATTGGAACAACCATCATCATTTGCTGCAAGCCTCCAAGCATGTCAATGGGGCTGTGCTGTGGGCGAATGTGCATCTGCTGTTCTGGCTGTCGCTGGTGCCGTTTGTGACCGGCTGGATGGGCGAACACAACTTTGCGCCAGTGCCGGTGGGGGTTTACGGCGTGGTGATGTGCTTCGCCGGATTCGCCTATTACCTGCTCTCGCGCGCGCTGGTGGCCTTGCACGGCGGCGAGTCGACTCTGGCTAAGTCGCTGGGCCGCGACTGGAAGGGGCTGGCCTCGCTGGCGATGTATATCGCAGCCATCGCCCTGTCGTTTGTGAATTCGTGGATCTCGTGCGCGGTGTATGTGGCTGTTTTGGTCATGTGGATTATCCCCGACCGCCGCCTCGAGAAGGGGCTGGTCAAACAGCCTTCTACCGAGTAAACGTCCAGCAAGCGCGCGTCATGCTTGATTCTTTCTATCAGCCAAAGGAAGCCGTATGGGATTCATCGGGTGGTTCAAAGAGCCGGGTCTGCGCGGCAAGCTGCTGCGAGCGATGTATGATGATGATCCCAAGTGGCGCTCGACGCGCTTGAACAAGCCCGCCGACGCGGTTGGCTGGAAGATATGTCGATGCGCGGCGTTGATCTTATGGAAGCAAATCTTCCGGGGGCAAACCTGAAAGCCGCCGATCTTAAAGATGTGATATTACGCCTAGCCGACCTCACAAACGCAGACCTCGCCGCCGCGAATCTCAAAGAAGCCGATCTGGAACGCGCGATCTTGCAAAGCGCGAACCTTGCCGAAGCCAATCTACAAATGGCGATTCTGGTCAAGACCGATCTTAGCGACGCAAACCTGAGCGATGCCGATTTAGGCGAGTCTGATCTCGGCGGAGCCGATCTTACTGGCGCGAACCTCAGCGGAGCGTTGTTAGATGATGTCGGGCTTCATCATGCCGTCGTGACCGACAAACAGTTGCAACAGGCCCAAACGTTGGCGGGGGCGACACTGCCTGACGGCAAGCTGTACGATGGACGATTCAACCTGTCCGGCGATCTGCTGGACACGGAGGACGCGGGCGCGGCGCTGGACAATCCAGACGAAATGGCGGAATTCTATGGCATCACTGTCGCACAATATCAGGCCGGGCAAACATGGGCGGTAGAGAATTTGAAGGGCAAGACGGCGGCGCGCAAGCCCAAATCATCGTCAAGGACGCAGCCCGCGACAGAGGATGACAAAGGCGAGCTTCCTCCCGTGTTGGGACTGTCGAGACTAACCTCTTTTATTGACCTCATGGATTGGCCCTTTCAGAACCGCGATGAATGGGAGGAGTATCTTTCGGATTGGGACAACGCCAAGACCGCGCGCAAGATGGCAGGGTGGCTAGCAGCGACGCTGTTATGGTTGCCATTGTTGACCCTACACATTCCAGGAAATATTGTGGCGATTCTCAGGGCATATACGTCTAATCCGGGGGCTTTAGAACGAGCTGGATTGGTCATAGCGTCTCTCGCATTTGCCGCAGGGATATTCATTGTTGGCTGGATAATGACGGCGCTTGCGTTCAAGTCTTCACGAAATGAAGGAGTCGTTTATCGGATAATTGCTCTCGTCGCGGCATTTCTGTCCAATTCATCAGGGTCTACCGCAGTGGGCTTGACAATGCTGGTTGGCGTTGTCATTGCCTCAACCTTAGCTTATTTGTATGGAAGTCGCGCAGCCAGGACAACGACATTTTGGGTATCAAGTTTGCTGTTGACTGGCTCAACGAGCATATTAGTTCTGGCTCTCTTTCGGCCATTGCTCACGTCGATCTCAGAACGCAATCCAGATTCAACTGGGATTCAGATAGGGCTAAGTGTCGTCTTTATTGCCATTGCCTTCGTTATCAGTATCGCAGTAGTGTCTATGCTGCGATCCGTTACACGTGACTATGCGCTAACTCAATTGAGCAGGCAAAAGAACACTGCGCTAGTTGCTGAACTTCAGATCGCTTATTTCATTGGGTTAGGCTTGCTCATCTTGCAGATTGCCACTAACTCGTATCTATGGCCTGTCCTATAGGAATGTTAGATGCGTCTCGAAGACATGAACTGGATGGACGTTGAATCGTACCTCGCGCATGATGATCGTGTCGTGGTCATCACCGGCGCGTGCGAACAGCACGCCTATCTGAGCCTGCTCACCGATATTCGCGTGCCGCTTTCGGTAGCGACCGCCGCCTGCCAGCGCGAAACCGTGCTGATCGCCCCGCCGCTACCGTTTGGCATCTCGCCCTACTTCACGGCCTATCCGGGGACGATCAGCCTGCGCGTCGAAACGTTCGTTCAAATCGTCCGCGAAACGCTCGAAGAACTGATCCGGCAGGGCTTTCGCCGCATCCTCCTCAGCAACGGGCATGGCGGCAACACCGGGGCGCTCCTCCCGCTGATGGTCGAAGTCAGCGCCGCCCACGCGGGCGTCAGGATGGAATTGTTCGAAGCGTGGCGCGACCCTGCGGTGGTCAAAGTGGCGGAAGCGGCGGGCCTCGCCCCCAACCACGCCAACTGGTCGGAGGCGTTCCCCTTCACCCGCGTCGGCGAGATGCCCTCCGGCGACAAGCCGACCGTCGCCCTGCCCCGCGCCGCCCCGCCCGACGAAGTCCGTAGGCTGTTGGGCGATGGCAATTACGGTGGGGCATATCAGGCCAGCGATGAGGTCATGCAGCAAACCTTTGACGCCGCCGTAGAGTCAATGGTGGCGCTGCTCAAAGCGCTTTAGCGTATAGCATATCGCTAATGCTCTTGACAATGATCGTCAATGAATACCCGATCAACCATCAGCTATCTGCCATCAGCTATCTGCCATCAGCCATCTCTCAGGAGGCGAACCCCTTGGAAACCCGAACATATCATGGCCCCGCCACCGCGCGCGGGCTGGCAGAGGCGTTGTTGACCGCCTTCAATCAAGGCCATCTCATCGCGCAGGCCAACGGAGACGATGACCCCATGATCGTCCAGATCGCCTCGCGCGAGATGGATCGGCGGGGGCAGGTTCGCGCCGCCCTCACCGTGACCATCGCCCGGCAGGACGACGCGCTGGAAGTTTCGCTGGGCGAGCATCAATGGCTGGGGGCCGCCGCCGATCTGGTTCAGGCGGGGCTGTTTGGCTGGTTCAGGCCGTTGTCGCTGCTGGGCAGCATTAGCTCCATGAGCGACGATCTCAAAACGCTGGCCCTGCCCACCGAAGTCTGGAAAGCTATCGACGCGCACATCGAGAGCGTGGGCGCGACGCTGGGCATGGCCGCCGATTTGAAGATGGTCGCCTGCCCCTACTGCGGCGTCGGCAACCCGGTCGGCGTGGGGCAATGTTCAGCCTGCGGGGGCAGCCTCGCCAAAGCCCAGCCGAAATCATGCCCGCAGTGCGGCAAGGCCTCGCCCGCGTTGGCGGCTTTCTGCGCCCGGTGCGGAACGAAGCTAGAGTAACAGCAGTAAAGGCAGTAACGACAGTAACGGCAGTAAACAAAGTAACAGCGGTTAGAGCCGCAACATAAAGCGCGGACCGGTGGCCCGGTCCGCGCTTTATGTTGCGGCTGAACAGTTAATCGATTAGCGCTGGAATAGGCGTATGGCCGTCAGCGCAATGCTCAACATGACCACAATTGCCCCTCGCAGCGAAATCACAGCCACGCGATCCACCGCTTGTTGTATCTGGTTGGTTTCCCCGATTGAGTTCTGCATCCCGATATCCTCCTTGCGTCCGGGGTTCGCAGCCCGGAGTCTAATCTGACTTCTTAGTTATTAATACGTTGATGATGCCAGATTAGTTCTATCGAGCTTTCGTGAAGAATTACACATTCTTTACGGCCTCCTCACGATCTCTACATATCAGGGTGATAACTTAGAGGAAGAAAGCGATTGAACGCTTACATTCAACTGGAGGCTTATGATGAACACCGTTGTAAAGATAGCAGGCATTGTGGTTGTGGCGCTGGCGCTCATTGTCGCCGGTTTCTTTATCGGGACGCAGGTCGTGAGCGCTCAGGCGGCGGCTAATCCTGACGCCCCGGCGTTCGGCCCGGGCGGCGGGTATGGCCCCGGCGGGAACTTCGGGCAGGGCGGCCCCGGCATGGGGCGCCACGGCATGCGCGGCGGCGGGCCGGGAGACGGCTTGCTGGCCGATTACCATGACCAGATGCATGCCGCCGTCGCCGAGGCGCTGGGCATCACCACCGATGAACTGGATCAGGCGATCCAGTCAGGCCAGACGCCCTGGCAGATAGCCCAAGACAAGGGCATTGACGCCGATCAGTTCCGCGAGGCGATGCTACAGGCGCGCGCCGATGTGCTGGCTCAGGCCGTCAAGGACGGCAAACTGACACAAGAGCAGGCCGACGCCATGCTTGAGCGCATGCAGGAACACATGGGACAGGGGTTTGGGCAGGGCTTTGGCCCTAACCCGTAAACCCGGCGTCAAGCAGCCACCCTGCGAACGGGGCGTGACAGCAATATTCACGCCCCGTTCGCTCTGAATCAATGCGCGCCCGGATAACGGCGCAGGATGACACAATTTTCGACAGGGTTTCTTGCTTTTTCCACGCCGCGCATGAATTTTTCATCAATTCCGCCGCCGTATGACCCTAGTCCTATTGGCGCAATCCGTAAAACCGAGTTATTATGAAGCATCGTCCTAATTCATTGTTCAAGGAGTCTAGCCATGTTGTTCTTACCGCGTGAAGAGGGTCAGGGCCTGGTAGAATACGCTCTTATCCTCGTTCTGGTGGCCGTCGTCGTCATTGCTATTCTGACCCTGCTCGGCCCCGCCATCGGCAACGTTTTCTCAAGCATCATCACCAAGATCTAGTTGCCGCCCGCTTCCCCCGCGAACGTTGCGGGTTTCGGCGGGAAAATTTGAGCAAAAACGCCCCTCATACGAGGGGCGTTTTTTGATCCCTTGGCCGCGCAATCGGTCGTTGTCTTCCCAATCGACTTGTTTGCGCCCGCGCGCGAAACTGCATATAATGAGAATGTCTTTTATGTATTCTATACCTCGAAAGGAGTCTAACTATGTTGTTCTTACCGCGTGAAGAGGGTCAGGGTCTGGTAGAATACGCTCTTATCCTCGTCTTGGTGGCCGTCGTCGTCATCGCTATTCTGACGCTGCTCGGCCCCGCCATCGGCAACGTTTTCTCAAGCATCATCACCAAGATCTAGT